>ENA-OQBL01000350-OQBL01000350.1-human-gut-metagenome-genome-assembly--contig:-NODE-350-length-25716-cov-5.992966_pt1 | contig 25716 bp, 20 predicted proteins | sample MGYA00242747_ERZ504553 | MGnify/ENA primary metagenome ERZ504553 (study PRJEB26092, sample SAMD00036240) | human gut metagenome | host: Homo sapiens | study: EMG produced TPA metagenomics assembly of...
ACGATACCTATGCAAACATGTTTCTTAACCTGATTTTCCAGAAATACCGAGAATTACCCTCTTTCTATGAAATCATAGGATTTGATAATTCTCCCATTGCCAGTGAGGCAATTCTCCCAATCACAACCGTTGGTCAGCAGATTGATATTATTGCACAGACTGCCATGGAGCTTCTGGTTCAACAGATGGAAGAACAAAAAAAAACCGTTCCCCTAAACCACTGGAAAAGCCTGTCCATAAACAGATTGCTCCGATATTGATTCGCCGTAATACAACCAGTTAAAACTAACTTATTTTGGCAAAAAATGGCTATTGCACTAATTACTCAGTGCAATAGCCTTATATTAAATCTTATCATTCAAGCGGATATTCGCAATCCGCTTCGCTACTTGCTCATAACCGATTCCCTCACCTTTTCCACTGATAACGGTTGTTGTCATAATACACTAAATATTGATTGTAATTATCTTATTCCATATGATCTTTTTCAGTTATTTTGCGAATAACCCGGCATGGATTTCCAGCAGCCAGACTATATGGAGGAATATCCCTTGTCACAACACTTCCTGCTCCTATTACACATCCCTCTCCTATGGTAACACCACCACAAACAACCACATTGGATGCCAGCCAGCAATTATCTTTTATAGTAATTGGTTTCGCCTATTCAAGATTATAAAAGCTTCCATCTTCTCTTTTTCTGCTATTACGTTCTTCAGGTAAAAATGGGTGCATGGGAGTTGCCAATGTGACATTTGGACCAATCATCACATTATCTCCTATATGTACTTCACATACATCCAAGCAGGTGAAATTAAAAATTGTTCCAATTCTTTATCCGTTGGATTATATAACTCTCCACTTATCATTTTTTCTCTTTCTGTCATTTCTGATAACCTCCAGTAAAAATTTTATTACCAAGTTAGTTATTTCCGAGTACTTGATAAGTTTTTCCTACTGCAATAATATATAGATAAGGAGAATCACTGTCAATGCAATCGTAAAAATTTGCGATTGATTTTTTGATTAATTTTAACTGTGTTATGGTCAAAAATCGTTTCTAACTCATGGGATTGTAAAACAGATTTTTGTACCCATCTATCAGGGCAAAATAACTGATATCTTTTAATTTAGACGCAGTGAACTCACGGTCAACAATAATCATCCCTTTTCGCGCAATGAGATTTCTAATCTATTCTTCATAGTTCAAAAATGGTTTTATCGGTTTTAATGCTTTTTCTATCGCTATAAAAATCTGCGTATATAGAAAAATGGAGGACCCTTAGGTCCTCCGTCCGGTCGCAGGCATCGCAAGTTTCTGCAACCTGATCACTGACAAGCATTTTAATACGAGCCTTTCTAAAAGACAAGTGCTTTCTGCGAACATTGTCCATTTGCACCATGACTCCTGCATTAGTTCCAAGATTACTTATAAAAACAATCTACAGTTTGGAAAAATCTATTCCAAACCAATTGGCAATTTTGCTTTGAATGTTCTCTCTTTCAAGCAGGTTCAATGGTTTTCTAATAATATCTTCTTGCTTCTACCTTAAGATATTATTAGAAAGAATGCTTTCCCTATTAAAGACTTTCAGGATAAATTCCAACAAATGAGAGCAGCGGAAGTACACGGAAATCATGTAAAACAATTTTCACTTTCTGGGCTTTTTGCCCCTTAACAGAAATGATCTTCTTATAACCAATTACTGTTCCTGTGTAAATACTATTCCATATTTTCCCCCTCTTTAACAAATATCTCAAATTTTTCCACTCTCTGACTATAGCAGACAGCCTCTTTTAATACCAGATACCCTAAGTTGTATGAACCGTCCAGACAAATGGTTATTTCTACTGGCAGTTCGCTGCTTTCAGGCTGAAACCAGGTTTCTGAAGTATCATCTGTCAAATCAGAAACCGGATGCGTCGGATCTTCATTTTCTGAAAAAATATGTGCTGTACTCATTAAATTATGAGTAAAAGATTTCTTTTTCCAACTTCCAAATTCTTCCAGACGTTTAACATCATTTTCATGAAGAAGCCCGTTTGGCATAGGTGGAATATTTAACAAAAAGGTTGCATTTCCTCCAACAGCCCCAATATAGATATAGATCAGCTCCTCCAGACTTTTCACCTGATCATCTTCTTCTGGATGATAAAACCATCCAGGTCTTATAGAAGTATTTACTTCTGCCGGATACCAGATCAGATTCGTTTCACCTTCAAGCGCTCTTCTGCTTCCAAGATCTTCCATGTCGCTGGTGATCCGGCGCATTCTAAATTCCTTATCATCGGTCTGCTGGCTTCTTTCCTGTACACTCTCTGCAAGTGCTGTACGTGCAGGAACAACACTCCACTCAGATTTTCTTACATCGCCAGCTTCATTTCCGCACCACCTGATATCCGGCCCACACACACAGATACATGCGTCTGGCTGATATTTTCTGACACATTCATAATAGCGTTTCCAGTCATATATCTGTTTTTTTCCATTTGGTCCTTCTCCGCAGGCACCATCTAGCCAGACACTAAAAATATCTCCATAACCGGTGAGAAGCTCAGTCAGCTGTGCCAGATAGTAATCATCATATTCTTTTCCGCTTCCGTAACAAGGCTTGTTGCGATCCCATGGTGAAAGATAAATTCCAAATTTCATCCCATAACGACGGCATGCTTCAGACACTTCCCAGACCACATCTCCCCTTCCATTTTTCCATGGACTGGAGACAACGCTATGGCTGGTATATCTGGTCGGCCACAGGCAGAAACCATCATGGTGTTTACAGGTAAGGATTACCCCTTTCATACCTGCATTTTGTGCTGCAGACACCCACTGGTCTGCAACAAACTCTGTAGGATTAAAAATTTGTGGTGTTTCTGTTCCATCTCCCCACTCACGATTGGTATATGTATTCATTCCAAAATGAAAGAACGCATAAAACTCTGTTGCCTGATAGGCAAGCTGGCGGCTGGAGGGAACTATTTTTATTAATTCCTGATCAGTTGGCATTTTATTTCCCCTTTCATTTTACCCTTTTAACCCGCCTGCACCAATTCCCTGAAGCAGATATCTTTGTCCAATCAGATAAATAATGATTGTTGGAATCATAATAATTACAAGTCCTGCAAACAGTGCACCCCAGTCCGTGGCATATTTCTGCACTTCAAACAAGTTTGCCATTCCGATGGGAAGAGTTTTCTTTGCATCTTCCGTGAGAAGAACAAGTGCCAATGGATATTCATTCCAGAAGCCCATGGCACTTAACATCGTAATGGTCGCAATTCCGGGTTTTGCAAGAGGCACCATAACTCTTGATAGCAGTTGGATATTAGTAGCACCGTCAATTCTTGCAGATTCCTCGTAATCTCTGGGTACTGCAGACATAAAGCCCTGTAAAGTAAAGATACAAAAAGGAAACTGCATAACTGCATAAACAAGGCATAGTACCGGCAGGTTATTTAATCCATTCACAGCCTGTAATTCCAGAAACAAAGGAATCATAATGTAGGTAGCCTGCAGAAAAATACATGCCATATAAATGGCAGAGATCAGTTTGCTGCCCGCAAAACGGTATCTTGCCAGTACATAAGAAATGGGAATAACCAGAAGCAATAGCAATACAGTGGAAAACACAGTCACAAATATGGAATTTCCAAAATAAGCGGCGATATTTGCTTTCTGCCATGCTGCCACAAAATTATCCAAATTCAAAGCTGTGGGCAATGCATAGGGATCTGTCAAATATTCTGCATTTGTCTTAAACGCAGACATCAGGTTCCAGAAAAGCGGGTACAAAAAGATAACGGTAAACAGAATCATCAGGATTCTGATACACCAGGTTCTTACAGTTTTCATCAGTCTCCCTCCTATTCTTTTTCAGATGATACTTTTTTTCAGAAATCATTGCAAGCACAATTGCAAGAATCAGGGTAAACATGGCGATTGCCATGGCATATCCAAAATTAGCGTTTCGCATACCCTGCGTATACATATACTGTAAAAGCACACTGGAAGCACCGTTTGGTCCACCGCCTGTCATAACGTTGGACAGAGTAAAACTTAAATTGATAGTACCAGACAGGGAAAGTATATAGGTCGTTCCAATGGATCTGCGAAGCAGCGGAATGGTAATCCTAAAGAACTTCTGCACTCCTGTTGCACCGTCAATGGAAGCAGCTTCATAAACCTCCTGGGAAATCCCGTCAATGGAAGCCACATGCATAACCATATAATAACCAATAGCCTGCCACACCAGGGCTGCACCGATACACCAGAGAGCCGTTTTTCCCTCTCCAAGCCATGCGTGTTTCCAAGTGGAGAAATGGAACAGATCCAGCATATGATTCAGAATTCCTCTTGTGGGATTAAACACAAAAGACCACACAATACCAACTACAGTCATGGAAACAATACTTGGGAAAAAGAATACGGTCCGGTAAAATGACTTTTCCTTGAGCTGTCCCTGAGTAAGGATAAATGCAAATACAAGACTTAGAAATATGGTCACAGCCGGGATTACCAGCATCAGCTTAAGAGTATTAAACAGTGCCTGAAGAAAATCCTTATCCTGGAACATATACTTGTAATTATCCAAAAATACAAATTTGCTGTTAAAGCCTACGCTAAGTGCAGTGGAACTGGTAAAAGACAGATAAATGGCATTTACCATAGGCACAATCATAAAAACAATGGTTAAAATCAATGCAGGAAGCGTACACAGGGCTATAAATAATCTGGGCTTCTTTACCACGCTTGTTCACCTCTTTAAATTTAAAGTATTTAATAAATGTGGATGACATCACCGATTGGCGATATATCTGTTCAGGGTTACAAAAGGCTGCTGCATAGCATACACTGTGTAGCAGCCTTTCCATGCTTTACCGTTTTTATCCGGCTGGTATATGAAGTTTAGTTGGCAGCTTCCATATCAGCACGAACCTGTGCAAAAGCATCTTCCACATTCTGTGCCCACTCTTCCACTGTCATTTCATCATTCATAACAGATGTAATCGGATTAAATATCTCATCTTTCGGGTTAACCTTGCAGTCAGCCGGAACTGCTGCGAAGCTCATAATCAGGGAGGAGGCATTTGCCTCTTCGTAGATTCCGTACATGTTGTAGATTGCAGTAGACAGCTTATCTTTTGCTACTTCACGGGCACTCTTGGTAGCATAGAGGGCACCGGAAGCTTCTGCAAAAGCAGATACAGATTCATCACTATACAGGAAACGAAGAAATTCTTTTGCAAGTTCTGGATTCTTGGCAGCTGCCGGAATGGAAAACTGCTCGCAGCTGTCAAATACATAGTGCACATCGTCTGCGTTCTCGGTCGGGATCGTAGCCATTGCAAATTCAAATCCATCTTCTCTTGGCGCATCCTGCATCTCATTTTCCATCCAGGTTCCGTTTGTGATAAATGCAGCTTTTCCAAGCATCATCTCTGTCTGAGACTCTGTATGGTTCATACCAACAGTGCCCTCTAACAGATAGCCTTTATCTGCAATCTCTTTAATATGACTTAAAGCCTTTAACACACCCTCATTATTAAAGGAACCTTCTTCGTAATTGGCAATCTTAGTAAGTGCTTCTTCGCCGCACTCATTTGCAATTGCCGGCCAGAGCATTTCTTCCATGTATCCCGGATAAATTCCCTGATAGGTGAAAAGCGCACGTCCGTCAATATCTTTTACCTTATCACCAAGTGCAAAGAACTCATCCCAGGTCTTCGGCACTCCAGATTATTCTCATCAAAGAATGTTTTGTTGTAAATCAGACCCTGCGGACCACTGTTGAATGGTGCCAGATAGATCTCATCATCTCCGTATGGTGCACACTTTGTACTGGAAAGGATCCCATCTGTAATATCATCGCGAAGGGTACCGGTTCCAGCATAATTTCTCCGTCAAAACATCATCCAGGTTGAGAAGTGCATGATCTTTGATCAGGGAAAGGATTACACCATCCTCACCACCATCGTTAAGACAGATAAAATCAGGTGCAATTTCCAGCTACAATCTGTGGACGGATGATATCTCCAATTGTAGGGCTGATAGTCATGTTTACTTTCACGCCCTCATGGCTTTCTTCAAAAAGCTCCACCATCTGATTCCAGTAAGCATCCCATATCCACCCTGGAAAATGGCAATGTTCAATTCCTGTTCTTCTGCCTCTGCAAATGCAGTAAGCGGGGAAAGTACTGTTGCTGCGCTCATAGCAAGGATCATAGCAGAAGCTGCAAATCTTTTCTCATAGGTTGTTTCCTCCTTCTTGTTGGCTTTTATTATGTTTGCCTGATGATATTAGTATAATGAAAAATCTTCTTGTGGTAAATTCACAAAACAATTCTTTATATGGAACATTTTTCTGTTATTTTTATATAATATGGATTTTCTTGCGACATATATGTACAATCTTTTTCTATTTGTATTTTAAATGGATTATCTTGTTTTTTTCCTGTATAATAAATCTGTCACAATCCGATACAGTCATGAAAATCAGAACGATTTTTTTCCATCTTTACCGGACCATGTACGAATTATTTTTTAGAAATGAGGGACAGCGGCATGGAAAAAAGACAACGATATCAGGGATTTCGAAAATTCAGTATTAGAACCAGGCTGATCATAGCGCTTTTCCTGATCTCTATTGTACCATTAACAGGAATCAGCTTCTATTCGTTTCATATTTTTTCAGAAGCGCTTCGGGAAAAACTTTCCACTTCCATCTCACAGACTTTATCCATGATCAATCTGAATATGGTAAGTGAGATTGAAAAGTATCAGTATCTCTGCGGCTCCATCTGCATCAGTCAGGAAATCAAGGACGGTCTTCTGAAAAAGGGTATGACAGATACGGAAAGAATCAAGCCATCAATGAAATCCAACATATGATCCGAAGTAAAATCATCTATCCTGCACAGGCAAAAACATTACAGTATATGATACAGATGGGAATATTTTTTATGATTTGGGATATGATGGGTTATATTCGGATGATGTAAGCAGGATCCTGAGTCGTCTTGAAGAAGAAAATCAGGATGTATGGGCATACGCACATACTTACCGTAACCGGGACATCCTGATTCTTGGAAGAAGAATTTATGAACAATACAGTCAGAGTCGTGTAATTGGTTATACCCTGATTTCCATTGATGAAAAAATTTTTTCCAAAACAGTACTGGAACCAGTAGGTCTGGCTGACTCTTCCAATATTATGTATCTGAATATGGATGGAACAATCCTTTCTTCCTGGGATCGTAGTATTCAACTGGGGCAAAAAACCGAAAAAAGCTGCTGAAAAATATTCAAGCAAGACTTCCAAACAGAACAGATTTTTTTCAGCATTTACAAAGATGGCGAAGAACAGCTGGTTACTTATATTTTCAATAAAAACCTGAACCAGCTGTTTGTATATACCATGCCATATCATTATATTAATTCTGAAGTTAACACTATGTTTTGGAAAATCCTGGCTGTGGCATTCTTCCTTGTTCTACTCTGCATTGGAATTGTAGCTATGGTGTATCCTGGAATTACCTCCCCCATCAGAAGCATGCTGGATTTTTGCAGGGAATTATCAAAGGGAAATCTTTCCGTACGGATCCAGGATGACCACAAAGACGAACTTTCCGATCTTTCCGGAAGCATGAATCATATGGCAGATACCATTGAGAGCCTGATGAAACAACAGAAAAGCCAGGAAAAGAAAAAAAGAGAATTGGAGCTACAGATGCTTCAATATCAGTTAAATCCTCATTTTCTTTTCAACACTTTAAACAGTCTGCGCTTTGTAGCCGCCATGCATAAAGACCAGATTGTAAGTGATGGAATCCAGGCCCTCAGCAGTCTTTTGCAAAATACACTGACTAATAAAAACGAGTATATAACCATTCAGGAAGAGCTTGAGAACCTGGAAAACTACTTCGCGATTTTAAGAATCCGGTATGCCGGAAGCTTTGAGTACTCTTTTGACGTAGAAGAGGAAGAACTGCTCTCCTGCCTTGTTCCTAAACTAATCCTGCAGCCCCTTGCAGAAAATTCTGTTATGCATGGTTCTTCTGATGACGGCTCCGTTATGGAAATTCTAATCACCTGTTGGGAAGAAAACAATCATCTTATCATAGAACTCTGTGACAATGGAAAAGGATTTGAAGTGACACCTGCAGCGCTGGAACCTCATACAAACCGGAAAAAGATTGGAATTACCAATGTAAATGACCGAATACAGCTGAATTTTGGAAAGGAATATGGACTTAAGGTCAATAGTCACCCTGGAGAAGGAACCACATGTACGCTGACTCTTCCCTTACTATATGTACAAGAACTGTCAAAAGATTATAACAACTAAAAATCACAACCACTTTTGCCCACAGAAAGGACTTTTATGTACAGTATATTAATTATTGACGATGAACCAATCGTAAAAATTGCGCTTCGCTCCATTCTTCCCTGGGAAGAGCATGGTTTTTTCATTTGTGGAACAGCATCAAATGGTCTTGAGGCTGTTCCACTGATTGAAAAACATCATCCGGATATCATTATCACTGACCTGAAAATGCCTGAAATGGACGGACTGGAACTAATTCGTTTTCTGAAGGAAAAAGAATATCCCGGAGAAATACTGGTACTAAGCAACTACGAAGACTTCGATTCAGTAAGAAGTGCATTGCTTTTAGGTGCTGCGGACTATCTGTTAAAAATCAAAATTCAACCAGATACACTCCTTGCCTGTCTGAACAAAACCACAAAAAAAATTGCAAAATTACAGCTGACCGAAAAGATTCCATTCTGAAAACAGACATCACTGAACCCATAACCGATCATCTTCTCTCCTTTTTTCAGGGAGAAGAGTCTCTCGATTCGTTCATTGAAAGATATGGAGCAGAAAAATTTGGATTTATGAAACATTCCTGTGCTGTATGCTATGTAACGTTTGAAAAATTTTTATCAAATGATGCATTTTCTATATCAGCTAATCTGCTGCGAGATATGATACTGGATGCTGTTCAGGGAGTGCTACAGCCATACATTCTTGTTCTTAGTGCCCATAATGCGCTCGTAGTATTTTCCCAAAAAGAATTAATGTGCAGTCAAGTAAAAGTGGAACAGCTGATCAAAAAAGCTGTATAACCGTTTTACCATGTACCAATCCTTTGCACCAGATATGCCATATAAAGAAAATCTGAAAAATTATGAAGAGGCCAGGACCACATATCAGGACTTTCTTCATAGTGAGGGGCATTATAAAAATGATGTTGCCAAAACCCTTACATACATAGAAAATAATTACATGCACCGTCTCACATTATCCTCCATTTCGGCAAATGTCAATCTCAGCACTAGCTATTTATGCCGTGTTTTCAAGTCCGAAGTAGGAACAAGTATTACCAGCTACTTAAACAATCTGCGGATAAGAAAAGCTGCTACACTGATAAAGGAGAATACCTTTTCCCTGAAGGAGATCTCCGTTATGGTAGGAATTGACGATCAACTTTATTTTAGTCGATTATTCAAAAAGTGTATGGGAATTTCACCTTCTGAATATGGGAAACGATTTCATCTATAAGCAGGTAATCTGATATAAAACAGCAGGATGTCTTATAATCACAAGATATCCTGCCTTTCATATATCATAATATATTCTTTATATCAGCGTCTTCTGATAACTGCTTCCAGCATTCAGGACGATTTCTTCTTCCATACCATTATATAAGATTACCAGTTTCGCATCAATTGGAGATTTCAGATTTATTTCCGTAACCCGTTTTTCTTTCCACTTGAAATTAAGTGTGATATTACCAGGCGCTTTCACGCCTTCTGCCATCCCATCTTTCCATTCATCTGGTAATGCCGGAAGAAAAACAATTTTCTGCTCTTCATACTGAACCAGCATTTCCAGCACAGCAGCAGCAAATCCAAAATTACCATCAATCTGAAACGGAGGATGGGCACAAAGCATATTCGGATATATCCCGCCACCTACCAGACTGCATGCTTCTTCTCTTGTTAAGCGAAGCTGATTTTTTAATAAAGTCAGGGCATGATTTCCATCTCCAAGTTTTGCCCACAGGCAGGCTTTCCACGCCATACACCAGCCGGTTCCCTTATCCCCACGCCTTTCCAAAGAAGTTCTGCAGGCTTCTATAAGAGGTTCATTCTCTTTATGAATCTGGTTCCCAGGATATAATCCAAACAGGTGAGAATATGTCTGTGATTGATATCTGCTTCCGGGTAATCATAAAACCATTCCTGAAGCTGCCCTTCTTTCCCAATTTTATAGGGAGGAAGTTTCTGAAGCACATTTTTGACTGCATTTGTAAAATCTTCTACTCCCAGAATTTCACATGCTTTTAAATATAATCCAAACAGTTCTCTCAATATGCTGATATCCATTGTTGACGCAAACGTAACACTATGCGTCGTCATATCTGGTGCAAGGAATGTATTTTCAGGTGAAGTAGAGGGAGCAGTTACATAATATCCCTTATAAGGTACCAGATAGCCCAGGTAAAATTCTACGGCCCCTTGTATAATCGGAAATGCCTTCTTTTTTAAAAAAAGCTTCATCCAATGTATAGCAGTAATGTTCCCATAAATGACAGCATAACCATCCAGAACTCATCGGCCACATGGAATATGTACAGGGATTTTCGTCCTGTCCAAATTGTCCAACCGGGCTTGAGTGTCCCCAAATATCCAGATTATGGTGGCTTACCCAGCCAGCCAGATGATAAACATCCTGAGCTGTTTTTTCACCTTTTTTTGAGGTACGTTCTATAAGTTCAAGCAAAGGCATATGACAGTCACTTAAATTTGCTTTTTCTGCCATCCAGTAATTCATTTCCGTATTAATATTTACAGTATAATTACTGCTCCAGGGAGCACGCATATGGTGATTCCAGATTCCCTGAAGATTTGTACATTGTGAACCGGGTACAGATGAACAGATCATCAGATAGCGGGCATAATGAAACATTTTTAATGCAAGTTCATTATCGGGTGTATAATTAATGTCAAGATGCATCCTATCAAAATAATTTGCGTATACATCCATATGCGCCTTTTTTGCTTTCATATTGAATGTGCTGGATGTTTTCCATCATATCAGTTTCTTTTTGAAAAAAAAGAGTTCTTTTTGTTTAAAATCAGTTACTCCGGACACGTAAATATACACATCATTTGGAGTATTTATAAAAAGCTTATCCGCTTGCTGATATACATTTCCACCGTTCGTTTGTACATATAATCCAATTGCAAAACGGATTCCCTGCCCCTCTTCATAAACGACAGGAACTTCGCAGGAATAATAAGGTGGTGCAACATAAATGGGTGCCTGCCCTTCTAATATAATTCCATTTTCTGCAAAAAAAGCAGATTTGTGCTTTATTTCACTTTCCAGTGTTATTGACATTTCAAGATTGCAATTTGGAGAAGTATGATAATGAATTGCCATCACTGGTTCTGACATACTCACAAAAAATTCTCTTTGATAAATCAAATCATCCTGGCAGAATTCTATTTTTTCAGTTGCATTCGTCAGGCACAGTTCTCTTCTATAAAAGCTGTTTCCATTTTGAATGGGTTCTTTCACATTAATGGAAAGCGTTCCTGCAGGCAGATAGCTTTCTGTCCAGTCTCCTAACACATTTTCTTTGCAATAATTCTCTGCTCCCTGGTAATCCCCTGCAAAAATGTGTTTTCTAAAAAGATCCCAGTCGACATTTTTGTTGGGATTTTCCTTGTTTCTTCCATTTCCAGACCAAAGCGAATCCAGATTCAATTCTATTCTTTCATTTTGAAATCTTCCATAGGACATTGCTCCCATGGTTCCATTTCCAAGGGGCAGCGCTTCATTCCAGGCTTCTGCTGGTTTATCAAAAATAAGTGCTAAGCGATCCATAACCCACTCCTCAATTCTAGTACATCGTTTTCGAAATAACTATACCACTCACTTGTCTGCGAATCCGATTGCACAGGTCTAAAAGCCTCAGCGTAGCCCGCTACGCCTGCGTTTTTATACCAGCACACTCGAATCCGCATCCTACGCGATTGGTATAGTTATTTACGAAACGCTGTACTAGTATTTTACACATTAAAGCAGCTTCCACCGATAAATTCTCTTAAAATCGAATTATTCGGTACTGCCTCGCTTGGCACCGGAACAAAATATTCAAAGAACTTCAGCAGCCTCTTCGCCTCTGTATACTCTGGTTCGTCCTTGGCAATCCCAAACAAAAGCGGTTCCGCATATACTTTCAGACATGCCAGTTCATAGATCAGCGCAGAATTAAACATTACATCTGCATCCTCCTGGAACGGAAAGATATTCTGTTCTTCACCTCTGCGCACAGACGGCCATCTTGCAATTGTCTCTTTTGCGGAAGTCCCTCTGGTGCGGGCATCTCTTACAATTCTGCGAATCAGACGGCCATCCGTAGTAGGAATCCTGTTATGTTCATCAATATTCAGCTGAGTCAGAGCGCTGAGATAAATCTTAAATTTGCTCTCCTTTGGCAGCGCATAGCTGAGCCTGTCATTCAATCCATGAATTCCCTCGATCACCAGAATATCGTCTTTATCCAGCTGCAGAAAATCACCTTTATATTCTCTGGTTCCTGTTTTGAAATTGAAAACCGGCATCTCTACCCTTTTTCCTTCCAAAAGCTCAAGCATATCTTTATTAAACTGCTCCACATCAATCGCTTCCAGACACTCAAAATTCTTTTCCCCAAACTCATCTACAGGAGTCAGGTGCCTGTCAATGAAATAATTATCCACTGCGATCGGATGCGGTTTCATTCCATGGGCAGCCAGCTGAATGGACAGCCTGTGTGAAAACGTAGTCTTTCCGGAAGAAGACGGACCTGCGATCATAACAAACTTCTTGTTTCCGGCAGCGGCAATCTCAGATGCGATTTCCGAAATCTTTGCCTCCTGCATAGCCTCCTGGATCAGCAAAATATCCTGGATACCGCCTCTGGTAACCTTTTCATTCAGATCACCGACTGTCGCAATATCCAGTTTATCTCCCCATTCCTGAGATTCCTTCTGCACACGAAAAATCTTCTCCCTCGGTTTAAATTCAGGTATCCGGTCCGGTTCATTCTGAGTCGGAAGCTGCAGTACGAAACCACCCTCATACAAAAACAGATCAAACGTCTTAATATATCCCGTATGGTTCGCCATAAAACCGTAGAAATAATCCTCAAAGCTTCCAATACTGTAAAGATTCACCGCAGAGCTTCTGCGGTAATTAAACAGCTTCTCTTTGTCATACATATGATGCTTATGAAAAAGTGCAACTGCCTCACTGGTGCTTACGCTTCGCTTTACAATGGGAAGATTCTCGTCCACGATCCTGTGCATCTGCGCCTTTACCTTATCAATAAATTCCTGATCCAGCGCCATAGGTCCTTTCATTGTAAAATAATAGCCGCTGCCTACAGAATAATGGATCACTACACTGTCTATATTTTCCTGCCCTGCCACATCATAAATTGCTTTCAAAAGAATCAGACTTGCACTTCTGCAATAAGTTTTGTGTCCGATCGGATCTTTGGATGTCACAAATTCAATCTCACAGTCTGCCTTGAGATGCTTATGCAGTTCTCTCAGCCTGCCATTTACGATCACCAGCATTACAGGTGCATCCGTACTTCCTTCGTATTCCTTTACAATCTCACTGTAAGGAATCTTCTCAGGATATTGTTTTGTTATTCCCTGTATCGTAACGTTATACATTTTCTGTCCCATAAATCCTGCCTCCATTTCTGCTATACCGACAAGTAAATACAGTTATCAGATTGTTACTGTTCACTCCGTTCTCAGTAACGTAGCCAAAATTCATTCCAGATTGCCTGCGGCAATAGAATTTTGGCTTGTATGTCTCGGGATTTTGGCATATTCATACCAAAACACCTCGCGGGATAGTGGTGTGTGAACAGTAACATCGGCTCCGCTGCCAACAGGCAGATCAGCCAATTTTCATTTATAATTTCATTATTATATGGTAAGAACCCGTATCACAGAATCGTGTACGGGCTCTTTACCTCTGCACAGGAGATTTTCAGTTCCGGAAATGCCTGTGTCAGTTCTTTTTTCATTGCATCCATAAAAATATATTCTGTTCCGTAGTGTCCGGCATCGATCAGCGCCAGTCCCTGCGCAACCGTATCAATTCCTGTATGGTGGTCGATATCACCGGTCACATACACATCCGCACCGGCCTTAATGACATCCTTGATCATGCTCTTGCCTGATCCTGTACATACAGCAGCACATTTTACCATGCTGTCCAGATTCCCATAAACCTTTACATCATTTAACTTCAGAGACTCTTTGACAAGCTGTGCATACTCTCTCAGCGTCATTTCCCGGGGAAGTTTCCCAACTCTGCCAAAACCCTGTACTTCTCCCTCTCTCTCTTCAGTTACGGAAAGGACTGTGGTATCATGCATCTTCGTATAGTCTGCACTCAGATCCGCCATACCCAGCACATCATAATTGGTATGCATCGCATAATAAACAATTCCTTTCTGTATCAGCGTAAGGATCTTTCTTCCTGTAAAGCTGTGATTATTGATCTTCTTAATTCCGGAAAAGATCATGGGATGATGGGTAATGATCATATCTGCCCCATCCTCTATGGCCTCAGCCAGTGTTTCCTCTGTCAGATCCAGAGCCAGAAACACATGGCTGATCTCATTTGTATCATCTCCTGCGAGAAGTCCTACGTTATCCCAGTCCTCTGCTGCATCTGACGGGTACTTCTTCTCCAGCCAGGAGGTCAGTTCATATGCCTTCATATTCCTCTAAAGCAGCAATAACTGCCTGCTTTTCCTCCTCTATCTCGCCTGCACGCTTCTCTGCATTGGGCGCATTCTTTAATCTGTCAAGAATCTCATTGCGGATGCGAAGCTCTCTTTCCAGATACTCCCGCAGAACAGGATGCTTTCTTTCCAGAAGCATTCCTCCAAACCACTCATCTAAAGTATAAGGAGTATCTTCTGAAATATGCATCTTTTCTCCATGAATTACCTTCATCATAGGATAAAACTTGCCATCCTCCAGAACCATCTCCTCCTCTGTGATCTGCCAGCCGATTTTTCTGACAAATCTGCGAAAATGGGGGATATCTGACTGAGGCTGCAGGATCATTTCCCGAAAGCTCTCCCTGACCTCTGCCCCGTCAGTAAGAATCCTCTCCATGAGAGGGCCGCCCATTCCTGCGATCACAAGAGTGTCGCCCTCTCCCGGTTTCAAAGCCTCAAGTCCGTCTGAAAGCCGGGTTTCTATGTATGCGTCCAGTCCATACTGAGAAATATGTTCCTGCGCTCTGGACAACGGGCCTTTTCTTACATCCATGGCAATCGCACCCGGAATCTTTCCATCCAGATAAAGCGAAACCGGCAGGTATCCATGATCGCATCCCACATCCACAAGTCTGTTTCCCCTGGTCACCAGGCCTGCTATTGCAGACAAACGTAATGAAAGCTGCATAACAGGCTCCTTAGTCCAGATAATCCTTCAGTTTACGGCTGCGGCTCGGATGACGAAGCTTGCGGAGCGCCTTTGCCTCAATCTGACGGATACGTTCTCTTGTTACATTAAATTCCTTACCAACTTCCTCCAGAGTTCTGGCACGTCCATCGTCCAGGCCAAAACGCAGGCGCAATACTTTCTGCTCTCTGTCTGTCAATGTACTCAGAACCTCTACCAGCTGCTCTTTCAGCAAAGTAAATGCTGCTGCATCTGCAGGTACAGGTACATTGTCATCCTGGATAAAGTCTCCAAGGTGGCTGTCCTCTTCCTCACCGATAGGTGTCTCCAGAGATACAGGCTCCTGGGAGATCTTAAGGATCTCACGTACACGCTCTACAGACATATCCATCTCTTTTGCAATTTCTTCCGGCGTAGGTTCACGTCCAAGCTCCTGCAGTAACTGACGGGAAACGCGGATCAGTTTGTTAATAGTCTCAACCATATGCACCGGAATACGGATGGTACGTGCCTGGTCTGCGATTGCTCTGGTGATCGCCTGACGGATCCACCATGTAGCATAGGTACTGAATTTATAACCCTTGCGGTAATCAAATTTCTCAACCGCTTTGATCAGACCTAAGTTACCTTCCTGGATCAGGTCAAGGAAAAGCATTCCACGTCCCACATATCTCTTTGCAATGCTGACAACAAGACGAAGGTTTGCTTCTGCCAGACGTTTCTTGGCAGCCTCATCCCCATTCTCCATTCTCTTTGCAAGTTCGATTTCCTCTTCTGCTGAAAGAAGCGGAACCTTACCAATTTCCTTCAGATACATACGTACCGGATCCTCGATGCTTACACCTTCAGGAACAGAAAGATCGATCTTGTCAAGCTCAATCTCTTCTTCATCCAGCTTATCAATGTCTGCATCGTCATCATCCAGGATCATATCATCTGCATTACTGTCTGTAATCCTAAGCACATCCACTCCACTGGCTTCCAGAAAGTCAAATACTTTCTCCATCTGTTCAACTCCCAGTGGCTGATCCTTAAAGAAGTCATTGATTTCCTGGTATTCCAGTACATTCTTTTTCTTCTTGGCAAGCTCCAGAAGTTCTACCAGTTTTTCACTGAATTTACCCATATTCATTTCCATATGTGCTCTATACCTCCATATAGTGTTTATATTTTATCCTTATTCGAAAGAAATATGCAGCTGCTGCCGCTTTCTTCCAAGCTCTTCCAGTTCTTTCTTTGCTTTTACAAGTTCCTGCAGTCCCTGTATATCTGTGGGATCCCAGGTTCTGTTTCTCTCTTTCAGACTCTCATCCTTAATCCTGATCACAGCATCCGAGAAAGCCCGGTTCTGTTCCTCCGGAGTCTCCAGATGGATCGTTGCATTAAAAAGGGATGAAACCTCTCTCTGCTCTTCACTGTCAATGAAAGCATTCATCAGCCTTGCAGGATTCACATCGCCATCCCTGTGCTGCTGGTAAAGCATCTCTGCCACCTGCCTGTACAGAGGAACCACGAAATCTGAAGGCTGGATATATTTTTCCACTGTGTCAAATATGCCCGGATAAGTTACCAGCCAGGTAAGCATCAGCTTCTGTGCTTTCTCTGCTGCACTCTCCTTCTTCTTTTGCTGACCTGCTCCCACAGGTTTAGGCTGAATCCTCTGCTCTGCCGGAGTTCCCTTCATTGCAAGAGCTCCGACTCTCTTTTTCAGATTCTCCACACTGATCCCACTGCTTCTGTAATCCTTTACGATTGCTTCTATATAAAGATTTCTCTCCAGTTCATCGGAAAGCTCCAGAAGCATCTGCGCACACCGCTCAAAGAAACGGTTCTGTCCCTGGGGTTCCTCCATTGGAAATTCCCGCTCTGCCATATGTACGCGGAACATAAAGCTGTCCATAGCCTGCTCCAGACGTTTCTCAAACTCTTCTGCTCCAAGTGCCTTGATAAATTCATCCGGATCTTTATGCGGCTTAAGATTTACCACCCTCGAAGAAACACCTGCTTCCCTCAGGATCGGAATGGCACGAAGGGCAGCCCTCACGCCTGCATCATCACTGTCATACAGAAGCAATACCTCCTGAGTGTAACGCTTCAGCAGACTTGCATGTCCGGAAGTAAGTGCCGTTCCCAGCGATGCCACCGCATTGGTAAACCCTGCCTGATGCATGGATATCACATCCATATATCCTTCACACAGGATCAGATAATTTTTTCTCGTGGTTCTTGCAACATTCAGCCCGTACAAATTCCGGCTTTTATCAAAGATCGTAGTCTCCGGCGAGTTCAGGTACTTCGGCTTTCCGTCACCCATCACTCTGCCTCCAAATCCGATCACGCGGTTATTCACATCCATGATCGGGAAAATAACCCTGTTCCAGAACTTATCATACATTCCCCTGCGTTCATCCACATTGAACAGGCCGGAATCCCGCAGCAGTTCGTCACTGTAATTCTTTGACTTCAGATATTTGTACAAATCGTCACTGTACTTATCCGAATATCCCAGGCCAAACTTCCTGATCGTCTCCTCACTGAGTCCTCTGCCTGTCAGATATTCATGTGCCTGTCTGCCACTCTCACGACGCAGCTGATAATAGAAATATCCTGCTGCAAGCTTATTGATCTCCAGAAGGGCAGCCCGACGTTCTGCTTTCTTCTTTGCTTCTCCGGAATATTCAATCTTCGGAAGCTGCACCCCTGCCCTGTCTGCCAGATGCTTCAGTGCCTCCCCAAAGGTATAATTCTCATATTCCATCACAAAATTAAATACATTCCCGCCTGCTCCGCATCCGAAGCAGTAATACATCTGCTTCGCCGGTGTTACCGAAAAAGAGGGAGTTTTCTCATTATGAAACGGACAAAGTCCAAAATAGGTACTTCCTCTTTTGTTCAGCTTCACATACTGGGATACAACATCTACAATATCATTCTTCATCCTGACTTCTTCAATGATATCGTCTGAATAACGCATGCTTCGTCCTCCTTCTTGATCGATTAATAGACTTCCCATGCTTTTGGTATGTAAATCTCCCGGAATTTCCTTATAGAATACTGGTCTGTCATTCCTGAGAGATAGTCACATACTGCCTGTTCCTTCTTCTCTCCACGCACGATCAGCTCCCTGTATTCTGTTGACATTGCTTCCGGGTGTTCGACATAATATTCATATAACTCCGTCAGCATCTTCACTACCTTTTCCTCTTCCTTATGGGCTGCCGGATTCTCATATACATTCTGAAACATGAGAGCCCGCAGATCCATCATTGCCTCGTAGATCTCTGCTGACATCTTTATGGTATCCTGCTCAAGACTGTTCTCTATCACATCATGAACAAATGTATTGAGCCGCTCTCTGGTTGTATAACCGAGCAGCATCCGAAGCGTGACCGGAATATCATCCTCAGAAATAATCCCCGCCCGCTGTGCATCATCCATATCATGATGAATATAGGCGATCTTGTCCGAAAGTCTTACTACCTGTCCTTCGAGAGTAGACGGATTCCCACTGGTTCTGTGATTCAGGATACCATCCCGGACCTCCCATGTGAGATTCAACCCTTCGCCGTTCTTCTCCAGTATCTGTGCAACCCTGACGCTCTGTTTATAGTGGGCAAAGCCATCCGGATTCACTGCATCAAGAGCCCTCTCACCTGCATGTCCAAAGGGAGTATGTCCCAGGTCATGTCCAAGTGCGATCGCTTCTACAAGATCTTCATTCAGTCTCAGTGCCTTCGCTATTGTTCTGGCAATCTGTGATACCTCAAGAGTATGTGTCAGTCTGGTCCTGTAATGATCACCCTGGGGTGCCACAAAAACCTGTGTCTTATCCTTCATCCTGCGAAAAGCTTTACTATGAAGGATCCTGTCCCTGTCTCTCTGATAGACAGTCCGTACATCGCATTCTTCCTCCTGCCGCTTTCTGCCTCTGGAACAAAGACTCAAAGCAGCATAAGGACTGAGCATCTTTTGTTCACGCTGTTCCATGCTTTCTCTGATATTCATAAGCGATACCTCCACAAGCTGACAAAATACCTCTTATTAATTATATTCTACATAAAATTTCAAATTCCTCTTTTTTTCAAAAAAAATTGAAATTTTTTTATATTTTTTTCAAAAAGGTGTTGACATTAGCTTTTACATTTGATATAGTATCACTTGTCGCGAGGGAGAGCAAAAGAATCCCAAAGAAATGCGATATGCGGAAGTGTCGGAACTGGCAGACGAGCAAGACTAAGGATCTTGTGAGCATTGCGCTCGTGTGGGTTCAAGTCCCATCTTCCGCATTTAAAGAATGAGGAACTATGAGAAGTCATGGTGCCCTTAATTTTTTTATTCATTTTTTCTGCAATAATTCTTTTCTCAGGTAACCATTTTCCGGTCCCCTGCATAATTTATCAGGAAAGCATTATCTACAGGAGCTTGTATGGCCTTTTTATCATATGCAGATGCAGCAGGAAAATATAGATACAGGACAATATCAGGTTACCGTATCAGACCGGCTGAACAATCGTCCCATAGAAAACGCACGCGTCAGAATCTCCTACACAGGAGCACCCGACAGTACCATTGAAGAAGTGGCAACAGATTCCTCCGGACGCACTCCTGTTATCGAACTTAAGACTCCACCTCTGGAATACAGTATGGAACCGGTTGAACAACAGCCCTACTCAGAATATACCATTCAGATCGAAGCAGAAGGATTTGAACCAAAAGAAATCGCAGGAAGCCAGGTATTAGCAGATACTTTATCCAGACAGCCAACAACGCTGAATGTCATGGAATCCGGCGAAACTTTCCAGAGAATTGTAATTCCTCCGCATACGTTGTTCTATGAATATCCTCCCAAAATCGAAGAAGCCGAGATAAAACCAATAAATGAAAACGGTGAAATTGTATTAAGCAAAGTCGTTATCCCTGAATATATAGTGGTACACGACGGACCTGTCAACGATTCCGCTGCAGGCAATTATTATGTACGCTACAAAGATTACATCAAAAATGTAGCCAGCAGCGAAATCTATGCCACCTGGCCCGACGACACCATCCGGGCAAATATTCTGGCTATCATGTCTTTTACTCTGAACAGGGTTTATACGGAATGGTACCGGAACAAAGGTTATGACTTTACAATCACTTCCTCCACTGCCTATGATCACAAATGGATCTATGGCAGGAATATCTTTGCCAGCATTGACCGCATTGTAGATGAACTGTTTGAGAATTATCTTTCCAGACCAAACGTACGTCAGCCAATCCTTACTCAGTACTGTGACGGCAAACAGGTACAATGCCGAAGCAGAGGCTGGATGACACAATGGGGAAGCAAGGCACTGGGCGATCAGGGATACTCTGCCATTGAAATCCTACGGACTTTTTACGGAAATGATATGTATATCAATGTGGCGGAAGCAATCTCCGGGATTCCCTCCTCCTGGCCGGGATATGATCTGGATATCGGTGCATCCGGAAATAAGGTAAGACAGATTCAGGAACAGTTAAACACAATCGCAGAAGCTTATCCAGCTGTCCCTGTTGTCACCGCAGATGGAATTTACGGACCTGAGACCCAAAATTCCGTCAGGATTTTCCAGGGCATTTTCGGTCTGGACCAGACAGGGATTGTAGACTATCCAACCTGGTATAAAATCCAGGAAATCTACGTGGCAGTCAGCAGGATTGCTGAGTTGCGTTAGGGTTGTAGCAAAAATATACGTAAAATGGCTGCCTCACCTACTGATATGTTATCTCACATATTTAGCGGATTGGCAGCCGTTTTATTACCCTTACAACAGATATCACCTAAAAAAAGAAGCAAATTCATCTATCGATTCAGCAATATAATAATAGCTATCTTCGCTTGAACTCCAATAATATACTTTTCCATTCTCATTATTTACACAATAATAATTATCTCCCGAAGTCAGTACCACCAGCTCTGCTGGGGGTTTGAGATTGTTTCAATCATGTACCTCGTCCGCAAGAGCATATAGCTGTTCCAATGTATAATCTGTCTCCTGTTCCAGCGTCATTTCCGCACCTTTTGTCACGATCAGATGTATCTCTATTATTTCTTTATACTGCTGCAGTTGTTTCAGCAATTCTATTGTAAGGGGCGCTCCGGAAGCCCCACTCATACCGATGATAAGTCTCTTTCTCATTTTTCTTCCTTTCCTGACTTTTCCGTTCATATTAAAGTATGTTTAAAATATTTTCCAACAATTTGCACAAATTATACCCGTTCGTTTCCTATTTCCTTCGCAATTCTTCTTTTCACATGGATTATTCCAACAAGGAATACGTAAGAAAGAATCCTGTCCAAAAGACTGTTACATCACAGAAACATTGCAGAATAATCTTCTATGATATAAAAAGCTCTCCTCAGTATCACAAATAATAATCACTGAGAGGAGCTGTAATTTCAGAACAGCAGAGCTGTTTTCTTATTAAGATATCTTCTTAGATTAAGAATTTTCTTTCCCAATCTTTACTTTACAATGTTTCCGATAACAGGCAATGCCATAATTTACAATATTCTTCATCCCGTCACTCTTTAACCTTGCAGCATACTGACGTTGTTCAATCTGTTTCAGAGCTTCTGTACAAGCTGCCTCCATTCTGTCTTCCTGAGCATATTTCATCTCGATCACCACTCCGACACGATTCTCCGGAACTTCCAGTAAAATATCACAATAACCTTCACCAGATTCTATATTCGACCAGACAGCCCAGTTCTCCATATGACTTAGCAGCCCCAGCAAAACTCCATGATAAAAATTTTCTTTTCTTCCCTTAACTGCCGTATCCCAAATACTGATTGTATTCCATAAATAGTCGTTAAACAAATCTTCTATCGTTTCTGCATCTCCATCTGGAAATGCCATGCATAATTTATCAAGCTTCTTTACATCCTCAGATGACTTTTCCTGAAACCATTCCCTGATCTGAAGTTCAAACAATTCTTTAATTTCTCTGTTAGGAATTGCCAGACGTAACTTTCTGCTGTCTATTCTTTCACGTTGTGTTAAATACCCTGTTGTAAAAAGTATACTCCAAAGATTCTCAATGGATTTATCCAGTTCATTATATGTCAGTTCCTGTTTTATTTCTTTTATAACCGTTTCTCCCGAAATCAGGTTTTCGATTTCATCTCTCGTCTGTTTATTCGCTTTATCTATAAAACGACTCACAATGCTGTTGCTGCTGGTATTAGACCAGAAATCTTCTGGTATCGCATCAGGATCTGCACATAAATTTCTGCAATAACTGATCACGTCCCAGGGACAATACACTGCTTTCTTTCCAAACTGATAACCATCATACCATTCCCTGATTGTTTCATGGTAGTCAGAAAGCCCAAAATATTTCAGCATTTCTGCGACCTCATCATCTGTAAATCCAAAGAACTCATCAAACTGTACACTCGTAATCGAAAAAACATTAAAATTATTTAATCCTGTAAAAATGCTTTCCTTCGCAATTCTCAGGCATCCCGTAAGTACTGCAAAAAACAGGCTCGAATTTGTCTTCAAAACATTTCCAAACATGTTTCTGATCAAAGATACCATCTCGTCATAATATCCATACTGGAACGCTTTATCTAATGGCACATCATACTCATCAATCAAAAGAACCGCTTTTTTTCCATAATGTTTCTCCAGTAATACAGTTAATATAAGCAGCGCCTTCTCCATTGTGGCATCAGACATTTTGAAATCACCATAATCATCAACGACAGTCAATGCTTTATAAGAGTTTTTTTCTTCCTCTGTAAGGCGGCTGCTCTCTGCCAGAGCACTAAGTCTCCACGCCTCCATTCCCAGAGTATTCTTCAGCGATTTCCGGGCTGACTCAAAATTTAATCCCTCCACATTCTTCAATGTAAGCGAAATTACCGGAAACTTTCCCATATATTCTTCACGCAGTTCTTTTTCACGGGATACCTTCAGTCCATTAAACAGCGATTTATCACATCCGATTTCCAGAAATGACTGCAGCATATTCATATTCAGAGATTTTCCAAAACGGCGAGGACGTGTAAACAGATTCACTTCTCCCCAGTTATGAAGAAGTTCTGTTATCATTTCTGTTTTATCCACATAGTAAAAATTATGCCGGATTATTTTTTCAAAACTATCTATTCCAATTGGCAGTTTCTTTCTGTTCCGCATATTTTTCATCCTCCTTCATTACCAGATTTTGCAAGTCAAACGGATATTCGCAATCCGCATTCGGTTAAAAAATTCCCCGAAAACAGCTTCCCTGATTTTAGATAATGATAACATGAAACATTTGTAACGTAAAGCAGGAGTTACTGCCACTTCGAGCCCGACTAAGCCAGAAATAATAACAGCAATTTTTATTTCAGACAGGAATTATTTATGCTAAAATATACCTAATTATAACAATTCCGACGTAATTTCCTAAGCATAACAAAACAGCAGCCATTGCGGTACTGTTTAGAGTATCTCACAATGGCTGCCTGTCTGATATCACAATTTCATTTGTTATTTCTTATACCAGAATTTCTTACATTTCACAAGTACCTTTCCATCCGGAGCATCTGCCATCCTTCCGATTTTGAACCTGTAAATTTTTTGTCTTTCCGGCCGGAATATTTACATTGTAGGTTTTGGTCGGTGTTGCAGTTTCATCCAGTGGTATCTCAAAATACATCGTTACCTTTGTAATCGTATAACTGGAAGTGTTCTGCATACGGGCAGTTATATACAGCTCTCCTGTGTTCGGATTGTACTCATATCCCTTGTAGCTGACTTTGAGCTGGTTTAGCTTAGGTGTCGCTGACTTATACCAGAACGATAAGCATTTTACCTTCGGCGCTTTATATGGCTGCTGAGTCATTTTTCCAATATAAACCGTCTTATTCACTGTCTTTCCGGGATTGATCGTTACACTGAAGGTCTGGGTTATGGTTCCATCCTCCATAATAGGTATCTCATATCCCATCTTCACTTTTGTAATCGTGTAACTCGAAGTATTTTTCAGACTCAGCTTCAGATATAACTTTGCTGTATCATTGTCATATTCGAATCCTCTGTAGGTTACTTTAAGCTGTTTGGCAGTTGGCTTGGCAGCAGCCGATGCTACCCTTGGGAAAAATAAAAGTGCTGCAAATGCCGCCAGAAGAAAAAAATTGCCAGATAGCTTCTGCTTTTTCTTACAAATCGTTCTTTCATACTCATAAAAATCTCCTCCTCCCTGATACGCTGTTATAGTTTCAGACAAATATCAGGAAATACTTTTGGTACACCTGATACTTTGCTCAGTTTTTTATATATTTACAATACAATATCAGGAAGAAATTTTCTATTAACTATTGGTTAGTTTTTTATAAGCGCCATTACAGTCATCTATAATTTTGATTGTAATTGACCTAAAAAGAAGCAGATCTCCGTTTCTGAACTCAGAAATGAAAATCTGCCAGCTTAACTTATGATACTAACGGCAATATATAATTCACCCAGAACCATGACATAGGCATGATCAGCACCATCGCCGGTATCATGTCCGCAGTCGGAAAATTCTTCAGTTTTACCATACGAAAACCGGTTGCAAGCATCAGGAAACCGCCACAGGCTTTAAAGTCATTGATCATGCCCGGTGTAGTCAGCGGGAAAATCGCCGTTGCTGCAAAGAACAGAATCAGGAAAATGATCACCTGCGGAATGGCGATCATACACACTACCATTCCCAGGCTGCAGGCAAAAATAGCTGCTGTAAATAAATCCAGAATAGATTTGGAGATCAGCACTGAATGATCCCCGCTCATTCCGGATACGATAGAGCCATAGATTCCTGTTCCGCTTGCACAGAATAATACAATAATCGTCACCAGTGTATTCATAAACTCATCCTCAGAAAGCTCTGAATTTGAATCTTGATAAATTTGCCGATCACACGCTGCATAACACCGGCACCGGCATTGATCCTTTCTCCAAGATGAATCGCAAGTCCGATTCCCGTACCGATCACAACAGAAAAAATTAACCGCCGGCATATTTTCCATCAGACCGATGGTGCTGATTCCCATTCCCATAGAGCATACCCCGAATACAAGAGTAATATCCTCTTTGAATTCGGACTTAATTTGTGCCCCACAAAGCACCCAGGATTCCGCCGATAACTATGGATAATGCATTGATAATTATTCCAATAGGCATAACTTTTTCTCTCCTCCAGACAAACTCAGACAGATGTCA
>ENA-OQBL01000351-OQBL01000351.1-human-gut-metagenome-genome-assembly--contig:-NODE-351-length-25693-cov-6.135610_pt1 | contig 25693 bp, 27 predicted proteins | sample MGYA00242747_ERZ504553 | MGnify/ENA primary metagenome ERZ504553 (study PRJEB26092, sample SAMD00036240) | human gut metagenome | host: Homo sapiens | study: EMG produced TPA metagenomics assembly of...
TGACCATACTCTGCTGCCCAGCATCCTGTACAGTGCAGATTACAGGCACTTGTAGGATCAAGAAGGATTGCCCATGGAACATTGCAGTTGTTCTCATTCTGCTGTTTCTTCCTGAAGTGCACTTCCCTTTAAGCTGGCATTGATAATAAAGTTTGTAAAGAATGCTTCACGTACTCCCGGATCCAGCTCATAAATCCTCAGGATCAGTTTATACCAGTTACTGTCCTTATCCTGAATCGCATTACGGATTGCATTTCTCTGTGACTCATACCAGCCATCCGGTACAAATTTATCTACAAGTTCCATCAGTTTCGGTATATTTACTTCCGGGTCCTTTTCCAGATATCCCAGACCTGTTTTAACTGCTGCTGCAAGTGCAGCCTGTTTTGCTTTGTCCATTAATTTCATGTGATTGCTCCTCCTTGTTGTAATGTGATATATATAAACACCTGTGTATCAGGTATATTTTTATTATTTTATCAATATTCATCCATATCTATGATATCCTGTTTCTGGTTTTTAATAATTTTTACAGTGTAAATCGCCACACAAAGATTCAGAATTCCCTCAAACAGAACCGAAACACCAACCAGGATCATCATGATCTCTGCTGCCTCAAACGGCCTTATCAAAAGTAAAAATCCCAGAACACCGGTCAGAATCGCTACCAGGAGAATCCTCCACCAGAGATTCAGCCCGAATTTCTTTGCATCTATCGACATCTGAATTTTAAATAATGCATCCGCAAGGATCAGAAGTCCAAAGATTCCAAAGATCAGATTCACCACTACGTTCCTGCGTACTATAATAATAATTCCTACTGCTGCCAGCAGCACTCCAAAGGCAAGATCAAACTGAAATGCCAGACAATAGATATCTCTGGAAAAATATCCCAGAATCTTTATCAATCCGTATACAATAAGCATAATCCCTACTGCTGTACAGAAAACTGCCATCGAACAATCCGGCCAGATAATCAGACAGGCACCCAGAACCATAAATAATACAGACATAATAATATAACCATTCTTGGCTAATTTTAACTGCTTCAGTGCATCCATCCTATTGCTCCTCCCTTCTGAAATATACCCGAACCTGTGACTGTCAGGCTCTTGTTTTCATCTCTTTATGGCTGCTATTATAGCTGTGATTTTTTTAACAATAAATAGGCAAAAAAAAGCCCATGTCCAAAAAACAGACATAAGCTTAATTTTGTATAATATGAAAATTGAAGGAATTACCTATAACGCTTCTCTCAGATAATACATTTAAGAGAATTGCTATAATAAATATCAGGAACAACAGGTATTTTCACTCTATTCTGATCTGTTCAATACCGCATATAGCTCCGGGTGCTTTTCAAAAAGCCGGGAAGCCTGACGCATTTCTTCTCCAAAATCAGATTTCAGATTATTATCCAGCCACTCCATCAGAAATCCCATAAACAGACACTTATAATATTGAATCAGAATCCGGATTTCTCCCTCATCAAGATCAAACTGATCTGCATTTTTCCGAAAATATTCCATAATAATATAGTTGGAAATCTCATTCATATAAAAAAGGAACGTATCTTTTTTCACTGATCTGTAAACATTAAGCATAACCTTTCTGTTATTTTTCACCAGATCTGCCATTTCTTCCATACATTCCAGAATAGAGGCTCTGTCCTGTGGGTGTTCCAGAATCTCATCCCACTTCTTTTTCAAAATAAACTCCACTACATCCGGAATATCCTTAAAATGATAATAAAAAGTATTTCTGTTTACACCACATCGTTCCACGATATCCTTCACCGTAATCTTAGACATGGGCTTTTCATCCAGCAATTCTGTAAAAGTCTTTGCAATAATTTCCTTTGTAAAACCTGACATATTATCTTTTCCTCATCACTCTTAACACTGTTCTAATCATCAGTAACACTTTTCCTCTGAACAGCCCGCTCCGCATTAAAAAAGTCCACAGATAACCACTTTTATAAAGCAATTATCACTCATCTTTCGCAGGTTCTGAGTATTTTCATAATTATGCCATAAAGGATATAGTTTTGCAAGCGTTTCTAAAATTGGTCTTACCTATTCGGAGTCAGCACAATTTCTTTAATTTCAAGATTATCCGCACCATAATAAAATTTGATATAGTGATTATGACCAAATCCCATATTCAGGATGCGGCTTTCTTCTACCCATTTTCCATTGGTTCCCTGTACTGAAACAGTCATCTTATGAATATTATCCAAAAATACAGAAACCGGAAGCTGAGCCAGCTCACCAAGATCAGATTTCAAAGTAAACTTCATTGTGAAATCACCCATGAACTCGTTAGTCACAGCAATCACATCTGCCTTTCCCTTTGCAGGATGTAATAATGCACCGTCAATTACAATTTTCTGTGTCACCGAATCACTTTCAATACTTACCAGACTTCCGGCATCCACATCGTCCTCTTCCTTTGTATTCATAGCCTCCAGTTCCTCTTCACAGATTCTGTCTGCCAGAATCAGAATAGACGGACTCTTTAACAAAAATCCCAGAATATTTGCCGCATTTCTCTGCAATTCACCCAGAGTAATCTTTCCTGCATGAAGCATCTCCTCTACATCATCATTCTCAGGATTTGCCTTCGCATCACTTACTACCATATAAATATCATTCTGAGCCGCTACCATCGGTGCTTTCACCGGCGTTTCAGCCTGATGTCCTTCGTAGTTGGACTTCGCCCACCAGTCAGTCATCACAATACCATCAAATCCCCATTCCTTACGAAGAATAGTCGTACACAAATCATAACTTCCAGCCGTCCAGAGCCCGTTCACGCTTCCATAAGTCGTCATCACAGAACGCGCACCGCCCTCTTTTACCGCAATCTCAAAACCTTTCAGATAAATCTCACGCAAAGCTCTCTCAGAGATTACAGAGTCCGAAGTACTTCTTCCAACCTCCTGATTATTACCACAGAAATGCTTTATCGTACTTCCGATTCCAGACTTCGCCATAGCCTTCACCTGAGCTGCACAAATCCTGCCTGTAAGAATCGGATCTTCAGAAATATACTCAAAGTTACGTCCATTCAACGGATTTCTGTGAATGTTCATACCCGGTCCAAGAAGGGAATCAATCTTATTCAGACGAAGCTCCTTACCGGTCATCTCATACAATGCACCCACAAGCTCCACATTAAAAGTACAGCCAAGAGAAGTTCCATTCGGCAGAGAAAACGCCTTCGTACCGCAATCCATACGGATACCAGACGGACCATCCGAACAACAGCCAACCGGAATTCCAAGCGCAGTCAGACCATCTGTCACTCCGCCAAAAGCAGCCGCCGTTCCCGCAGTAACCTTCGGGCTGCACATACCCTCACCACGGAATATCGCAATCAGATCTTCCTCACTGATCTGTGCAATAAACTCCTCCATGGAAACCTTCTTATCCAGCACATCCACCAGCTTATATCCCTTATCCCCTGTATAATCCAATGTTTCTGGCATCTCATTCGCCCTGCGCTCCTGCGGATCAACAGTACGAACCGGCACCTCCTCAGTCACCGCCTGATAAGTCCCATCCGGCAATAAAACAGCCTTCATCCTCTGAAACTTCTCAACCGGCGCATAAGCCTCCTCAAGCTCCTCAATCACCCGGAACTCTTCCTCATAACATCCGACAGACACCGCACTTCTCACATCACTGCCGACAAAAACCTCATAACCTCCCTCTTCCAGAACATAACAAGACTTATGCCCTGTCACACCACTGTCATCATAAGAAGCCATATCATACTTCTGAATAACAATACAAACCTCTTCCTGCTCTCCAGGTGCCAGCTCCTTCGTCTTCGCAAACCCAATCAGCTTTCTCGCCGGATTTCCCAGTTTCCCCTGCGGAACCTTCACATAAACCTGAACAACCTCTTTCCCCCTTACCTCACCGGTATTAGAAACCGTCACAGACACCGTAATCTCATCCCCGGTATTCTTAAGAACCTCCGCCTTCATCTCAAAAGTTGTATAAGACAACCCATATCCAAACGGATAAAGCACCTTATCCCTCGCAAACGTCTCAAAATAACGATATCCGACATAAATATCTTCCTTATAATAATTCTTAAACGGGTCCCCGAAATTCACAGTAGACGGATAATCATTGATATCAGCGGCAATCGTATCCGTCAGCTTACCACACGCACAAACCTTACCAGTCAGCACATCAGCAACACCATTGCCACCTTCCTGTCCGCCCTGCCATACATACAAAACAGCCTGCGGGCGATACTTCTCCACCCAGCTCATATCAATAATATTACCAACATTAAGCACAACAACCGTACGCTCACTCACCTCACAGACACGGCGGATCATATCCTCCTCCGTCTCCGTCAGACAATAACTGCCAGCCTTCGCATTATTATCCTGATCCTCACCCGCAGTTCTGCCAATAACAACCAAAGAAACATCATCCCTGCGCGCACAGTCAAGCATCTCCTCCGTCACATCCATCTCCTTCTGACACCAAGGCACACGGCCCCAGCCTGACTTGCATCATAGATTCTCATAATCCAATCCTCATAAATCCCCATCAGCTTCTCATCCAGATGAACCCCTTCACACTCCTTCAAAGCATCCAGAATCCCCACGACATATCTTGTATTCACCAAACCACCAGAGCCAAGCCCACTCTTATAATAATGAAACGCCATACGCCCAAAAAACAGCAACCCTCTCCCCATCTCTCAACGGAAGCGCCTGCCCCTCATTCTCCAGCAGCACACACCCCTCGGCCACAGCCTGTCTCGCCAATGCAGCATACTTCTCCAAATCCAGCTTATAACTATTCATAATATCTATTTCCTTTCTCCACAAAAGCCATCTCAACTCACTATCCCAAAATCTCTCTCCGCAGCTCTCCTACTGACCGTTTTCCAACAATTTTTCAATCTTCATCTTATCAGAAAACCCTCCCATTGGAAATACCAAATATTTACAGTAAAATAATCCACCAACCAAAAAAGAATGTTACCCACCACCCTTAAAGCAAGTAACATCCTCTATTCCAAAAACTACCACAACCAGTTCCCAGCGCGAAGCAGCATCTCTCTGTGGGTGAATTTGGAGGGAGCTTAGTAACTCTTAGGTTTGGGGAATCCGCGTTATGAAGAAAAATAGCAACGTGTTTGAGCGAAGTTTGCAACGAAGCGAGTTTTGCATTTTTCTTCATGTTTTTAGCGGATTTTCCAAACCTTAGAGTTACTTAGCCCCCGGAACTGAACCCACAGAGAGATGCTGCTTCGCGCGTCCCCCTAGTAATATCCAATTATTCTTTATGCACCTTAGGAAACTTCATACAAATTTCCGTTCCATTTCCTTCTTCACTTCTCAGTATAACACTTCCCTTCAGAGCCCCAACTGCATGTTTCACAATCGAAAGCCCAAGTCCTGTACCCCCAATTTCCTTAGAGTGACTCTTATCCACCCTGTAAAACCTCTCAAACACTCTGTCCTGGTCTTCCTTTGGAATACCCACACCTGTATCTTTTACCACAATCTGAATCTCCTGCGCAGTTTGTGTCAGAAAAACACTCACGCTTCCGTCATTCCGGTTATACTTGATTGCATTATCGCAGACATTATAAACCGCCTCTTCCAGAAGTGTCCGTACTGCCTCCATCTTCATATATTCTCCGCAGATATAAAGATGCACGTTCAGTCTCTTCGCTTTTTCCTTCAGACTCTCAAACGCATTTTTACAAACCTGGTAAACATCCACTGGTTCCCAGGTATAGGAAGTCTTCTCCTCATCAAGCTGTGATATCTGGATCACATCCTCAACCAATTGCAGCAGCCTCTGAGATTCCTTATAAATACGCCCTGCAAATTGGGGAATATCCTCACATTTCACCAGACCACTCTGCATAATCTCCGCAAATCCTGAAATAGAAGTCAGCGGTGTCTTCAGCTCATGAGAGACATTTGCGGAAAATTCTCTTCGCAGACTTTCTCTCTCAAGCTTTTCCGTTACATTAACAAGCAGCACTACCGCACCTTCGGTTTTCTTATCCCGTATAACAGGATTAGCGATCAGCTGAATATCACTTCCATTTAATTTCAGTACCAGTTCCGTATGTTCTCCACTAAGCACCTGCTCAATGGCATGTCTGAATTCTTCCTCACGATCCAGACAATAAACACTTTCTCCCTGACACACTCTGTCCATATGAAACAGATTCCATGCACTGGAATTTGCAGAAAGGATCATCGTATATTTATCAATCACGATTAACCCTTCCTGCATATTCTCTGTGATAAGAGCGAACTCTTCCTGCTGCTGTTTCGCCAGTTCCAGTTGATTCTGAATTTCCCGATTCTGTCTGTGTATCTTACTTAAAAGAGGAGAAAGTTCCTCATAAATCAGATTTTCTTCCGGACTTTCAAGATCCAGCTCATTGATTGGTTTCACAATTCGTTTTGATATTGCAGATGCCATAATTCCTGATAAGATCAGCATCAGACATAAAAGCCCGCATAAAGGAAATATAAGATTTTCAACCAGTGCCAGCACCGAATCCTGCGTACCGGAAACTCTCAGTACCGTACCATCTTTCAGACGCAGTGCATAATAAATGGTTTTCTCAGAAAGTGTATCCGAATATCTCGAAGATTCTCCTGCACCATATTTCTCTGCCTTCTGAAACTCAGTTCTGTCACTGTGATTTTTCATCTCAGAAACATCAGCTTCATTATCAAACAGTACTGTTCCATCCTGATCAATATAAGTAATTCTTGCACTTTTATCCTTAATATTTTTAAGATAATTCAAGCCCTGCTGCTCCACACCATATGCCAGATAAGCAGCTTCCTTAGACAGCTCTTTCCTCATCTGTCTGTCAAAATTACGGTAAAGGATTCCCATTACAGCAGCCAGTCCCACAGCCAGAACCAATGCACATACAAACATTATAGATTTAAAGATTTTTTTTGTCACTTCTCTTCACTTCCCCTTTTTATTTAATACCTCAGGCAGATATCACTAAGAATCCTGCTTGCAGGATTCTCCGCCTGCGGCGGGTCGCTTCAGCGACATAATTCCACTCCGCCGCAGTGCGATCCTGCCCGAAGGGCTTTGTTATGTTATAGGAACATTACGAAGTAATTTCCTATAACATAAATAATAACTCAAATATCCGCAAACGATTCCCGCCTGCGGATATAAAAAGTTTCTAACTCCCAGTCATTTTACTCAAAACCAGAAACTTTCTCTGTTCAATTAATTATTCAGATAATCCTGATGCTCATTATTTCTGTGCTGTCCTGTGATGGAATATTCTACCCATTCAGCAATATTCACTGCGTGATCACCGATACGTTCAAAGTACTTTGCAGTCATAAGAAGATCCAGTCCGGTCTTGGCATCCAGATTTCCTCCGTAGATCATATCTGCAAGCTTCTCTTTAATCTCGTTAAACGCATCATCCACCACATCATCTCTGTCAATGACATTTCTGCACAGCTCCAGATCACTCTTTACAAAAGCATCCACGCTCTCAGTTACCATACGCACAGTATCTTCCGCCATCTGTGTGATAGTCTCCGGGATCGCAGTGGTATTCTTTGCAACATATAAAGACAGATCTGCAATATCTGCTGCCTGGTCACCGATACGTTCCATATCAGAAACCATCTTCAATGCTGCAGATATCTCTCTTAAATCTCTTGCAACCGGGTGCTGATGAAGCAGAAGACTCAGGCACAGATTCTCAATCTCTCTTTCTTTGGCATCAATATCTCTGTCCGTCTCAAAAACCTGGCGGGCAATCTCTTCATTCTGTACCTTCTGGATTGCTTTTGCAGAGAATGAAATTGCTTTCTCACAATAGCTTCCCAGTGTGATAAGCTGAACGTGCAGTTCCTCCAGTTGTCTTTCGAAATACTTTGACATAATCAACCAAACCTTCCTGTAATGTAATCCTCTGTACGCTTGTCAGAAGGCATAGAGAACAGTTTATCAGTATCATCAAACTCAACTACTTCTCCCAGAAGGAAGAAAGCTGTTTTATCAGAAATACGTGTAGCCTGCTGCATATTATGAGTTACCATAACAATGGTATAATCCTTCTTTAACTCCATCGCCAGCTCCTCGATCTTGGAAGTTGAGATAGGGTCAAGTGCGGATGTAGGCTCATCCATCAGAAGTACCTCCGGCTGAACTGCCAGTGCTCTGGCAATGCAAAGTCTCTGCTGCTGACCACCGGACATACCCAGTGCGCTTTTTTTCAATCTATCCTTTACTTCATCCCAGATTGCCGCGTCACGGAGAGATTTCTCCACAATATCATCCAGCTTAGACTTGGAACGGATTCCATGTGTTCTTGGTCCATATGCAATGTTATCATAAATGCTCATAGGGAAAGGATTAGGCTTCTGGAATACCATTCCCACTCTTTTTCTTAGGAGATTCACATCCATATCTCCGTAAATGTCTTCACCGTCAAGCTGTACCTTACCGGTGATCACACATCCCTCAACAAGGTCATTCATACGGTTTAAAGATTTCAGAAGTGTAGATTTACCGCAGCCACTCGGTCCGATAAAAGCTGTGATTTCTTTCTCCGGAATTGCCATGTTTATATTCTTTAGCGCATGGAATTTTCCGTAATGTAAGTTCATATTTTCAACTGTTATTTTTTCATTCTCACTCATCTTTCTTATCCTTTCGCAATTCGTTTGGCAACTGCTCCGGACAGGAAATTGATTACAAGAACAAATGCCAGAATAACAACTGCTGTCGCAGATGCCTGATTCATATGAAGCCCCTCACCTGACAGCACATACATATGAAGTGCCAGCGTACGTCCGGAACCCATCAGGTTCTTCGGAACCTCTGCAACTGTACCTGCTGTATAAATCAGGGCTGCAGTCTCACCTATCACACGTCCGATGGCCAGAATCACACCTGCCAGAATACCGGGTACTGCTGACGGAAGGACAATGGTGAAAATCGTACGAAGCTTACCTGCTCCAAGTCCGAAGCTGGCTTCACGATAGGAATCAGGAACAGATTTCAGGGCTTCCTCCGCAGTACGCATGATCAGAGGAAGAATCATGATTACAAGTGTGAAAGCACCGGACAGAAGGGAAAGTCCCCAATGCAGTGCTGTTACGAAAAACAGCATACCGAAAAGGCCATATACAATAGAAGGAATTCCTGAAAGTGTTTCTGCTGTAATACGGATCACATTTACAAGCTTACTTCCTTTTTTCGCATATTCTACCAGATAGATGGCTGCAAAGATTCCCAACGGTGCTGCGATTACAAGTGAAACGATTGTCAGGATGAACGTGTTGATCAGAGAAGGAAGTAAGGAAAGATTCTCTGAATTATAAGTTAAACTGAACAAGTCTGTTGACAGATACGGTACACCCTTGACCAGAATATATCCAATCAGAAAGAACAGTAATGCAAATGTCAGGACTGCACCTAAAAGGGTAAGCAATGCAAGAACACCTGATCCCGGATGCTTAATGTATGCCTTCATCTGATCTGAGAAAGAAGACTCATTCTGCTTTTTTTGCTTTGGACAAATCAATTGCCACTGCTGTATCAATTTGCATGTTCTGCCCTCCTGTTCAGTAAAGAAAGACTCAGGTTAATGATAAGGATAAAGATAAACAACACTACTGCTGTTGCAATCAGTGCTTCCCTGTGAAGACCTGTTGCATAACCCATCTCAGTAACAATGTTTGCAGTCATAGTACGGACACCTTTCAGGATTCCCTGTGGCATTCTCGGCTGGTTACCTGCAACCATTACAACTGCCATTGTCTCACCAATCGCACGACCGATTCCAAGTACTACAGCTGCCAGAATACCTGACTTTGCTGCCGGAAGCATTACACAGAAGATACTTCTCTCCTTGGTTGCTCCCAGTGCAAGAGAACCTTCATAATAGCTCTCAGGCACGCTGCGGATCGCAGATTCCGTAACTCCGATGATAGTCGGCAGGATCATCATTCCAAGCAGAACACAGGCTGCCAGCATACTGGTTCCTGTTCCGCCGAAAAGCTGTCTGATCAGAGGAACAATGAGAATCAGTCCAAAGAAACCGTACACAATAGAAGGTACACCTGCCATCAGTTCAATTCCTGATTTCAATGGTCTGTAAATTTTCTTCGGGCAGTAACGTGCCATAAAAACAGAGGTAAACAACGCAATAGGCACCCCCAGAAGAATGGCACCTGCAGTTACATAGATACTTGCTACGATCATTGGAAGGATTCCAAAAATATCATTTGACGGCTTCCACTTTGTTCCCAGCAGGAACTTCAGCGGACCGATTTTCCCGATAGCCGGGACACCATTTGCAAACAGAAATGCACAGATCAGAAACACTGCCAACACTGAAGTACAGGCTGCGATCAGAAATACACATTTCATTGCTTTTTCTTTAAAGTGGTTCATTCATTACACCTTTCTTTCCCTGTATCAAAAATCATAACCTGTCACTTTTGCAATAATTCTCAGAATATGATTTTCGACATACAAACAGCCCGCCTGCTGTATTATTTCATTCACAGGCGAACTGCTCTGAAACTAAATCTGTTACATTATTTAGCAAGATCTTCCCATGTAGTAGTCTCGCCTGTGTATACAGCCTTTACCTGATCACTTGTAAGTTCATCAACATCATTGTCTTTGTTTACAATAACTGCGATACCATCTCTTGCGATAACTGTAGCTGTAAGACCAAGGTCTTTCTCTTCATCTTTCAGGTCACGGGATGCCATACCGATATCTGCTGTTCCTTCTGCTGCCATGTTTACACCTGTTGTGGAATCACTCTGCTGAACTTCTATAGTTACGTCTTTGTTTACTGCTTCATAGCCTTCTGCAAGTTTCTCCATAACCGGTGTTACTGAAGAAGAACCTGCAACTACTACTTTACCGGAAACTCCGTCTACTGCTTCATAAGCCTTAGCATCTGCTGCTTCTTTGATATATCCGTTGTCCTCTACGATCTTCTGTCCGTCAGAGCTCATAATGTAGTTTACAAAATCCTTTGCTGCATCGCTTTCTTTATCAGATGTAAGGATGTTGAATGGACGTGCGATCTTGTAAGAATCATTGGAAACATTATCTACAGTAGCTTCTACGCCGTCGATCTTAACTGCCTTTACTGTATCATCCAGAGAACCAAGTGAGATATAACCGATTGCATTTTCATCACCTGCAACAGTTGTCATCATAACAGATGTGCTGTTTGTTACACTTGCTTCATCTGTAGTCATATCTACTTTCTCACCGTCTTTTTCTTCTTCAATTCCAAACAGTTCTACGAATGCTCCACGTGTACCGGAACCATCCTCACGGGATACAACTGTGATGTCTCCGCTTGCTGCACTTACGATTGTTGTGAAAGCTGTTGCTCCGATAACTGCTGATGTAAGGATTGTTGCGATTTTTTTCTTCATGATAATTTTCTCCTCTTCCCATGAGCCATGTTTTTAATATAAAGTGAAAGGCTCATTTCCTTTTTAATATCTTTATGTTTTATAACTTGTTGCCTCATTTACAAGTGCTATTATAGAAATCCAAAGTTAAATGTAAAACCACGCTAAAGTAAAATCTTTGTAAATTGAAAATTTTTGTGAAGGTTGTAAAAACAGGCGTCAGGTGCTATCATAAACTATATCTTCAAGTCCCCACCCACTGCTTATTGCTCTTCGCAAGTCAAGCAGGGGACTTACTTGATTCGGTTAAAATTTATACACAGGAGGATTTTATATATGGAAAATTTAAGATGTGAAAAAGCAGTAGAAAAGAAACATAACGGCTATAACTGTGCACAGGCTGTGGCCTGTTCTTTCTGTAAAGAGGCATCTATGGATGAAGATACACTCAAAAAAGATCACACAGGGATTCGGTGCAGGTCTTGGCACTATGGCCGGTACCTGCGGAGCAATCTCCGGTGCTGCAGTTGTAGCTGGACTTATTAACCAGGACAAAGCCGGAACCTCTCAGACTGTCCGCTCTGTCATGAATCAGTTTAAACAGCAGAACGGAACTGTAATATGTAAAGACTTAAAGGGTGTGGAAACCGGAAAGGTACTCCGCTCCTGTGATGACTGTGTCAGAGATGCGGTGAAATTCCTGGAAGACGCATTAAAATCAGAAAATTGATTTCAGCAGATATTCACAATACATAAATACCAACGCAAAAGAGGCTATACACTCATAACATGCATAGCCTCTCTCAATTTCAAATTTTCTCAGTTCCCTATTAACTTTATATCAGTAATTTTCTTTTACTACCTGTTCGCAGTCATCTGTTGTTCCTGAACTTTTTTTATTTCCTCCAGAGGCAAATTCAGCATCTCAGCAACCTCTTCCGGAGTTTTTCCACTCATAAGAGCTCCAAGAATCATTCCCTCATGGCGTCCTTGTTGTATTCCTTTTTGTTCTCCTGTACGCATTCCTTTTTCATAAATCCTATCTCCAAATCCTGTCATTTTGCTCGCCTCCTTCTGAAATGGTTCTGACCATTTTATATGTGAATATTTTTGTATCCTGTTTATATCACCGTCAAATATTCCGTTCAAATACTCAAATATTCCGTTTTCTTCTGGTTCTTTTCCCTGTCGGATCATAATTACCGTTAAGAGATCATATTCATCCTCTGGTTCATCTGCTATCCCTATGATGTCCTTCTTCGAAAAAGAATATTCCGTCAACGTATTTTGCAGTTTCTTTGGCACATCCTCCGCACAGATCCATATGGAATAACATTTTTCCAACTTTGAATAATCTGTAGTCTGCGTAATAGTACTTAACTGAGATGAAAGGTCTCTGGCCACATAATATACTGCACGTTTTAATATAGGGTATGACGGATTACTTGGACGGTAGCTTTTCTGTGCTTCCATATCAATATGTAAATTCACTCTTATTTTCTCTGTAGATAATTTAGGATTTATTATTTTAAACCGAATATCAAATCGTACCAGCTTCTCCACCAGAGACGACAATTCACTGTCTTCCTTTGTTAATCTCAAATCCCTTTCTATGTTTGGTATATCACTTACGAAATCATCTTTTGTAATAGAAGAAATATCTAAACACTGTAGAATTTCTTCCTGTGAGCACGTTTTAAACTCCGACACTGTCATCTGCAGGATAGGAACAATAATCTCTTTATTACTCATAAGCTGTTTCATTCCTGCATCATACTCTGCGCCAGTCACTCCAGACGTATATACGTCCATCTTCGTCTCATCACGCATGATTTCTCCTCTCCGGGGAACTGAGACTGTTTTTTCTTTTGTATATGGATATATTAACATGAAAACCTGAACCTTACAATTCTTCCATAACATTCTCTTGCAAAATCGCCCTTTCCAATTTATGATATATCTATCTGGAACAATAATGGAGGAAGTAATTACCTGTAAATAGTTACGATAAATCTATACGAGGAGAATGTCTATGAAAGTTTTAGTTTACCGCAAATGCAGTACCTGCATGAAAGCTCTGAAATGGCTGGATGAACACAATATCAGTTATGAAGAACGGGCTATTAAAGAAGAAAATCCTACCTATGAAGAATTAAAAGAATGGTACACCAAAAGTGGTCTTCCACTGAAGAAATTCTTTAATACAAGTGGGATGCTCTATAAGGAAATGGGATTGAAAGATAAGTTAAAAGATATGTCTGAAGATGAACAGCTGAAGCTTCTTGCCACAGACGGAATGCTGGTGAAACGACCGCTGGTAATCGGGGATGACTTTGTACTTACCGGATTCAGGGAGAAAGAATGGATTGAGGCTATGCACGTGTGATGTGCATAGCCTCTCCTTTCATTTTCTTCGTATCTGATAATAAAAGTTGCTTATATGGATATGATGTTCCTGGCACCAGCATTTATCAGAAAGGCCACTGGACCGGCATTCCTGGATCAGATCCAGCCATTCTTTATCTGTACGTCTTGGATTTCTTTTAGGCATAAAAATTCAACTCCTGTTTTTTATTTGGAGTGGGATTAGCACAGGTACCAGAAGAACTGAAGTGAAATGGTCCTAAGTGCAAAAAACTGGAAAGGTTATAGAGATACCACTCCTTAGAGGGATTATCTCATAAATTTAGGATACTGAAAAACCGGTGGATTATTCATCGCTTACCTTCAACACGACTGGTCACCCAAAAGCATTGGAGGCTCGCTACAAGGCTCACTGGCGATTACCTTGACCAGACTTTCACTGGCAAACTGATAACAGCTTGCAGAACACACGACTTTCACTCTTTAGGAACGTGCGCCGCCAGGCGCACATAGAAAATTTAAAAAGGCTACTGCACACTTTATAGTGCAATAGCCTTTTTACTCATTTTAATTAAATTACAAAATTTCTCAGATATTTTGTGCTAATTTTAACAGATTTTATCTTTTCATCCAGCGAAGCTTCAAAAGCACGGTCTTCTATTTCTATGCAACCATATCCATCAAACTGAATGTCTGTTAATGCTGAAACATATTTTGCCCAGTTTACATCCCCTAAGCCAGGGATCTTAGGTGTCATATAATCCAAAGGATATGCCATTACTCCGGCTTCCTTCAATTTATCCTCATAGACTTTTATATCTTTAAAATGTACATGAAAAATCTTATCTTTAAATTCATATAACGGCTTGATATAATCCATTTTTTGCCAGATAAAATGGGATGGGTCATAATTGATACCTAACATAGGACTGTCCAAAATTTCAAATACTTTTCGCCAGATTACAGGTGAGGTCATTAAATTTTGTCCACCTGGCCATTGATCTTGTCCAAATAACATCGGGCAGTTTTCAATTGCTATTTTTACATTTTCCTGTTCAGCTAATTTCAATATTGGCGGCCAAATTTCTCTCATAAGCTGCAAATTGTCTTCAACATTCTTACTTTGGTCACGTCCTATAAAAGTCGTTACCATATTGACACCTAATTTTGCTGACGCACAAATTACCTTTTTTAAATGTGATACTGCACGGTTTCTTTTCTCAATATCTCCATCCATAGTATTCGGGTAATAAGCCAAAGAAGAAGTTTCGATTTTTTTCTTCTTTGCATAATCCAGGATATGACAACAATATGCTTCATCTGTTAAGACTTTTTCGACATTTATGTGACTCACGCCAGCATATCTTCGCTCTGCTTTTTCCACAGGCCAACATGCAACTTCCACACATTCCAGTCCTGCATCTGCCACCAGATCAATTAATTTTTCATAATCGACATCGTCGTATATGGCACTTACTAATCCTAATTTCATTTTATTCCCTCATTCACTGTCTGATTTTCACTGTATGACCACATTCAGAAGCTTCTATACTTGCGAAAACTGCTCTCATTGCGGATAATACACTTTTTCCACTAATTACAGGTTCTTCATTTTTAACAATAGATTCTACAAATGCATCAATAATTCCAGATTTTGTCTGATTATCATTAGTCTGAATCTTATCAATATCATATAATACTTTTTCAACATCTTTCGTAATGATTTCAATAGCAAATTTGGGATTGGAATATATTTTCATAATTCCCTCTGTTCCATAAAGTACCGTAGAATTGTCTTCTTCTCCATAATAAGACCAACTTGCTGTCATCGTTCCTACAATTCCGTTGTTCATTGTATATATGCAGATTGCATTATCGTCCACCCCGATAAAGTTACCTGCTGCATCTTTTTTATCTAGTGTTCCAACGAATGCTCTTGTCTCCGCTACTGTTGTATCCAACAAATACTGTATCAGATCAGTTTTATGAATTCCTAAATCAGCCATTGCTCCCATTGCAGCTCTTTTTTTATCAAAAAACCAACTGGATTTTCCAGGATCTATGCTCCATGTCTCAGGTCCGCAATGTCCAAAGGTTGTTTTAAATGTTCTGACTGTTCCAATTGCACCATCTGCAATTAATTGTTTTGCCTTCACATGTGCCTTTGCAAGTCTCTGATTCTGACCAATCATAAGAAACTTTCCATTTTCAGACGCTGCTTTTACCATTTTCTCACAGTCTTCCAATGTCGTTGCCATTGGTTTTTCGCAAAGAACATGTTTTCCACAATTTAATGCCTGAATAGAGATTTCCGCATGGGCATTATTTGCCACACAGATACTAACTGCATCAATTTGTTGATCTGCTAATAATTCTTCTACTGAAGAATATGCTGTTGCATCATATTGACTGGCAATTTCAGATGCTCTTTCAAAATTCAGATCATATACTCCGATAATCTTACAGTCTTTGTTTCCTGCATATTCAGGAAGATGTCTGGTCTGTGCAATTTTCCCACACCCTATTACGCCTATTCTTACCATATTTTCCCCCTCCGGTTTTATCAGACACTTTTCTCCAGTGTCTTCATATAGTTGATTGCCTGTTCCGCATATTTATCCATCAAATGAGACTTTGTTTCAAGATCTCCGGACTCATATGGATTGGCTAATCTCGGCATAAATTCCATGGTCAATGGTCCTTTATAACCGATATCTCGGAGCACATAAAACATTTCCTTAAAATCTGTCTTTCCAAGTCCTGCTGCCTCACGTGTATTATCTGCAATATGTACATGAATCAGCCGATCTGCAATCATTCTCAGGCTTGCTCCAATATTATTTTCTTCCAAACTCATATGAAACATATCTGCCATAATCCAGACAGCCGGATGATTCATTTCACATACAAATTTGTATGCTTTTGTTAAAGTATTCAAAAAGTATGTTTCATATCGGTTGATGGCTTCTATTGCAAGTTTTACATTTTTAGATGCAGCATAATCTGCAGCAATTTTCAGATTCTTTTTTGCATTTTCCCACATTTCATCATATGTATAGCCTTCCGGAAGCGCAACTCTTCCCACAGGAGAAGGCACCACAATTATATAAGGAGCACCCACTTTGACAGCAAAATCAACGCTGTCTTTAATATATTGGATCGCTGTATTTGCACACTCCGGATCTCTGGATGTCAGATCTCTTTCTTCTGGAAAGATACCACACAACGATGTGCATTCCATTTCGTATTTTTTTAATAACGAAACCATTCTTTCCTGATCAATTGTATACGGCTCTGCTGCAAATTCTATTCCATCATAACCATTTTTTTTTCAGTCTCTGAAAACTGTATTCTATATCTTCGTTTCCTACAATCCATTGTGTCATGCTATATTTATACATAACCTTTTCACCTCGACTTTGTGCTTTTAGTTCTCATCCGGATATAAGATAACCTCTAAACCAACACCTTTTCTCATAGCATCCAGTCCCTCTGCGAATTTAGACATCGGGAGCTTATGTGTGATTATCTTTTCAACAGGAATGATTCCTGCTTCCAGTGTCTTTACCGTTCTGGACATAATATAGTTTCCGATATAGTTACCAAAAATGCTCAATCCTTTTGACACAATATCGTTTTGGCAAATTGTTTCATTTACAGCTCCGTTCTGACCCATTAATACAATTCGTCCACCTTTACATGTATTTACAATTGCATCATTAATCAAAACACCCACTGCATCTACAGAAATGTCTACGCCGCGTCCACTTGTAATTTTAGCAATTTCTTCAGCAAGATTCTGTTTTGTTGGGTCAATAATAATGTCTGCTCCGCAATCCATTGCATATTTTGCTCTATATTCTGAAGGTTCTGAAACAATGATTTTTCCTGCACCATTTGCTTTCATCAGCATAATGAAATACAGTCCAATTGGACCACCGCCAAGAATTAATACCGTTTCTCCCGGGAGAACTCTAACCCAATCCATAGCTCCCATTACACATTTTACCGGCTCAGCAAAGATTGCCAGATCTTTATCCATATCATCTGGAATTTTCGTTAATGCTACTTCTGGAGCAACAAAATATTTTGCAAACACTCCATCACAGGTTACACCCATTACTTTTTCATTTTCACACATGTTTGCTTTTCCCTGTCGGCATGATTCACAGTATCCGCATGGAATATTCGGTACCAGAACTACTCTGTCTCCTACTTTCAGTCCTTCTACACCATCTCCGATTTCTCTTACAGTTCCTACACACTCATGTCCAAGGATACTTCCCTTTGTTCCAATAAATCCAGGAGGGTTTCCAAGTACATGCACATCTGTACCACAAATACTTGCTGCTTCTACTTCTACCAATACATCATTTACTTTTTAATTTCAGGTACTGATCTTTCTTCATATGTCCAAGTTGCTAAATCTTTAAATACAATCGCTTTCATTTTTTGTCACAGTAATTTCTACTGTATCCTCCTCTCTGTAAATAATCACAAATTAATTTGTAGCTGCATTGCGGTTATCCATAATAACTGCCGCAAGTATAATGATTCCCTTAATTACTTTTTGCCAATAGCTGGATACATTTATCATAGTAAGTCCATTTGTCAGTACTCCGATAATCAGCACACCCAGGACAACTCCCCAAAGTTTGCCTTTTCCTCCAGACATACTGGTTCCTCCCAGCACAACCGCTGTAATAACATCCATTTCTGACCCTTCGCCTGTTGCCGGTAATCCACCGCCAAGTCTTCCTGCCAGAATGATTGCCGCAAATCCATTTAAAAATCCGGCAATTACGTATACAGTAATGCGAATTTTGTCTACATTGATTCCTGACCATTTTGCAGCCTGTGCATTTCCTCCACATGAATAAATATATCTTCCAAATCGTGTATGTTTTACCAAAATCATTCCCAAAATTAAAACAATGATCATAAAAATAACTGGAAGCGGAATCAGATTAAACACATAGCCTGTACCTAAAAATGTAAATTTCGGGTTTGTTACACCTATTGGTGATCCTCCTGTAATAATATATGCAAATCCCCTGCATATACTCATTGTAGCTAATGTTGTAATAAATGCTGGTACACGAAATTTTGCTGTGAAAATTCCATTGAACAGTCCAATTGCAATTCCGAGTGCTAAGGCTACAATTAACGTTAAACATGTACTTTCTGTTGTTTTAAATACAATTGCACTAATAACGCCTATAAACGCATACATTGAACCTACTGACAGATCAATATCCCCTAAAAGAATGATCATGAACATACCTAGGGAAGATATTCCGGTAATGGAAACCTGTCTGAGCACATTAATCATATTTGAAGTAGTAAAAAAGTTTTGCGTCATAAAGGCAAAAATTATCAATTCTGCCGCTAATAGCAGCACAAGTGTCAGCTGTCGTATCATTTCAACTCTTATTGATACTCCGCTTTCTGTTTTTCTATTCGTTTTATTATTCATTTTTTCCCTCAACTTATCGCAGCATGCATTATTTTTTCCTGGTCATAATCCTTCGTCTGACCATCTAATGTTATCTTTCCATCGTGCATAACAATGACTCTGTGACTTACTCTTAAGATTTCCGGAAGATCTGATGAAATCATTATGATACTAACACCCTGATCTGCCAGTTTTCTCATAATATCATAGATTTCTGCCTTGGCTTTTACATCAACGCCTCTCGTTGGCTCATCCAGAATCAGCACATCCAAGTCTAATGACAGCCATTTTGAAATCACCACTTTTTGCTGATTTCCACCACTTAATCTTCCTACAATCTGTTGTCCTCCACGTGTCGCTATCGACAGCGCATTGATATAATGATCTGTGATTTGTGCTTCTTCTCGATCTGATTTCAGCAGCCAGGGCAAATCTTTTAATTTTACAACTGTCAAATTATCCTGCACATTATGCTTTAGAACCAGTCCCAGCTGTTTACGATCTTCTGGTACCATTCCTATTTTATTATTGATTGCATCTTTTGCTGACTTAAGATTTAATACTTTACCATCTTTTTTTATTGTTCCACATGGACTTCTGTCAATGCCAAACAAAACTCTTGCCAGTTCTGTCCTTCCGGCACCTACCAATCCAAATATACCAGTAATTTCACCTTTATATGCTTTGAAACTTATAGGGTCTTTATACTTTGAAGTGATCACATTTTCTGCTTCAAGTACAATTTCACGATTTTCATCTATTTTATATTCTGAATAATTTTCTTTAAATTCTCGCCCTATCATCAATTGAATCAGTTTTTGTTCAGTAGTATCTTTAATATTTAGAGTGTCGATTTTTTCACCGTCTCTAAATACTGTTACTCTGTCTCCGATTTCAAATATCTCTTCCATTCTATGAGAAATATAAATAATGCTGATACCTTCTTTTTTCCAGTTTAGCGATCAGCTTAAAGAGCGTTCTTACTTCTCTTTCTGAAAGACTTGACGTAGGCTCATCCAATATAATGATTTTTGCATTATGTGACAGACATTTTGCAATTTCTACACATTGTTTCTGTGCTGTAGAAAGATTTTCAACAAGCTCTGTTGGTGGTGCATCAATCTCCACCATTTCCATCCATTTCAGAGCATCCTGATTCATTTTATTCCAATCAATAAGTCCTTTTTTCACCGGTTCATAGCCCATAAATATATTTTCGGCTATCGTCATATTTTCCATCAGGTTGAATTCCTGGAATACCATGCTTATTCCTTTTTCCAATGCCATTTTAGGATTTGAAAAAGCAATTTCTTCCAAATTTCCTTTTCCGTCATCCAGGTATATGTTTCCTTTATCCTGTTGGTAAACACCCGTTATAATCTTCATTAAAGTCGACTTTCCAGCTCCATTTTCTCCCATAAGAATATGTGTCTCTGCACTGTCTAATTCAAAATCGACATTTTTCAAAATTGGTACATGGGAAAATGATTTGGAGATTCCGGTAGCTTTTAATATTGTTTTTTTGCACTTTTCGTCCCTCAAGCTATATTTTGATAATCTGTGGTCAGATTCCAACTGCCCACAGATCATCTGTTATATATTTTGTTCTAAACAAGGAAGGAAACTTTTATTCTGAAGAATGTAGCATACCTTCTTTTATTTGTTCAGATATTCCTCATTTCTTTCAATAATTTCTGCGCAATTTATCTGCAGTTACTAATTCACATTCAATTGCAATATCTTCCACCTTTTCTCCGTCAAGATATTTTACTGCATTCTCAAGAGCTTTATATCCCATTGTATATGGATCCTGAGAAACTGTAGCAACCAGGTTAGTTCCATTCTGGATAGCTTCCATAACTTCCCCATCTGTATCAACTGCAACTACATTAATATCTGAACGATTTAATGACTGTGTCGCTGCATATGCTCCCAGTGCCATTTCAGCGTTTGCGCCCCATACAAATTTGATATCACCATTTGCCTGAATGATACTTTCTGTTGCTGCCAGAGATGAACTTCTGTCTGCATTACAATCCTGTTCTGAAACAATTTTTATATTAGGATACTTTTCTTCCATTTTATCTTTGAATCCTTTTGCTCTGTCAGCAGTTGCAGATGCTGCCGGCCATGTCAGAATTGCAATCTCGCCTTCTCCATTCATTTCAGTTCCTATATAATCTGCTGCAATCTCTCCAATGCCGTAATTATCGGAGCTTACAAAACTTGCCACATCCACACCTTCAATACCAATATCGCATGTTCCAACTGCAACACCTTTATCCTGTGCTTCTTCGATAACCGGAACAATTCCTTCTGAATTACATGGTCCTACAATGATGTAATTTGTTCCCATCTCAACAAAATTTTTCTATATCTGCTACTTCCTGCTGCAGATCCCCATCTGCATATTTATAATTAAATTCAACTCCAAGATCTTTTGCTGCATCCTGCATTCCAATTGTTTTAATTTCCCAGTGTTCTACAGCACCGTATCCATGGGAAGCAGAAATAACATATCCATCTGATTCTGCTGATACTGTCATTGCTCCACATAATACCATTCCCATTGTTAACATTCCGATTACCATTTTTCTTTTCATTTTCAAGCTCTCCAATCTTTTAATTTATGAAAATAATTTTTTCAGATATGTAATAGACTCTTCTGTGTACTGATCATAGAATTCTTCCTGTACAATTCCGCTAAATGGATTTGCTGCTGCTGGTAAGAGTTCCATAGAAATCCATCCATTATAATCAATATCTTTTAATGCCTGTGCAATTTCTTCAAAATCAATATGACCTCTTCCAGGTGCTGCTCTGTTACTGTCTGCAATGTGGAGATAATACAATTTCTTTCCTACATTTCTAATTGCATCTCCCATGTTGCTTTCCTCAATGTTCATATGGAATGTGTCACCCATGACACCAACATTCTCCAGTCCTACTTCATTAACCATTTTGAGTGCCATATCAAGTTTTGTTATCAAATATGTTTCATATCGATTCCATGCTTCTAATGTAAGACGAATATTATTCTTTAAAGCATATTCTCCGGCTTCTTTCAGTCCTTCTACTGCCCATTTCCAAGCTGTTTCAAATGGTGCATCAGCGTCAATTTTCATATTCGCTGTCACCTGTGTACTAATTGATTTTGCTCCAATCGCAACAGAAAAATCCACGCACTTCTTCATATATTCTACTGCCTGTTTTCTGATTACTGGATCATCTGAAACAAAATCTCTTTCATTTGTAAAAATTGCACAGATAGAACTGGCTTCAATATTATTCTCTTTCAAAAGTCTGCAGATTTCAGCTGTATCAAATTGATCTGGTTCACCTACAAAATCTACACCATCATAGCCAAATTTTGCCAGTCGTCTGATTCCGTCTGCAATATTCTCACCGGCGTATACCAGTGTGTTGTAAGAAATTTTTACGTTCATTTTCTTCCTCCTTGTTACGTTTTTCATTTCTTTGTGTAACACCATGATATATTGTTTCACTGTTTAAGTCAATCAAAATCTCGTCTCATTGTTCATTTTCGTTGTTTTATACTTTTTTTTAAACTGTTTTTTGTTTATTTTGCCGTATCATGGCACCTGTTTCATGTAACATTTTCATGTAGTTACATTTTTTTATTTCATGTAGTTACATTTTTTTTATTTATTCCTTTTACATTTTGCAATTTTATGCTATAGTAGTATTATAACTTATCAATATACGGAGGAATGTATGCAATCTAAAAAAATTACAATCCGTGATGTTGCAAAAGAGGCTAATGTATCTATTGCAACTGTATCACGCGCATTAAATAATAACTGTCATGTTAAAAAAAACTACTTTGGATTCTATTTTTCAGGCAATAGAAAAACTTGGCTATCAATATGGTGAAACAAAATTATCCGATAATACACCATCTGCTTATCCTACCGGCACGCTTCCTCTTACTCAATCAGATGAGCAGACTGATAAAATTCTCCTTATGAATATTCCGGATATGTCAAATCCCTTTTATTCAAAAATTATTGACGGTGTTTTATCATCTGCAAATATGCGCTCTATGTCTGTCGTTTTTACATCGTTTAAATTTAGCTCTGATAACGTAGACAAAATTTATTCATATGATTCATCGTTTAAAAGCAAATGGCGTGATTACTTTAAATAGTATTTCTCCATCAGCATTAAAGCTAATTACTTCCCATGTTCCAGTCGTACAATGTTGTGAATATTTTGACAATCCGTATGCCTCCTACGTAGGAATTGATGATTTTGCATCTACCGAACTCGCATTAAACTATTTTCTTTCAATTGGGCGAAAAAAAAGTAAGTATTATAAATGGACCTATTGAATTTTAATTATGCAAGAATACGTCTCGCTGCATATAAATCCATTATGGCTTCTGCTAATATTGATTATCCTTCTAACTGGATTATCCAGTTGCCAGAATTAAATCATGATCTTGCTTTTACATCAATTGTGCAGGTTCTGTCTTCACCAAACCCACCAGACTGCGTTTTTTCGCCATTTCAGATAATCTGGCTGCTGCTGCTATAAAGGCAGTACAATACTGTAATTTAAAAGTTCCTTCAGATGTTCTTGTCATTGGATTTGATAATACAAATATTTCTCAATTGTCAACTCCATCTATTACTACGATCAAACAGCCTTGTTCTCAACTTGGATATCTTGCTTCTGAACTTCTGATTGAAAAAATCAATAATCCAGATACCGAAATTAAGCAAGTTCAACTACCCACTGAATTAATTATTCGTGAATCTACATCACAGGAATAAATACAAAAAAGACAGTGATTTCGCGCAAACATGAAATCACTGTCTTTTCTTATACATATTTTCAGTCAAAGATTCTCATAATATCCTGATATCGATTCACTACTCGATAAATCTCTACACTGTGAGCACATCTTAAATTCCGGTACTGTCATCTGCAGAATTGGAATAATAATCTCCTTATTACTCATAAGCTGTTTCATTCCCGCATCATATTCTGCACCATTTACTCCAGACGTATATACGTCTATTATTGTCTCATCACGCATGATTTCTCCTCTCCAAAGGAACTGGAACTGTTATTCTTTTGTATATAAATATATTAACATGCAAGTCTTTCTCTTGCAATTCCTTCATAATACTTATTCTATCCAAATATAATTGAAAAAGATACTACTCTGTATCATCTAATACATTTTGCAGAGCTAAAACACATGAATAATGGCTTGCAAATATGCCACAACAAATAGTAACATTTTCTTGCAAAATCCTCTTCAGCAATTTATGATAGATGTATCTAAACTGTTTTACGAAAGGTATTGCTACTATGAAGCTTGCACTCGCCCAAATATCTATGGCCTCAAATATGCAGGAGAATCTGGAAAAATCTTTGTTATTTTGTGATCAGGCAAATGGAACTGATTTACTGTTTTTCCCAGAGATTCAGCTTTCTCCATTTTTTCCTCAGTATGAAAAAAGGAACGTTGACTGCTATTGTCTTCAGCCTGATTCTGTGGAAATCTCAAAATTAAAAGAAAAAGCAGCACAGCATCACTATTATCTGTCACCTAATGTCTACCTGGAGCGTCAGGGAAAAAGATATGATACTTCCCTGTGGATTACACCCGATGGACAGTTAGCAGATACTGCCCAGATGATTCATATCGCACAGGCAAAACAGTTCTATGAACAGGACTACTACACTCCTTCCGATACAGGATTTAAAGTATTTGACACACCCTTCGGAAAAATAGGAATCGTCATCTGCTATGACAGACATCTCCCGGAAAGTATCCGCACCTGCACGCTGAAAGGAGCCGATCTGATCATTATTCCCACTGCCAACACGAAAGCAGAGCCAATGGAAATGTTTGAATGGGAAATGCGTGTCCAAGCTATGCAGAATCAGGTGTTTATTGCCATGTGTAATCGCGTCGGAAGAGAAGACGCCATGGATTTCTCCGGTGAATCACTGGTTATTCATCCAAGTGGTGATATTCTTGCAAAAGCAGATGATTCCGAACAGCTTCTCACCTGTGAGATCAATCTCCAGGAAACATCCCAATTAAGAAATAAAATACCTTATCTGAAAACACGCAGACCTGAATGTTATTTATAAGGAGGGACCTCATCATAAATCATGTGGAAATGCCGTTAAGTCTGTAGGAGGATACCATGCACATGCAGCCTGTGCTCTGCTTGATTTTTCCAGATGTTCTCCTACATCTAAACCTGAAGCATTATCCAGTGCTGCCATACATGTAAGATAACCTCCTGCCGATTCTCCCATAACGCCAATCTTTTCCTCATCAATATTGAACCTTTCTGCATAAGCTCTCAGATAACGTATAGCCGCCTTTACATCCTGAATCTGCGTTGGATATTTTCCTTCATTAGATGTACGATATTCATCCAATCAC
>ENA-OQBL01000357-OQBL01000357.1-human-gut-metagenome-genome-assembly--contig:-NODE-357-length-25380-cov-3.652675_pt1 | contig 25380 bp, 24 predicted proteins | sample MGYA00242747_ERZ504553 | MGnify/ENA primary metagenome ERZ504553 (study PRJEB26092, sample SAMD00036240) | human gut metagenome | host: Homo sapiens | study: EMG produced TPA metagenomics assembly of...
TTATTATCAGATATTTGCGAGTTTCAAAAGAAAGCCGTATCTTTGAACCCGAAAGTTAGGCAGACAAACAGCGGTCAAAGTTGGACAAGCCCAACATCTGAAAATCGTTACTGTTTCGTTACCTATTTGAAATTTTGAAAGCAAAGTAGCTGAAATATAGGCGGTTAGAGTTGTAGGTTCAAAACCCTGTCTCTCCGCAGAACTCCAAAGACAAAAAGGACTCAAAGTATGACAAATCCCGTAAAATCAAGGTTTTACGGGTTTTTTTGATTTCTCTTCTCGGACATCTATCAGTAATTTGGGTTATATAATCAGTAATCTGGATACCTATGTAATAATAATACCCGTTACTTTTGTATCGCTATAACAATTGGATTTATATGTTTCAACTAAATAATATATCGTATGAAAAGATTGGTATTGTTTATGATGGCAGTTATGCTGTTGTCTATTATTGTTAACGCACAGAAAAAAGGTGGTAAGACACTGGTAGCTTATTTCTCGGCAACGGGAACAACGGCAAGGGCTGCCAAGTTGGTGGCAGAAACTGTCGATGGGACTCTCTACGAAATACAGCCTGCGAAAAAGTACACGGCTACTGATTTGGACTGGCATGACAAAGCTTCGCGCAGCAGTGTGGAAATGTCGGATTCCAAATTGCGTCCTGCATTGTATTCTAAACTGGGGAGTCTCGCGGAGTATGATACTATTTATATCGGTTTTCCTATTTGGTGGAATTTGGCTCCAAGAATTATCAATACATTTATAGAAAGCGGTGATTTTGCAGGTAAAACGGTTATTCCATTCGCCACTTCGGGAAGCAGCAGTATTTTTAATGCAGAAAAGGAATTACAGACGAATTACCCCGGCATAAACTGGGGAAAAGGCAGGCTGCTGAATGGAGCAAGCCGGGAAACTGTCAAGCAATGGATTAAGAAATGAATTTCCAGCCGAAACTTAAAGAAGTAGAGATGAAGAACATGGTAAAAAACATATGTGCGGCGATGGTTATTAGCCTTTGTGCTGCGGGACATTTGTCTGCAACAGAAAATAATCCTAATAATGATAATAAATTTATGGAAGAGAATTTGAATCTGATTCAGGAGTGGGACAAGACATTTCCACAGAGTGATAAAGTAAACCATAAGAAGATAACTTTCCACAACCGTTACGGCATTACACTTACTGCCGATTTGTATGTACCCAAGAATGCGACGGGTAAATTGTCTGCCATTGCCATCAGTGGCCCGTTTGGTGCCGTGAAGGAACAAGCTTCGGGCTTGTATGCGCAGACATTGGCAGAACGTGGATTTCTGACGATTGCTTTCGATCCATCCTATACGGGAGAAAGTAGCGGCCAGCCCCGTTATGTGGCTTCGCCGGACATCAATACGGAAGATTTCAGTGCAGCGGTCGATTATCTTTCCACCCGTGACGATGTAGATGCAGAGCGCATCGGCATTCTCGGTATTTGTGGATGGGGAGGCATGGCGCTTAATGCAGCGGCTATCGATACTCGCATCAAGGCTACAGTTACGGCAACCATGTACGACATGAGCCGGGTCAATGCTAACGGTTATTTTGATTCTATGAATGCTGATGCACGGCACGAATTGCGGCGCCAGCTTAATGCTCAGCGTACGGAGGATTATAGAAACGGTACATTTGCTCTTGAAGGAGGTGTAGTAGATCCGTTGCCTGCCGATGCTCCACAATTTGTGAAGGACTACCATGCCTATTATAAAACACCGCGCGGCTATCATAAGCGGTCACTCAATTCTAACCGCGGATGGAACAAGACTTCACCGCTTTCGTTCATCAATATGCCTATCCTTTCATATAGTGATGAAATCCGTAGTGCAGTGTTGATGCTGCACGGTGAGAAGGCCCATTCACGTTATTTCAGTGAAGATGCTTTTAAAAAGTTGCAGGGTGATAATAAGGAGCTGTTGATTATTCCCGGTGCAAACCATGTAGACTTGTATGACAATATAGAGGTAATTCCATTCGGCAAAATAGAGAGATTCTTCAATGAACATCTTCGATGACCGCCTTTAATGTGTTAGGAACCAGACATACCTTTCTTTAGCCTGGTTCAGCAATTCCTCTTTCAGGCAGATATCTTTCCGGAAAAGCGAAAGCTCCGGGAAGATTTCTTTTTCTTGGACGCCTGTTCCAATTTCCTACTACATGCCCCTTATAGAGAAGTACCGGAAAGAACAATCCGTTGTTGGTGAAAGCTTTGGAATAGTCTTCTTTGGGTAGGACGTTCGTCCGGTCCTTGTAGCCTATCAGGTATTCATCGTAGGAGGGAAGAAGGTGCAGGCTGTCGGTCGCCTTTCCTAATGTCCGGCAGGAGTCATGGATGTACCATGTCTGGCTGTGCCATTGTTCGGACATCAGTTCCGGTTCTATCAGAGAAATGGCTTGCCTTGCTTCCGTTAAAGGCAAACCGGACCACCAGGAGAAGTCTTGCAGGGTAGCGGGGGCATGGCTGCGGAAATAGGCTGTAGCCAGGCGGGCCAACGCTTCTTCTTTCGTTAGTTCGGGGGTAGGTGGAACTCTTTCGTCCAGAAGGGCATAGGTGTGTTGCCGTCCACGGCATTCTCCGCTGCACACAATGCCTTCGACTTCGGCACGCGACATGAAGCGGGTCATGTGGTAGTTGTCTGCAAGCAGTCCCGAATGTTCAAAATGTTCCGCAATCTCTTGTTTCGTCAGGCTTCGCTTCCCGCTGAGGATATTCCCAAGTATGGTGTAGCTTCTTTCATATTGCTGTTCCGTGATTTCCAGACCATGCCCTTTTGCATAGGAATCATTGGCAGATTTGATGCGTTGTGCAGAGAGTTTCAGCATCCAACGAATGTCTTCTGCTGCTACCAGGTGCCATGTGGGGCGCATTACGTGGGTTCTCAGTATTTCCCCTTGATGCAGGGCTTTTTCCACAGCTTGAATTCCCGGTGACTTCAGCCTTATACCTACGGCCCATTTCACCATTGTATAGTCTTGTGCCTGCATGGCGCCCATCCAGGAGACCAGTTCTTTCGGGTGGCGGAAGAGTGGAGTGGACAGTTGCTGGTTCTGTAAGCGTATTTCAGGGATTCTCATGTCGGTATGGTATTCGTTTGTATCAATAGGAATCGCAAAGATAGAAAGCAGGTCATTGTAGGGTATATCGTGTCCGCAATTATATTCTTTTGTTTCTTTTAACACCAGCTAATATAGCTATCTTTTATTTTTGTAACGCACAAATTGGGAAAATATTCATAATAAAACAACCATAAGAACTTTTTTATGACTATGAGAACAAATTGTATTTTATTGTTAGCTATTTTGTTGGGAGCTTTTCCCTTAAATCGTGTACATGCCGATGAATCTGGAAGCATTATTCTGTACACTCCTTACACAAAAATTTCCGTGACGCCCGGAGCGTCCATTGATTACAGCATTGATTTGATTAACAATACGGACGGGATTACAAATGCAAATCTCTCGGTCAATGGATTGCCGGGCAGTTGGAAGCATGAAATCAAGTCAGGCGGCTGGACCCTCAGCCAGCTTTCTGTACTGCCCCAGGAAAAGAAAACGTTCAATTTGAAAGTGGAAGTTCCTCTAAAAGTAAATAAAGGAAGTTATCATTTCACAGTATTTGCCGGAGAAACCAAACTGCCGCTGGAGGTGGTCGTGGCCCAGAAAGGAACTTACCAGACCGAGTTCACTACCGACCAGCCCAATATGCAGGGCAATTCCAAGTCCACCTTTACCTTCAATGCCACTTTGAAAAACCAGACGGCCGACCAGCAGCTGTATGCGCTGATGGCCAATGCCCCCAGAGGCTGGAGTGTCGTGTTCAAGCCCAACTATAAGCAGGCCACTTCTGCCCAGGTGGAAGCGAACAGCAGCCAGAATGTGAGTATAGAGATTGTCCCTCCCGCCAATGTGGAAGCCGGCAATTACAAGATTCCGGTACGTGCGGCTACCGGTACGACTTCTGCCGACTTGGAGCTGGAAGTTGTTGTCACGGGTTCCTACGAGATGGAATTGTCCACGCCCAGAGGATTGTTGAGTACCGAAATCACAGCGGGAGATGTGAAGCGTATCGAGTTGGTGGTCCGGAATACCGGCTCTTCATTGTTGAAAGATATCCAGCTTTCTGCCAATAAGCCCGTGGACTGGGAAGTGTCTTTTGAGCCTTCGAAGATTGATATGCTGAAGGCGGGGGAAACGGCCAATGTCGTAGCTACCATGAAAGCATCCAAAAAGGCATTGCCCGGAGATTATGTGGCTACCATGACGGCCAAAACTCCTGAAGTGAATACAGACGCCCAATTCCGCATTGCCGTGAAAACCCCGATGATATGGGGATGGGTGGGCGTTTTGATAATAATCGTTGCCATAGGTGCCGTATGCTATCTGTTCCGTAAATATGGAAGGAGGTGAGCATGGACGAGCGAGTGATTGCATTGACAGACTTGACCAAGCAGTATGGGCGCTTCACTGCCGTAGACCGCATTTGCTTGACTATCCGTAAAGGGGAGATTTTCGGATTATTGGGGCCAAACGGCGCCGGCAAGTCAACTACCATCCTGATGATGCTGGGACTGACGGAACCCACTTCCGGCTCTGTGGAGATTTGCGGTATCGACTCTACCAGGCATCCTATCGAGGTAAAGCGGAAGATAGGCTATCTGCCCGAAGATGTGGGGTTTTATGATGACATGACCGGTCCGGAAAACCTTATATATACTGCGCGTCTCAATGGCATTTCGGATGCCGAAGCGAAAGTCAGGGCGCTGGAGCTGATGGAGCATGTGGGGCTTGCCGGACAGATGAAAAAGAAGACCGGGAAATATTCGCGCGGTATGCGCCAGCGATTGGGACTGGCGGACGTGCTTATCAAAAAATCCGGGAAATTATAATCCTGGATGAACCTACTTCGGGAATAGATCCTGCCGGTGTTCAGGAGTTCATCGAGCTCATTAGGCAGTTGAGCCGGAAGGAGGGACTGACCGTCTTGTTCTCTTCCCACCACCTGGACCAGGTGCAGAAAGTTTGCGACCGCGTGGGACTGTTCAACAGTGGGAAGCTGGTCACCTTGATTGATATGTCTGATTTGAAGGACAAGCATCAGGAATTGTCTGATATTTATAGCCATTATATGGAGGAAGGAGGGGAAAGGCATGAATAAAGTCAATTATCCTTTTTGGGTAGTCGTTAACAAGGAAATATCCGACCATGTGAAAAGTTGGCGGTTCATTATCTTGATGGGAATCATTTTGCTTACGTGCATGGGCTCACTCTATACCTCGCTTACCAACATAGGTGCCGCCATCAAGCCCAATGACCCGGACGGTTCGTTCCTTTTCTTGAAGTTGTTCACAGCCTCGGACGGCACATTGCCTTCTTTTGTGCAGTTTATCAACTTTCTGGGGCCGTTGTTGGGGATTGCGCTGGGATTCGATGCTATAAATTCGGAACAGAACAAGGGGACGTTGAGCCGTATGCTGTCACAGCCCGTTCATCGTGATTGCATTATCAATGCCAAGTTCGTGGCTGCATTGATTGTGATAGGTATAATGCTGTTTGTACTGGGATTCCTCGTAATGGGCTGCGGGTTGATAGCGATAGGCATTCCTCCCACAGCAGAAGAATTTTTGGAGGATTGTATTCTTTCTCATAATCAGTGTATTCTATGTGGCATTCTGGCTGAATCTGGCCATTCTGTTTTCGCTTTGCTTCCGTCAGGCGGCCACCTCGGCATTGGCTTCGGTGGCGGTATGGTTGTTTTTCAGCGTGTTCTATACGATGATTGTCAACCTGGTTGCCAAGGCGTTGAGCCCCTCGCAGCTGGCATCTCCTTATCAGATAGTCAGTTACCAGAAATTTATTCTCGGTCTGATGCGTCTGGCACCTAGCGAACTGTTCAATGAGGCGACTACAACACTGCTGATGCCTTCCGTCAGAAGTTTGGGGCCGCTCACTATGGAGCAGGTTCAGGGGGCCATTCCCAGCCCGCTGCCATTGGGACAGAGTCTTTTGGTGGTGTGGCCGCAGCTCACCGGACTGATTGCAGCTACTGTTATCTGTTTTGCCCTTTCGTATGTCATATTCATGAGACGGGAAGTCAGATCACGGTAATGATAAGTATGTTTTATTGAGTGTTGAAAGTCCGTTCCGGCATTGGTTGCTTGAACGGACTTTTAATATTATTTGCCCGAACATTTGGTAATTCCAAAAACTTCCCTTACTTTTGCGCCCCGAACAAGGAGAGGTGCTCGAGTGGTTGAAGAGGCACGCCTGGAAAGCGTGTATACCCCTAAAGGGTATCGGGGTTCGAATCCCCCTCTCTCCGCAACAGTTCTGAATAAGATGAAAAACTAGCGGGTAAAGGTCTACAAATCTATGATTTGTAGACCTTTTTTGCTTGTCCTCCGTTTGCTTTGAAAGACTTGGAAACTACGCCTTTGTAAATTAATTATAGATAATGAAAGCTGGATGACATCTCCTTTCATAATAAGGCGATGGGATAATGCATTGCCACTGCAAAGCAAGTGCATGCTTTTTGCAGTGCTACTGCATTCAGCTTTGCAGTGGCGCTGCAACACATATGCAGTGTCACTGCAGCATATATGCAGTAGCGCTGCAACACGTTTGCAGTCACACTGCAGCAGATGTGCAGCGACGCTGACCCGGTAGGTGTGTACGGGATTGTATCATGTTTCGTTAAGAAGATATTATAAACTATCCTTTGAATGTCGTATTTTTGTCTATCCGTAATTTAGAGTAGTCAAAGAAAGCTATGAAACACACTCGTATGAAACTAAAAACAGTGGTAAAGAACCTTCATGAAGGCTGGAAATTCCGGCAGGCGAGACTGACCAATTGGTATCCGGCTACAGTTCCGGGAGTAGTCCACACGGACTTACTGCAGAACAAGATTATTGAAGACCCGTTTTTCCGGTTGAACGAACGAGGATTGCAATGGATTGACAAGGAAGACTGGGTTTATGAAACTTGCTTTACTCTTGCTGCCGGCATGATGCGGAAAGAGAATATGGAGCTTGTGTTCGAGGGGCTGGATACTTACGCTGACGTTTATTTGAATGATGAATGTATACTGAAAGCGGACAATATGTTTCGCCGCTGGTCTATCCCCATCAGGCAGTACATCAGGGAGGAGAATAATATACTGAAGGTGTACTTCCATTCGCCGATAAAGATAGACGTCCCCAAATGGGATGCACTTCCCTACCAGTATCCGGCATCCAATGACCAGTCTGAAAACGGGGGCTTGTTCAACAAGAAGATAAGCATTTTTGCCCGTAAGGCGGGTTATCATTATGGCTGGGACTGGGGCCCACGTCTGGTTACCTCCGGCATCTGGCGTCCGGTGTATATCAGGGCTTGGAGCGATTTGAGAATCAACGATGTGTTTATCGAGCAGAAGGAAGTCGGTGCAGGCAGGGCCGTGATTGCCGGACATGTGGAGCTGGATGCCGATAAGGATATGGACGGAGTGCTGGTCACGATAACAGACGAGGCTACCGGAAGAGTGCTTGGCGAGTGGCAAGCGGATTTGAAGCGAGGCACCAATCGGGTGACCGTTGATTTTGTCCTTCACAAGCCGAAGCTGTGGTGGAGTAATGGACTGGGGGAGCCTTTCCTTTATCGTTTCCGTACGGATATCATTGCAGGTGGGGAATTGTTGGACTCTAAAACCGAAAGGGTGGGCATACGCTCTTTGAAGGTGGTACATCAGCCGGATAAGGACGGGCATACTTTCTATATAGAGCTGAACGGGCGTCCGGTTTTTGCCAAAGGAGCCAATTACATCCCTTCGGATAACTTCCTGCCGCGCGTCACTCCCGAGAATTTATAAAAAGACGATTCTCGATGCCGCCGGTGTAAACATGAATATGTTACGCGTCTGGGGTGGAGGTATCTATGAGAACGATGTTTTCTATGATTTGTGTGATGAGTATGGAATCATGATTTGGCAGGACTTTATGTTTGCCTGCAGCATGTATCCGGCAGAAGGCGCCCTGCTCGATAATATCCATCAGGAGGCGGTGGACAATGTGAAACGTTTGCGCAATCATGCTTGCATTGCTTTGTGGTGTGGAAATAATGAATGCCAGGATGCCTGGCTGGGCTGGGGCTGGAAGCGTGAGATAGAACGGCAGAACAAGGAATATGCCGACAAGATTTGGGCACAGTACCGGCAGCAGTATCATGTCACCTTACCCGGGGTGGTCAGGGAGTATGCACCCGGAACCTTCTATTGGCCTTCTTCTCCGTTCGCATTCGAGGGAGAGATGTCCGGTACTACTGACGGGGACCGCCACTATTGGAGTGTCTGGCATGGTAAAGCACCCATTTCTGATTATGACAGCGAGAAATCCCGCTTTTCAGCGAGTACGGCTTTCAGTCTTTTCCAGAGTTCGACTCCGTCAAGCGCTATGCTCCTTACCCCGAAGACTGGGATATACGTTCCGAGGTGATGATGTCCCATCAGCGTGGTGGCGACCATGCCAACGGGCTGATTGAGACTTACCTGTTGAATGAATATAAAAAACCGCGTGATTTCCGGGCATTCCTTTATATGAACCATGTGCTGCAGGGAGATGCCATCAAGACGGCCATCGAGTCGCACCGCCGCCAAATGCCGTATAATATGGGGACGCTTTTCTGGCAGCACAACGACTGTTGGCCCGTAGCTTCCTGGGCGAGCCGTGACTATTACGGACGCTGGAAGGCGCAGCACTATTATACTCGCAAGGTCTATGATGACATCCTGATTTCTCCGGTAGTGGAGGGGGATGATTTGAAAGTATATGCAGTGTCCGACCGCTTGGAGAATACTTCCGGCCGGCTGCAGCTCCAGGTCTGCCGGTTCGACGGAACCGTGGTTTATCACTGGGACAAATCTGTCGGCATTTCCGGTAATGACAGCCGTGTCTGTTTTTCCGCACCGTTTGCCAAGCTGCTGGAGGGGGCAGGTAGAGGAATGGTATATGTCCGCGTAGACTATACGGACAAATCGGGCAGGGTGTACCATAACAACTACTGTCTGGACAAGCAGAAGAATATGAATTATCCGAAAGTGGATTTGCAGGTCGAAGTCCGTTCCATTGAAGGCGGATATGAAGTGACGGTTTCGGCAGACAAGTTTGCCCGTGCCGTATGCTTGTCCGTTGCTGACAATGAAAGTGTATATAGCGACAATTATTTTGATGTCCAGCCGAAGAGCAGCGTGCAGGTACAGGTCAGGACGCGATTGTCTGCCGAAGCGTTCAACGCTTCGTTGAGGCTGACTTGCTTGAACAATGAATTCTGATAAGTTATGGAAAACAAAGCGGAGCAACATATTGAAATGTTACTCCGCTTCTCATTGAGATGTTGAAAAATGTGTTTTCAGGAGATTTAGTTGTTTTCTTTTTTAATGTCTATGGTCATGAACCGTTCACCGTCATATAGACTTTTGACGCGGATGTTCAGTCCTTTTTTCTCTTTTAGTTGTTCCGCTATATTGTCCAGCTTGAAGGAGGCCAGTCCGGTGCCCAGTGTGAGCTGGCTATCATTGTAGGCATTGTGGCGGAATTCGAGATTGACGTAATCCGGTTTGTCGTTCTCGCCGGTGGATGCTTCGTTGATGACCAGGTTCAGCATGTGCTTCTTATCTTCGTTGTTACTGTGGTAGAATTGATACTTGATGTTCAGATACTCACCCGTAATCCATAAATCCGTGGCGTTGATGTTGTCGTCTCCGATACTGTCCGCCTTTTCGGCAGGCATGGAGTAGATGTCTTTGGTCAGAATATTTTCGATGTGCTTTATTTGGGCATTGTATTCGTAGCCTGGAAGTTTCTCTTCCAGTTCGCGGAAGTAGATGAAAGCCCTCTGGCCGTCTATTACGGCATAGTTGTGAACATAGGTTGTGTCACTGGGATATAGTTTACTGCCTTCGTCCAGTGAGAAATAGTAGTCTTTTCCTTCGATGACCTTCACCGTACCTACGGCGAACAAAGTGTCATATTCGTCATCCCAATCGTCCAGGCATGATTGCAATACAATGGCAGTCAGGAATAAAAGCATGGATGCTGCCAATGTCATTCTCAGTTTCTTCATAAGTGGTAGGTTTTAGCTCTTTTTCTGTTTAAAACTTATTTTTGCATTCAGAAAATGCGGTGAAAAGCTAAATACTGCGTAGTATACTGTTAAAGAAATAAAAGTGTGATTTTCTTCTCTGCCTGATGCAGTATTTTTGCGCCAGTTGCATTTTTAAGGTAAACACGTGTTAAAAGAGAGAATGGAAGAACAGGAATTGGCAGAACGCTGTAGGCAAGGGGACAACCTTGCCCGCAAAGAACTGTATGAGCGCTATGCGGGACGCATGCTCAGCGTATGCCTCCGTTATGCAGGTGACCGGGAGACTGCCCAAGACCTGATGCATGACGGTTTTCTGAAACTTTTTGATTCTTTCGATAAGTTCACTTGGCGGGGAGAGGGCTCTCTGCGGGCATGGATGGAACGCGTAATGGTGAATACGGTATTGCAGTATTTGCGGAAAAATGATGTGATGAATCAGTCATCGGCCTTGGAGAATGCACCCGAAGCTTATGAAGAACCGGAAGGTTCGTCGATAGATGTCATTCCTCAAAAGGTGCTGATGCAGTTTATCAGTGAATTGCCTGCCGGTTATCGTACTGTATTCAACTTATATATTTTTGAAGAGAAATCCCATAAGGAGATTGCTCGACTATTGGGAATTAATGAAAAATCCTCTGCCTCGCAGTTGACGCGTGCTAAGGCGACTTTAGCGGCAAAAGTACGTGAGTGGATGAAAAGAAATGATTAAATGAAGGAACGTATGGAAGATGAATTGTGGTTGAAAAAGATAAAGGATAAGCTGGAAGACTATTCCGAACCGTTGCCGGTTGCCGGATGGGAGCGGTTGGAAAAGGAATTGTCCCTTTCCGGAACTCCGATAACCGGATCGCATAGGATGATGCCTTTCCGTCGCTGGGCGGTGGCTGCGGCAGCTGTGCTGCTGGTGGCAGTATCGTCCGTCAGTCTGTGGCTGTTGCAGAGTCCGGTAGGGAATGAAATGCGGCATACGTCAGTGCCTGCTTTGGCTGTGGCTCCGGATGTCTTGCCGGAACAGACGGTACCTGCCGTACGGACTAATCCCATAGAGCCTGCCTATCGGGCACATGGAAATGCATCGGCACCCAATAGGGAGGCAAGTCGCCCTTTGGTTGCACAACATATCAGAATATCGGTTGACGATGAGCGGCAGGAGGAAATGTTGCCGGTTGAAACTGCAGATGAGGCTGTCGGTATTGGGCAGCAGGCGGAAGAGCCGGTAGTGGAAGATACGGACCATGAGACCACAATGCAGGCAGAGGAACCGGAGAGAACAAGGAAAGACCGCTATCGTCCGTCAGGCCGAGACAAACTGCATCTTCCGGAAAGAAACAGTTCTGGTAGGGATGCTAAAGGATGGGCGGTTGGCTTGTCCGTAGGAAATACGGGAGGTTTTTCATTGGCGAATGAAGGGGAAGCGAATGTCATGTCGGACTACATGCCTGGAAGTCCTATTTATGGCGGTAACGTAGATTTATCCTCTACGGCCAATGGTATTGTCACCATTCCCGACGGGCAGGAACTGGTTTTCAAGGATGGTATGCCCTATCTGCAAAGACGCGAAAAGGAGATTGCGGATATAGACCATAAACAACCGCTCAGTTTCGGTGTTTCGGTGCGGAAAAACTTGGCGAAGGGTTTCTCTGTGGAAAGTGGGCTGACGTATACCTATCTTGCTTCTGACGTAAGGTATGAGGGCAGCTCGGAAAAGATAAGCCAGAAGCTGCATTATATTGGTATTCCGGTACGGGCCAACTGGAACTTTGTGGATACAAAGAACTTTACGATGTATGTTTCGGCGGGGGGGGCCATTGAAAAATGTGTGTATGGCAAGATTGGTACTGAGAGTGAGACTGTGAAACCGGTACAGCTTTCTGTCATGGGTGCTGTCGGTGCCCAGTATAACATAAGCAATAGGGTTGGCTTGTATGTGGAACCGGGAGTATCCTATTTCTTTGATGACGGTTCGTCGATACAGACTATACGCAAGGAGAACCCGTGTAACTTTACGTTGCAGGCCGGCATACGTCTTACTTATTGATGGCAGGACAGACATGTTTTTGTCCACTTTCTTGTAGATTCTGAATTTTCTTAATAACTTTCGGCCGTGTTTCTTCGTTGGTGGATGAAGGGACACGGTTTTTTATTGATTGAGAAGAAAGAAAGTAGGTCGGGACATGCCCGGCAATATAACAAACACGTAGTAAAATAGACAAAATGAAGATTAAAAAGAAAGTAGCCTTAAGCGGGCTATTGCTTTGTTGTGCAATCACGGCAAAAGCACAAGTGTGTATTACTCCCCAGGCGGAACAACGTGCCAGGGAGTTGGTTTCTCAAATGACTCTGGAAGAAAAAAACGATTACATTTCCGGTCCCAAAATCCTTTTTATATCCGTGCTGTGCCCCGGCTTGGTATACCCGAAATCAGGATGGCCGATGGTCCGCAAGGCATACGTAACAATACTCAAAAGTACCTTGTATCCTTGTGGCATCTTGTCGGCTTCGACATGGAACCGTAAGTTGGCCAGAGAACTGGGACATGGTTTGGCCCGGGATGCAAAGGCCCGTGGGGTAAGTATTCTGTTAGGGCCCGGAGTCAATATCTACCGTTCTCCTCTATGCGGGCGAAACTATGAGTATTTTGGTGAAGACCCTTATCTGACGGGCGAAACAGCTAAAGAATATATCTTGGGAGTGCAGGAAGAGGGAGTCATGGCTACGGTGAAGCATTTTGCAGCCAATAACCAGGAGTGGAGCAGACATCATGCCAGCTCGGATGTGGATGAACGCACGTTGCAGGAAATTTATTTTCCCGCGTTCCGAAAAGCTGTGCAGGAAGCAGGAGTAGGAGCGGTCATGGATAGCTATAATCCGCTGAACGGGGTGCATGCCACCGAAAACAGCTGGCTGAACATTGATGTATTACGCAAACAGTGGGGATTTAAAGGTATCCTGATGTCCGACTGGACATCTGTATATTCCGGTGTGGGAGCCGCTAATGGAGGGTTGGATTTGGAAATGCCCGTCGGTAAATTCATGACCAGGGAAATTCTTATTCCGGCAATAGAGAATGGTATAGTGAAGGAAGAGACCATTGACGCCAAAGTCCGGCATATACTCCAGACATTGATTGCTTTTGGAGCACTTGATACTCCGAGAGAAGATAAATCTATCGATAAAGACAATGCACAGTCTAAGGAAATTGCACTTGACTTGGCGAGAGAAGGAGTAGTCTTATTGAAAAATGACAACGGTACGTTGCCTTACCGGAACGGTAGAACATTGGTAATCGGGCCTAATGCCGATATTATTCCCACAGGAGGGGGAAGCGGATTTGTCACCCCTTATTCGGTAGTGTCGCTCTATGACGGTATGGTTCAGTTGAAGGGCGGCAGACAGATAGAGCTGCTGTCTGACAGCCTTCTTTATAAGGATATGTCCCAACAGATTTATACGGATGACAGTTTTACGCAAAACGGTTTTAAGAGCGAATATTATAATACTCGTAATCTTACCGGAGAGCTCTTTCAGGCTGCCATAGAGCCTGCCATAGACTATGCCTGGAAATACGGTGCACCGTTCGACGGCATGCCGGTAGATCAGTTTTCTGCCCGTTGGACGGGAGTTTACAAGGCTGACAAGGATGGAACTGTCAAGTTCCAGCTGGCTGGCGATGATGGATACCGTCTGTTTGTAAACGATAAGCTGATTACCGGAGATTGGGGGAACCATTCATTCAGTACCCGCAGTGCATTTATGCAGGTCAGTGCAGGGGAGATATACCAGTTGCGTATTGAATATTTTGATAATGTGGGTGAGGCGACTGTCAGTTTCCAGGCAGGAATGATGGATGAGGAGCGTTTGGCCTCTTCACTGAAGCATGCCAGGAATGTTGTTGTATGTGCCGGGTTCAACAGCAGTACAGAAGGTGAAGGGTTCGACCGTCCGTTTGCATTGTCATACGGGCAGGAATATCTCATTAATAAAGTGGCTTCACTTCATGATAATGTGACTGTGGTGGTGAATGCCGGAGGTGGAATAGATTTCCGCAATTGGGGGCAGAATGTACAAGCTATTTTGATGGCATGGTATCCGGGGCAGGAGGGTGGAAAGGCCCTTGCCGAAATCATTACGGGCAAGCTTTCGCCAAGTGGCAAACTGCCGGTCAGCATCGAGGAAAAATGGGAAGATAATCCGGTATATGGTAATTATTATGACAATCGCAATGTACCTCATAAACGGGTGCAGTATGCCGAAGGTGTTTTCGTAGGTTATAGGGGATATGACCGGAATGGAAAACAGCCGCTCTATCCTTTCGGGTATGGACTGTCATACAGTAGTTTTGAATACAGTAATCTGAGTGTTGAGAAGACGGGGGGAAACCGGGTTACAGTAAGCTTTGACATCAAGAATACCGGAAAGATGGATGCTGCGGAAGCGGCTCAGGTATATGTGCGGGATGTGGAATGTTCTGTTCCGCGTCCATTGAAGGAGTTGAAAGGCTACGATAAGGTTTACTTGAAGAAGGGGGAAACCAAGCGCGTTCGGATATTGCTGGATGAGGAAGCCTTTGCCTACTATGATGTGGAATCACATCGGTTTGTAGTGGAAAAGGGGACTTTTGAGATTCTGGCAGGTCCTTCTTCAGCTGATTTGCCGTTGAAGGCAACTGTTGTTTTATGATAAAATAAATATCAAAACAAGAATGGCGGTATGAAAAAGATAATAATACTGATGGTTTGTCTGTGGGGATTTGGTAACAGCTTTACCTCGGCACAAACTACGGAGAAGGAGAAATTTATCTCCGATTTGATGAAACAGATGACGCTGGACGAAAAGATAGGCCAGCTTGCACAATGCACCTACCGGGGGGAATTTTACCGGACCCGACGGTGGAAATATTCCTAAAGAAGAGTATGTCCGGCAAGGCAGAATAGGCTCTATGCTGAATGTGATAGGAGTAAAGGACATACGCCGTTATCAAGAACTTGCTCTGCAGTCGCGTTTGCGCATTCCTTTAATTTTCGGACTGGATGTTATCCACGGCTATCGTACCGGGTTTCCGCTTCCGCTTGCCGAGGCTGCAAGTTTTGATTTGGCCATGATTGAGGAAGCTGCACGCTACAATGCTTTGGAAAGTGCCGCCGATGGTTTGAACTGGGTTTTTTGCCCCGATGGTGGATATTTCGTGGGACGCACGTTGGGGACGCGTCATGGAAGGGGCCGGTGAGGACCCTTATTATGGTTCTCGGGTAGCGGAGGCGCGTGTCAGAGGCTTGCAAGGAGACGATTTGGCGGACACGACGACTGTCATGGCATGTATGAAACATTTTGCCGGATATGGTGCACCGATAGCAGGAAAGGAGTATAATAGTGTGGATATGTCAATGGGCCACTTTGCCAATTTTTATATGCCTCCCTATAAGGCGGCCATAAAGGCAGGAGCAGCTACCGTGATGAGTGCTTTCAATGATTTTAATAATATTCCTTGTACTGCCAATGATTTCTTGCTCAATCGGCTATTGAAAGAGCAGTGGGGATTTAAGGGATTTGTTGTGTCTGATTATAATTCGGTAGAGGAATTGGTGAACCACCGTTATGCTGCTGACAAGAAAGATGCCGCAGCCAAAGCGCTGAATGCTGGTCTGGACATGGAGATGGTAAGTACCTGCTACTTGACTTATCTGAAGGAGCTTGTTCAAGAAGGGAAAGTAAAGGAGAGTGTGCTTGATGATGCAGTACGGCGTATTTTGGAGAAGAAATATGAGTTGGGATTGTTTGAGGACCCTTTTCGCTACTGTAATCCGGAAAGAGCAGCCAAAATACTCAATGCACCCGAAGTCCGCAATGCTTCGCTCCGTATGGCCGAGCGTTCCGTTGTATTGCTGGAGAATAGGGAATCCGTGCTTCCGTTGACGGCACAGACGAGGAAGATAGCCTTGATAGGAGGACTCTCAAAATCCCAATACGATATGGCAGGCGCTTGGGCCGCCACTACGGACCGGAGCAAAGTGGTGACCTTGTATGATGCACTGGTCCGGAAAGGACTGGAGGTGAACTATGCTGAAGGCTATGATATGAAGAGCAATCAATTGACCGGATTGCAGGAAGCATTGCAGGCTGCTGAGGCTTCGGATGTCATTGTTGTGGCGGTAGGCGAGAGATTCGGTCAGAGTGGCGAGAAGGCTTCCAAAGTGAATATAGCCATACCCGAGGGGCAGCAGAAGCTGGTGTCGGAACTGGCAAAGACTGGAAAACCTGTCATTGCTCTTGTCATGTGTGGGCGTCCGGTAATCTTCAATGAGATAAGGGAACATGCTGATGCGGTACTGTGTACTTGGTGGCTGGGAAGTGAGGCCGGCAATGCCATATGCAATGTGTTGTGGGGAGAGTATAATCCTTCGGCTAAATTGCCCATAACATTTCCTGCACACGTAGGACAGATTCCCATTTATTATCAGAATAAGAGCACCGGCCGCCCTACCGCATTGAAACAGACCTATAAGGCATCTTATATCGATGCTTCCACTGAGCCTGCCTATCCTTTCGGATATGGGCTTTCGTACACGGATTTTGGATATTCTGATTTGAAACTGCTGCCGGGCAAGGCTGCAGGCGTCCATACGGAGGTATCGGTAAAAGTGACTAATACCGGTAAGTGTGCAGGAGAGGAAGTAGTCCAGTTGTATGTGCAAGATAAGGTAGCGTCTGTTACGCGCCCGATAAAGGAATTGAAGGGCTTCAGGAAAATTCATCTGAATGCGGGTGAAAGCAAAACTGTAGTTTTTCAGATAACTGACGATGCACTGGGATTCTATGACAATGAGATGAATTATATGGTAGAACCTGGTGATTTCGTCTTTATGGTGGGTGGCAGTAGTGATGATGTACAGCAGATTACCTATAACTTGGAAGAATAGGGTTCTTGTCCTATAAATGAAAAGCAAGGCTGTCCGGATATGATTCCAGACAGCCTTGCTTTTCTGTTTTAGTTGGTTATCACATTCGTGAAATACTCTTTGAACAGTTTTTCTGCCCGTTCCAGTTGTTCCGGAGTATTTTCCTTTACTTCTTTCAATTTGTAATCCCATCCCATGGCTTCGTATTTGTGAACGCCCAGACGGTGATAAGGAAGTATTTCCACCCGTTGTATTTGCCGGTATTTGCCGAAACTTTCACCCAGTAGGCGGATGTCTTCTTCCGAATCGCTGTAACCGGGAACCAGTACGTAGCGCAACCAGGAGGGGCGCCCATGTTCTTCGAGCCAGGCAGCGGTGCGGAGTGTCTGTTCGTTGCTCCGTCCCGTTAGCGTGCGGTGGCGTTCGGGATTGAATTGCTTGATGTCCAGCAGCACGAGGTCAGTCAGACTAAAGAGCTCTTCCACCTTTTCATTCCAGATGCCTCCGTTACTGTCCAGACAGATATGGATGCCGTTCGCCTTCAGCTCCTTGAAAAGAGGAATCAGCGCTTCTGCTTGCAGGGTAGGCTCACCGCCGGAGAAAGTAATACCTCCTTTCTTCCCGAAGAATGCCTTTTGGCTGATAGCCATTTGCAGAATCTCTTCCGGAGTGGTGGGAGTGCCTCCTTTTACATCAATCGTATCCGGATTGGCACAATACAGACAACGGAACGGACATCCTTGCAGGAAAACGACGAGCCGGAGACCCGGCCCGTCGAATGTTCCCATACTTTCGTAGGAGTGTACATTTATCATATTACATTCTTTCGTGGAATGAACGGCTGATGACTTCCAACTGATGCTCGCGGCTCAACTTCACGAAGTTCACGGCATAGCCGGAAACGCGGATGGTGAGTTGCGGATACTTTTCAGGATGTTCCATGGCATCTTCCAGCATTTCGCGGTTCAGTACGTTTACGTTCAAATGGTGGGCACCTTTGGTGAAGTAGCCGTCCATCATGGTTACCAGGTTCTCTACACGTTCTTCCGGTGTCGGGCCCAGTGATTTGGGAACAATGGAGAACGTATTGCTGATGCCGTCCTGCGAGTCGCGGTAGCGCAATTTGGCTACGGAGCTCAAGGAAGCGATGGCACCGTTCTTGTCACGTCCGTGCATTGGGTTGGCACCCGGAGCAAAGGCAACACCTTTGGCGCGTCCGTCCGGAGTGGCACCGGTCTTCTTGCCGTACATCACGTTGGAGGTGATAGTCAGCAAGGAAAGGGTGGGACGGGCATTCTTGTAGACAGGCAGCTTTTTCAGTTCTTCGCTGAAATAGTAAACGAGGTCTACTCCCAGGTGGTCCACACGGTCGTCATTATTGCCGAAGCAGGGGAATGAGCCTTCGGTGTCGAAACCTTCGGTCAGGCCGATTTCGTTGCGGCGTGCAGTGACTTTGGCATATTTGATGGCGGACAGTGAGTCTATGGCGATGGAAAGGCCGGCGACACCGTATGCCAGATTGATGCGTGGGTCGGTATCGATGAATGCCATCTGGGCTTTCTCATAATAATACTTATCATGCATGTAGTGGATGATATTCATGGCCTCGTTGTAGACACGGGCTATTTCAGTCAGTACCTTCTTGTAGTTGGCCATAACTTCCTCAAACTTCAGTGTTTCGCCGGTCAATACGGGAATACCTTTCACCATGACAGTTCCGGTGTTTTCGCAACGGCCACCGTTGATGGCAAGCAGCAGGGCCTTGGCAAGGTTGGCACGTGCACCGAAGAACTGGATTTGTTTGCCGATGGCTTGGTAGGATACACAGCAGGCGATGCCGTAGTCGTCGCAGTTGCGCACTTCACGCATCAGGTTGTCGTTTTCGTACTGAATGGAGCTGGTATCTACAGAAACTTTGGCGCAGAAATCCTTGAAACCTTCCGGCAGTTCGGGACTCCACAATACGGTCAAGTTCGGTTCCGGAGAAGGACCGAGGTTGTATAGCGTCTGCAAAAAGCGGAAAGAAGTCTTGGTGACTTTCACGCGTCCGTCGTTGAAACGGCCGCCAATGGCTTCGGTCACCCAAGTCGGGTCACCGGCAAAGATATCATTGTATGATTGCATACGCAGATGGCGTACCATGCGCAGCTTGATGACGAACTGGTCTATCAGTTCTTGCGCAAACGTCTCGTCAATCTTTCCATGAGCCAAATCGTATTCGATGAAAATATCGAGGAAAGAAGATACGTTACCCAGTGACATGGCAGCACCGTCCTGCTCTTTGATGGCAGCAAGATATGCCATGTATACCCATTGCACGGCTTCTTGGGCAGATGTAGCCGGGTGGCTGAGGTCAAGCCCATAATATTCACCCATTACTTTGATATCTTTCAAGGCTCTGATTTGTTCTGCCACTTCTTCGCGCAGGCGGATACGTGCTTCGGTCATCGGGCCTGTAAGGTTACGCAAGTCCTCCTGCTTGGCTTCGATAAGTCGGTCGATGCCGTAGAGTGCCAGACGCCGGTAGTCACCGATGATACGTCCGCGGGCATAGTTGTCGGGAAGACCGGTCAGAAATCCCAATGAGCGGAAGGAACGGATTTCTTCGGTATATACATCGAATACGCCGTCGTTATGTGTTTTGCGGTAATGGGTGAAGATGTCTTTTACTTTATCGTCCACTTCCACTCCGTTTTCACGGCATGCTTTTGCTACCACGTTGATGCCTCCGAAAGGTTTGATGGAACGTTTCAACAGTTCATCGGTCTGCAAACCGACAATGAGTTCATTGTCCTTATCAATATATCCGGCTTTATGAGAAGTAATGGTAGATACGGTGCTATTGTCCAGTGAACGGACGCCATTGTTGTTTCTTTCTTCTTCGAGAGCTTTCAGACAGATGTCCCAGATACGTTTGGTACGTTCGGTAGGTCCCTGCAGAAAAGATGCATCTCCGGTATAGGGTGCGATGTTTTTACTGACGAAATCACTGACATTGATTTCTTTGCTCCAAAGCCCATTGGTAAAGGTTTTGTTCAATTCCATAAAATTTGTTTTTGTTAGTAGGTTAGATAATGTTATCCTTTAGAGCGCGCAAAAATACTGAATAAATTCCGTAATTTTATAAGAGAGATTCCCCTTTTTATGTTGAACAGCATAAAATAACTATTATTAGGTAGTGAATGTCCGGGGGAGTAGAGATGCTAATACTTTCTTTATATGTGGTTTACGAACAGAAACAAGAATCGGATAATAATCTGCATTATTTACAAATAATGTAGGTTTAAGAACAGTCGTATTCTGAACCTAATTCAGTCGTATAGTGAATGCCATTCAGTCGTATACTGAATAGGGTTCAATCGTATACTGAATGTGACTCTTTGTAAGCATACTGATATTCAGCAAGTTATAAAATATTATCTTGCCATTGATAAATTTTAACAAACAGCCTAAATGCCGTTATGTTCGTTCCGTAGTGGGTATAAACAAGAATTTTGGTATAATTGCTCTGTTTTTGTGCAGAAAAGTTTGTAGAATAAAAAATGATTTGTATCTTTGCACCGCTTTAAAAGAAAAGCACTTCTGAAAAAGAAGTTTTGGAGAGGTGGCAGAGTGGTCGATTGCGGCGGTCTTGAAAACCGTTGTGCTGCGAGGCACCCGGGGTTCGAATCCCTGTCTCTCCGCTGAATTAACCGGAAAAAACGGACAGTAAACACACAAGTCCCACAAATCCAATGATTTGTGGGACTTTTTTTATCCCCTTGTGCCTGCCTTAAAGTATTTATCTATTAAAAACTTAATCCTACGAAGCAGGTCAGAAAACAACATAAAAAAGGCCATCTATCCCAGACAGCCAATCTTTTGTTAACCTTAAATCTAATACTATGAAAAACACATTACAAATGTACATGTTTTCCGCTAACCTCCAAACCGGCAGCGGTTAATATTATATTATATAACAACCCTTAATGCTCATTAAGGCTTTATCAGCGAAAACGCAACGTGCATTTGCTCCCAACGCATCATCCGTTTGCCCGGTGTGCATTATGCATCCGGCACAGATGGATGATGCGTTTTGCAAATCCGTCACATCAACAGTCAATTCTAAAATAACCATTACAATGAAAGCAACCCCAAACAAAGGAATGAAACTCTCCGCTGAAGATGTCAGAGCCTGCCTTCAGCACCGCTTGCACCGTAGCTTGAACTATATACCTCATGCTGCGCTCCCGCTACATCTTTCAGAGCCGCTTGAAAAGCGTGGAACGCTGCCGTCTCACGCCAGCCAAGGTGCTGGGCTACTTCAAGGAGGAAGGGGAGGAGTTGGGGGTAGGAAGTAAATTGGTTAGTTCGGATGGAAAATTCGTATATAATGCATAAGCCGCATCCGTCGAATATAATGAAAGGAGATGTGATGAACAATTACTAACTTATATTCGTGAGAATAGACTGATTGAGAAATATTAATAAAGTAAAGAACAAAAGATAACAAAATAGTATAGGACAGTTAAAGTACAAAGGACATTTCGGTAGCGTGGAATACGGTGAAGAAGACAATTGCTTGTTTGGCAAAGTTCTTGGTCTTAAAAAGGATTGTATTACCTATAAAGGTGAAATCATTAGTGAATTGAAAAGTAACTTTGAGGGTGCTATCCTTCATGGCATGGCAGCCGCCAACGTCTCTCCCATTCTAACTTTGCAACATGTTTTATTAATAAAAATATGCAAAATAGAGAATGTATTTCTAATACATTCTGATTATTTTAGTATATTATTATATAGGGTGGTGGAGGATGAGGTGAGTCCCTCTTCCGCCATCTTATTATTTCATTAATTTTAGCCGATTCTAACTGTTTATTTGTATCCCCTTGGCTGGTCCCTTACCTTTGTCATGTTATCGAATTAAGAATAGACAAAGATGGAAAAAGAAATGAGCCCCATGACAACGGAGATACTGAAGAAAGGTTATCTCCTCTTCCCCATTCCCCGCCGGTATACACGGTTTGGTGTTTCTTTGTGGGATATGCCAGACCCGGATAATGGGAATGTAGACACGCATTGGACGTATGGCGGTTATGAGTATGTGAGTAATCAAAACTTCCATCCAACCGCCTGCGATGCTCCATTCGCTGGAAAAGGAAATGTGCCCGGTTGTGCGGCCAATCGTGCGTCATCGTTGCAGGTAGCGGATTTTTTGGTTCTTTATTTGCAGAAAGGTTATGCGGAAGTATTCCTGCAGGGCTCGGATAGTAGTGAATCCCGTTGTGTTTTAAAGTGTTATTATTTGTAGACAGTTAATGTCTTTTGTTGTCAGATTCATTGATTTTTATTCTCTTTTCGTATATTTGCGCCCATTAATTAAAGATTGTCACACGACTATTCTGAAAAAAGTGTGATATTCTGATAGCATATTTATAATAGGGTTATTCCTGATTTTACACTAAACTGGATAGGATTAATGGAGAATTTGAATGCAGTGATTACGGGAGTTGGAGGATATGTTCCGGACTATGTCTTGACTAATGATGAAATATCTAAAATGGTGGATACCAATGATGAATGGATTATGGGCGCATTGGTATAAAGGAAAGACGCATTTTGCATGAGGAGGGGCTTGGAACTTCATATATGGCTCGTAAGGCTGTGAAACAACTGATGCAGCGCACAAAGACCAGCCCGAATGACATTGACTTGGTTATCGTAGCTACTACCACTCCCGATTATCACTTTCCTTCTACCGCGTCCATCTTATGTGACAAATTTGGGCCTGAACAATGCTTTTGCTTTTGACATGCAGGCTGTTTGCAGTGGATTTCTGTATGCAATGGAGGCGGGGGCGAATTTCATACGTTCCGGAAAATATAAGAAGGTTGTCATAGTAGGAGCTGATAAGATGTCATCGGTGATTGATTATACAGACCGCGCTACCTGTCCTATTTTTGGTGACGGTGCTGCTGCTTTCATGCTGGAACCCACCCGGGAGGATATGGGAGTAATGGATGCCGTATTGAGAACAGACGGGAAAGGTCTGCCTTTTTTACATATCAAAGCGGGAGGCTCCGTATGTGCTCCATCTTACTATACACTGGACAATCGGATGCATTATATTTATCAGGAAGGACGTACAGTCTTTAAATATGCTGTGGCCAATATGGCGGATGCTTGTGAGGCGGTCATGGAGAGGAATCACTTGACGAAGGAGGACATTGACTGGGTGATTCCCCATCAGGCAAACATGCGTATAATTACTGCTGTTTCGCAACGCTTGGGAGTATCTCCCGAAAAGGTAATGGTCAATATAGAACGGTATGGAAATACAAGTGCCGGCACGCTTCCATTGTGTGGTATGGGATTTCGAGGATAAGCTGAAAAAGGGGGATAAACTGATTTTTTACAGCATTCGGAGCAGGATTTGCTTGGGGGGCTATTTACGTGAAGTGGGGATACGACGGAAAAGGTTGAGGCTCTCTGATAAGATTTAGGTTGTTGTTTTTTTCTGATACAACTTTTAGTATCTTTGCGAAACAGCAGTTTTTTATTGTGACAGAAAATTGCATGTGTTTTGTTAACCATATAGAAAACTAAAAACAATCAGCGTATTATGAACCAGGAATTATCCATGAGCCCCAATCTATTGGTGGCTGCCCTTCAAAAACCGGCTTCCGAATTTACGAAAGCAGACATTGTTTCCTATATAAAGGAGAACGACATTCGTATGGTGAACTTCATGTATCCTGCGGCAGACGGGAGACTGAAGACACTGAACTTTGTCATCAATAATGAGGCATACCTTGATGCCATACTTACATGTGGTGAACGCGTAGACGGTTCCAGCTTGTTTCCGTTTATAGAGGCCGGTAGCAGTGATTTGTATGTAGTGCCGCGTTTTCGGACTGCTTTTATAGACCCTTTTTCTGAATTGCCCACACTGTCAATGCTCTGTTCTTATTTCAATAAGGATGGTGAACCGCTGGAAAGTTCTCCGGAATATACCCTGCGTAAGGCATGTCAGGCATTCACTACGGTTACGGGGATGGAATTTCAGGCTATGGGAGAATTGGAATATTATGTCATTTCTGAAAATGACGGATTGTTCCCGGCTACCGACCAGCGTGGTTATCACGAATCGGCCCCTTATGCCAAGTTCAATGATTTCCGTACGGAATGTATGTCATATATTGCGCAGGCAGGCGGACAGATAAAGTATGGGCATTCTGAAGTCGGTAATTTTACGCTGGACGATAAGATTTATGAGCAGAATGAAATAGAATTCCTGCCGGTGCGTGCCGAGGAGGCTGCTGACCAACTGGTGATAGCAAAATGGGTTATTCGTAATCTGGCTAGCCAGTATGGATATAACATTACTTTTGCACCGAAAATCACGGCAGGAAAAGCCGGTTCCGGATTGCATATACATATGCGTATCATGAAGGACGGGCAGAACCAGATGCTGAAAGATGGGGCACTCTCTGAAACAGCCCGTAAGGCCATTGCGGGCATGATGAAGCTGGCTTCTTCCATTACGGCTTTCGGTAATACAAATCCTACTTCCTATTTTCGTCTGGTTCCTCATCAGGAAGCACCGACCAACATTTGCTGGGCGACCGCAACCGTTCGGTATTGGTACGCGTTCCGTTGGGCTGGTCGGCAAAAACGGATATGTGCATGTTGGCAAATCCGTTGGAGACCCCAAGTCATTATGATACTACACAGAAACAGACGGTGGAAATGCGTTCGCCTGACGGTTCGGCCGATTTGTATCAATTGATTGCCGGACTTGCTGTAGCTTGCCGTTATGGATTTGAGATAGACGATGCTTTAGGAATTGCAGAAAAAACATATGTCAATGTAAATATCCACAAGAAAGAAAATGAAGATAAGTTGAAACAACTGGAACAGCTTCCTGATAGTTGTGCCGCTTCTGCCGATTGCTTGGAAAGACAGCGTGCTGTCTTTGAACAATACCATGTGTTCAGTCCTGCAATGGTTGATGGGGTTATCTCTAAACTGCGTTCTTACGAGGATAGAACCTTGCGTGCAGAGATACAGGACAGTCCGGAGGAGATGCTGAAACTGGTCGAGAAGTATTTCCACTGCGGATAGGAGAAGAAATGGGGGCATAACTCACCGCAGGTTACACAGATTGCTATAGAATTTCTGATAATCAGGAACTTTTATCTGTGTTAATCTGCGGTGATTGTGTATTTTGACACCTCTCCATTATTCCTTTGGCTTTGAATACTGGTTCTGCTTTTGTATTTCCGATTCGAAGCCGAACCAATAACCATTTTGGGTATTGTCGTCAATGGGTAGAAAACATAAGCGGAGGCTTTCT
>ENA-OQBL01000360-OQBL01000360.1-human-gut-metagenome-genome-assembly--contig:-NODE-360-length-25308-cov-2.536277_pt1 | contig 25308 bp, 39 predicted proteins | sample MGYA00242747_ERZ504553 | MGnify/ENA primary metagenome ERZ504553 (study PRJEB26092, sample SAMD00036240) | human gut metagenome | host: Homo sapiens | study: EMG produced TPA metagenomics assembly of...
ACATAGGGATTGAAGTTTCAAATATTGCAATCCGTGAGCCATAGGTTTCACGTAGCTTCGCCGTGATATCTTTCGTATAATTGGTCCGGTAATCTACCATAGTAAGAAGGATTCCCTGAATCTCAAGTCTCCGGTTTCAGTCTCTTTTTGGACCATCAGGATTGTCTTAATCAGCTGCTGGAGTCCTTTTACCGGGAGATATGCTGCCTGTACAGGGATAAGAACAGAATCCGCAGCAACTAAGGCATTGATCGTCATCATCCCAAGACTCGGCATACAATCAATTAAAATTGTAGTCGTATCTTTCTCTCATCATATCGATATAATCCTTCAGGATCAGCTCCCTGCTCTCCGAGAAACTGTATTACATTATCAAGTGTAAGTGCAACTTTGACCGGTTTTGATGGATGGATGATGGCTTCATAATCATCCGGTTTCCATTCTTCGTTATTAAGGATCATGTGATAGATGCTTGTAAGCATCATTCGGGCTATGGCAATGACTGCTTTTTTCCTGCCACGCCTTTTCGCCAGCCGTTTATATTTGATGGCATAATAAGGATTTTTTGCTTTTTACGGCAGCAAGTGCACATTGAATAAGTAAAGGTTTAAATACTGACCAGCTTTTGAACAACGCGTGGATTTCTTTTTGTTGGCACTCTCGTTATTCGCAGGGGTAAGTCCGGCCCAGGAACACAGGTGTTTAGCCGATTCAAAAACCCCCATATCCGCACCGATTTCTGAAATGACAAACAAAGCAGAGTGTGGTGATGAAATGGAATGGATAAGAGAACCGATGGAAGTAAATATGACGAAAAGTGTATCGTGGTGCCCATGTATGGGAGCAAAGTGTAGGGGCAATAATCCACCATTTTGCAGTATAAAAACATCAAACTGCAAAAGTGTACAAACAGAGCGTCTGAAACAGGCACTGCAGAAAGCGGAGGCCATGATCATTGGCGCGGTGCGGGATTATCCACTTCTGCAGGATTTACCTATTCCGGGGAACGTTTTGAAAAAGTGGTTTGGCGATTTCCGACAGGTGCATGGATTTTCGGATATGTATTCCGGGGGCTTTTTCCCTTATAAAACATTGGAAGAATATTGGGCGTACTGGAGCCGATATATCTATATGCAACCTGGCCGGATGCAGTTTATGCCTGCATAAATAAGAAGGAAGCCTGTGCGCCGGAGGAAATCCGAAAGAAATCCATTTGCGTGGAAGCGGATATTGGAGCAGTTTTGGAAAAACTGTATGATAGGAAAAATAGTCAGGGAGACATTGCGGTACCCGAAGAGATATGCTAAAATATTAGATAATATATTATATAAAAATAAGTAAAATCGCGTGAAATGGATAAAATATTATCTGACAAGATGGGGCATGATATGGAAGCACTGGTATGGGAAACAGCAGAAGAACTGGATAAAAAACTGGCAGAACGTATGCGCCGTATTCGCAGACGGCGGAAAGTTTCGCAACAGAAACTTTCGGATATGAGCGGAGTAAGTTACGGTTCTATTAAACGATTTGAGACAACAGGACAGATTTCGCTTTTGTCACTGACAAAACTTGCTATGGCGTTGGAACTTGCAGATGAACTGCGGGATCTTTTTACACAGGTACCATATCGAAATATTCAGGAGGTAATCAATGAGTCAAAGGGAAAGTCTTGAGGTTCGGATGGATGACCGGCTTGTGGGAACGCTTGCATTGACCGCGAATCATAAGGTGGCATTTTCTTATAGTGAAGAATGGCTGGAGCATGGATTTTCAGTCAGTCCATTTTCGCTTCCGCTAAAAATGAAGTGTTTGTGCCAAAAAAAGATTATTTTGACGGATTGTTCGGAGTATTTGCAGATAGTTTACCGGATGCATGGGGACAGCTTTTATTGGAGCGTTTGCTGAAAGAACGTGGAAAAAAGGAAGCACAATATTCGGTATTGGATCGTCTTGCCATCGTGGGAAAATCTGGAATGGGAGCTTTGACCTATCATCCGCAGAAGGAGATTGGGATGGGACAACAGATGGATGATCTGGACGAACTATCTGTGCATTGCCAGAAAATATTAAGCACGCAATATTCGGAGAAATTAGATGAATTGTACCGGCTGGGAGGAACCAGTGGTGGTGCAAGACCTAAGATTATGACGGAAATAGATGGAGAAAACTGGATTATTAAATTTCCGGCACATGTGGACAAAAAAGATGTGGGAAAAATGGAATACGATTATTCTCTGTGTGCAAAAGCCTGTGGAATTGTAATGAGTGAAACACGGCTTTTTTCATCAGATATATGTCCGGGATAATTTTGGAACAAAGAGATTTGATCGAAGAATAGAAAAGAATGAAATAAAAAGGGCACATATGTTAACTGCGGCTGCTTTATTGGAGTTAGATTTTAATCAACCAAGTCTGGACTATCATGAATTGATGAAGTTGACAAAAATTCTGACAAGGGATTGTACAGAGGATGTGGAAAATATGTATCGTCGTATGTGTTTTAATGTATTCGCACATAATCGTGATGATCATTCTAAAAACTTTACCTACATTTATAATGAAAAGGATGATATGTGGCGTTTAAGTCCTGCCTATGATCTCACATACAGTAATACGTATTATGGTGAGCACACAACCACTGTAGATGGAAATGGCAAAAATCCGGGGAAAAAGGAATTAGTAGCAGTTGGTGTGCAGGCGGGTATGAAAAAGACATACTGTGAACGTGTTGCAGAGGAAATCCGTCTGTGTGTAAATGAAAAGCTGGAACACTACTTGAAATAATAATGTTCCAGCTATATAAGCCTAGCCCTGACATTCTAGTGTTGGAGCCGCATCAATAATTTCCTGAAGCGGGGTCCATGACAGGAGATCATCCGTATCGTCATTCGTGTCCTCATCATCGGTAAAATGCGCATTCGGATTGTTCGTTTTTCTTTTTTGGCATCTTCCGGAGTGTTAGGCAGACGCTGATAAGCCGGTGATTTATGAAAATTTTTGGAAACCTCATTGTAAGCAGCCAGCAGATATTCTTTGTCCGGATCTTTGTCCGAGACCCCGGCAATCGCGGATGTAATCATATCATTTGCTTCCTGCTTGCATTTTTGCATGGGAGAGCTGCTGTTTTAAAGCCTCCGCCATTCGTTGGACACGCAGGGCGTGGGCATACAGAATTGGATCGGTACGCCGCAGAAAATCCAGCTCTTTGGCAGAAAGTTTCTTCCCACTTTTTAATTTTCCCATAATGCGGGAGAGCATTTCCTGATTTTTTTCTTCCTGCGTATCAGGATCCTGTCTTTGCAGGGGAGAAGTCCAGGAAGAAAATGCGGCATTGGTTGTTTCTCTCACATAGAGCATGCGTCCCTGAGGAGAAGAAAGATCATAGGATGAGGAATCGGATGAGGGATTCTTCTGGGACATCAGTGATAAATAAATCTGCATGAAAAGTTCCTTTCTGTAATAGATCATCGTTTGTGTTGTCTATTATATCGGCAAAACATCCGTTACAATTAATAACGGATGTTTCTGGAGAAAGAGAATATTACCCCTTCTTTCGTCATATCAGTAAAAAACTTATGTCTAAAACAATTTTCAGACAATTCGACAATATAATTCCAATGTTTATAAAATCTTTAGAAATTTTTTTGTTAGCACTACCTACTTGACGAGATGCTAAAAAACGGGTGATATAACAATATCGTAATCGAGAAAAATAGTAACTGGGATGCAAAAAACAGCACAGTTACATGATGATAGTTAAGAGGAGGGCTTGCTATGAACATACAGAAATTCACACAAAAGTCGGTAGAAGCGATCAATAACTGCGAAAAGCTTGCCTACGACTATGGGAAATCAGGAGATTGAGCAGGAGCACCTGTTAGTTGCCCTGTTACAGCAGGAAGAGGGACTGATCCCGAAACTGATAGAGAAAATGGAAATTGACGTACAGCATTTCACCCAGAATGCGATCAGCAAACTGGATGCGCGCGTCAAAGTATCCGGCAGCAACAGCAATGTCTATGTCGGAAAAGATTTAAACAATGTGCTGATCCATGCAGAGGATGAGGCAAAGGCAATGGGAGATGAATATGTCTCTGTCGAGCATATTTTCCTTGCAATGCTCAAATATCCAAATCCGGCGATGAAAGCACTGATGAAAGAATATGGGCTGACAAGGGAACGGTTTTTGCAGGCATTGTCTACCGTCCGCGGCAATCAGCGTGTCACTTCCGATAATCCGGAAGCAACATATGATACACTGGAAAAGTACGGTTATGATATGGTGGAGCGTGCAAGACAGCAGAAGATGGACCCGGTGATCGGCCGTGATGAGGAGATCCGGAATGTGGTTCGGATTCTTTCCCGTAAGACGAAAAACAATCCGGTGCTTATCGGTGAACCCGGTGTAGGTAAGACTGCCGTTGTCGAGGGCCTGGCACAGCGTATCGTAAAAGGCGATGTACCGGAAGGCTTAAAAGACAAGAAGCTGTTTGCCCTGGATATGGGCGCACTGGTTGCTGGTGCAAAGTATCGTGGTGAATTTGAGGAAACGTTTGAAAGCAGTTCTTGACGATGTCAAAAAATTCGGATGGACAGATCATTCTGTTTATCGATGAACTGCACACAATCGTCGGTGCCGGAAAAAACCGATGGTGCCATGGATGCCGGAACAGCTGTTAAAACCAATGCTTGCCAGAGGCGAACTGCACTGTGTCGGTGCCACAACCTTAAACGAATACCGGGAGTATATCGAAAAAAGATGCTGCCCTGGAGCGGCGTTTCCAGCCGGTTATGGTAGATGAGCCAACGGTGGAAGATACCATTTCCATCCTGCGTGGCTTAAAGGAGCGCTACGAAGTATTCCACGGCGTTAAGATTACGGACTCTGCGCTTGTTACAGCAGCAGTTCTTTCCAACCGTTATATTACAGACCGGTTCCTGCCGGATAAAGCAATCGATCTGGTCGACGAGGCATGTGCGATGATCAAGACGGAACTGGATTCCATGCCGGCAGAACTTGATGAGATGAACCGGAAGATCATGCAGATGCAGATCGAGGAGACGGCATTAAAGAAAGAGACGGATCATCTGAGTCAGGAGCGTCTGGCAGATCTGCAGAAAGAACTTGCAGAATTGCGTGATGAGTTTAATACCAGAAAAGCGCAGTGGAGCACCGAAAAGGATGCAGTTGACAATGTCAGCAAGGTCAGAGAGCAGATTGAGAGCACAAAGAAGGAGATCGAGGCAGCACAGCGTGACGCAGATTATGAAAAAGCTGCGGAATTGCAGTACAGTAAACTGCCTGGATTACAGAAAGAACTGGAAATTGAGGAAGATAAACTCAAAGACCGTGATCTGTCTCTGGTACACGAAAATGTCACCGATGAAGAGATTGCAAAGATTATTTCCCGCTGGACGGGAATCCCGGTTGCGAAGTTAAGCGAAAGCGAGCGGAACAAGACACTGCACCTGGATGAGGAACTCCACAAACGTGTGGTAGGCCAGGACGATGGTGTTACCAAAGTGACCGAGGCGATTATCCGTTCCAAAGCCGGAATCAAAGATCCGACCAAACCAATTGGTTCGTTCCTGTTTTTGGGACCGACCGGTGTCGGCAAGACCGAACTTGCAAAAGCACTTGCTGCCAGCCTGTTTGACGATGAATCCAACATGGTGCGTCTTGATATGAGTGAATACATGGAGAAATACTCCGTGTCCCGGCTGATCGGAGCGCCTCCAGGATATGTCGGATACGATGAAGGCGGCCAGCTGACAGAAGCCGTGCGGAGAAAACCGTATTCTGTTGTCCTGTTTGATGAGGTGGAAAAGGCACATCCGGATGTCTTTAACGTACTGTTACAGGTACTTGATGACGGGCGGATCACAGATTCACAGGGACGTACCGTAGATTTCAAGAACACGATCATTATTATGACCAGTAACCTTGGATCGCAGTATCTGCTGGATGGCATTGATGCAGACGGCAACATTTCGCCGGAGGCAGAAAAGAAGTCATGGAAGATCTGCAGGGACATTTCCGACCGGAATTTTTGAACCGTCTGGATGAGATTATTATGTTTAAGCCACTGTCAAAAGAAAATATTGGTGGCATCATCCGTCTGCTGATGGATGATCTGAACAAACGTCTTTCTGATCGTGAGATCAAGGTGGCATTGTCACCGGAAGCGGAACACTTTGTGGTTGAACATGGTTACGATCCGGTTTATGGTGCAAGACCATTGAAGCGGTTCCTGCAAAGCAATGTAGAGACCGTCTACCTGCAAACTGAATTGCTCGAGATCAGGTACGGCAGGGAGATACGATCCTCATTGACGTGAAGGATGGTGCACTTATAGCATCTGTACAAAAATAAAAGCAATATTTATGTAAAAAAATCTCAATAATAACTTGTCAAGCGTCAGGAAATCATGTATCCTTATAAGGATGAAATGAATTTCCTGACGCTTTTTCTTTCAAAATGAGATAAGCGGGAAATGAAAGAATAATAGAAATTACATAGAAATATCGCAAAGAACAAAGCGTAAAGAAGTTTGTGGAAAAATTCCTGCAAAGAATAAAAATGCAGGATACACACAAAAATTATTCAAAAAGATCTTGAATGATATTCATATGGGGATTGGATACGAATGGATTTATTTGAGTATATGAGACAACAGAATATGAAGGATGAGTCACCGCTTGCCTCACGGCTGCGTCCGACCACACTTGATGAGGTTGTCGGGCAGCAGCACATCGTCGGGAAAGACAAACTGCTGTACCGTGCGATCAAAGCGGATAAACTCAGCTCCATCATCTTTTACGGACCGCCCGGTACGGGAAAGACGACGCTGGCGAAAGTGATTGCCAATACCACAAGTGCAGAGTTCATGCAGATCAATGCGACTTCGGCGGGCAAGAAAGACATGGAGGAAGTGGTTGCCGCGGCAAAAAACAATCAGGGCATGTATGGAAAGAAAACGATCCTGTTTATCGATGAGATCCATCGTTTCAACAAGGGACAGCAGGACTATCTGCTTCCGTTTGTCGAGGACGGCACGATCATTCTGATCGGAGCCACAACGGAAAATCCGTATTTCGAAGTGAATCCTGCGCTTTTGTCGCGCTCCGTCATTTTTGAGTTAAAGAAACTTTCCACGGAGGATATCCGTACATTGCTGCTTCGGGCGGTCAATGATACGGAAAAGGGCATGGGTTCTTACCATGCACAGATGGATGATGATGCGTTGGAGTTTTTAGCTGACATGGCAAACGGAGATGCGCGTGCAGCGCTGACCGCCATTGAACTTGGAATTCTGACCACGGACCGGAGTGAGGATGGGATCATTCACATTACACTGGATGTGGCCAGTGAGTGCATTCAGAAGCGGGTCATCAACTACGATAAGACGGGAGATAATCACTATGATACGATCTCTGCTTTTATCAAGAGCATGCGTGGATCAGATCCAGATGCCGCGGTGTATTATCTGGCACGGATGCTTTATGCGGGGGAAGATGTGAAATTTATTGCCAGAAGAATCATGATTCTGGCATCTGAGGATATCGGGAATGCGGATCCGCAGGCATTGCAGGTTGCAGTAGCTGCGGCACAGGCGGTGGAGCGGCTCGGAATGCCGGAAGCACGGATTGTACTGGCACAGGCAGTTACTTATATGGCAAGTGCGCCAAAGAGTAATTCCGCGATCAATGCCATTGATAAGGCCATGCGTGTAGTGCAGGAGACAAAGACACCGCCGGTACCGGTGCATTTGCAGGATGCCCACTACAAATCGGCAGGAAAGCTTGGGCACGGAAAAGGTTACAAATATGCCCATGATTATAAAAACCACTACGTGAAGCAGCAGTATCTGCCGGACGGACTGACCGGTGAGGGTTTTTTATGAGCCGTCGGAAAACGGATATGAGCAGCAGATTCGCGCCTATTATCAAAAAAATCAAAGAAAATCCAGAGGAATAATAAGGAGGAAAACTTACCATGGAAAACCTATCAGGAGATGAGCAAAGAGGAACTCACACAGGAGCTGACCGCACTCAAAGCCGAATATGCAAAAAATAAAAGGCATGGGTCTTGCACTGGATATGTCCAGAGGAAAGCCGGGAGCAGATCAGCTTGATTTAAGCATGGGAATGCTTGATGTGCTTGATTCCAAGACTGCATTAAAGAGTGAAAACGGCACTGATCTGCGAAACTATGGTGTTCTTGATGGTATTCCGGAAGCTAAAAAACTGATGGCGGATGTGATCGGGACAAAGCCGGAAAATGTGATTGTTTATGGTAACTCCAGCCTGAATATCATGTATGATCAGGTTGCCCGTGCAGAAATGTTTGGTATTTGTGGCAACACTCCATGGTGTAAGCTCGATAAGGTAAAATTCCTCTGCCCGGTTCCGGGATATGACAGACATTTTGCCATCACAGAGACATTCGGTATCGAGATGATCAACATCCCAATGACAGAGAATGGACCGGATATGGATCTGGTAGAAAAATATGTGAATAACGATGAGACGGTAAAAGGAATCTGGTGTGTGCCGAAATATTCCAATCCACAGGGTGTGGTCTATTCGGATGAGACGGTCCGCAGATTTGCAGCCTTAAAGCCGGCAGCCGCAGATTTCCGTATTTTCTGGGATAATGCCTATGTGGTACATCATCTCTACAAAGAGGACCAGGCACAGATTCTGGATATTTTAGAGGAGTGCAAAAAGGCAGGAAATCCGGATATGGTATTTGAATTCTGTTCTACCAGCAAAGTCAGCTTCCCGGGTTCGGTATTGCAGCAATCGCTTCCTCAGAGGCAAACATTGCGGATATCAAGAAGCGTCTGACGATTCAGACCATTGGCCATGATAAGATTAACCAGCTGCGTCATGTGAAGTTTTTTCAAGAATGTTGATGGCATCAAGGCACATATGGAAAAATCAGGCAGATCTGATTCGTCCGAAATTTGAGCTTGTTGAGAAGATTTTTTCCCGATGAACTGGCATCCCGCGGAATCGGTACATGGATGCATCCGCTTGGAGGATATTTTATTTCCTTCGAGGCACCGGAAGGATGCGCAAAGGAGATTGTTTCAAAGTGTAAAGAGGCAGGGGTGGTACTGACCGGTGCGGGTTCCCCGTTCCCTTACAAAAAAGATCCGAAGGATTCTGTCATCCGTATTGCACCGACGTATCCGTCGCTTGCCGAACTTGAGCAGGCAGCAAATGTATTTGTTGTTGTGGTACGCATGGCTGCAGCAGAAAAAATTTCTGGCAGAAAAATAGAGTGGATGACTAAGGTAAAAGCAAAAAGAAGGGCTTCCCGGTGCGGAAGTCCTTTTTTAGTACCAAAGAACTATTTACAAAAACCCAAAAAAAGCGGTATAGTAAAAATATCTTTTTTCAGTACGGCAATGCATGTGATGCAATCGCCGCATTTTTTGTGCCCACAGATATTCTTCTGTGGTTTCCCATAAGAACGTCCTTCATACAGGAGGAAAATGAAAATATGAAAGAAATATTTCAGGAATATGGCGGTATTTTAATTACCGTGGTAGCGATTCTTGCAGTGATCCTTGTCATTACAGCAGTTGTGGGAACGGATACAAGCGGACCGATCGGAAGTGCGTTTCAGACACTGGTGAAAAATTTTATTGACCAGGCGAACAAAAATACCGGTCTGCCAACACCCTAAGGAGGCTGTATGGAACTTGGAAAAGAGTATTTCGGTCCATTGTGGAAATATATTGCGAACGAAGAGATCACAGATGTCGATTACAATGGGCGGGAGATCTGGCTGACCAATATCTATAACGAACGTTACCGGGTGAATCAGGCGTATGTGGATGAGAATATGACTTTGGCATTTGTAGAACAGTTTACCCAGCGGATTGCAAATGTGGTCAGTCAGCAGTTTAACAAGCAGAATCCGGAGCTGGAGGCAGAAACCAGTGAGCTGCGGGTGACGGTTCTGCATGAGTCGATCGCACGTTCCGGGCGCAGTATCAGCATCCGGAAAACACCGCCGGTCATTCGGCTGACAGCAGAAAAGGCACTGCAGGAACAGTATTGCAGCAGGGATATTCTTGCAGTACTGGTCAATTGCGTGCTGACGAAAATGAATCTGATTTTTTGCGGGATGCCGGGAATTGGAAAGACGGAGTGTGTAAAATTTTTTTCCCCAGTATGTTCCGGGAAATGAGCGTGTCATCACAATCGAAGATACCATGGAGATCCGGTATTCCGTAACGAATCCGGGGAAAGACTGTATTGAGATGCGGGTCAATGACCGGTTTGATTATGCGGATGCGATCAAGGCAAGCCTGCGGTTAAATCCTAAATGGATCATGCTCTCGGAGGCGCGTTCCAAGGAGGTGAAATACCTTTTGGAAGGGTGGTCAACGGGAGTACGGGGAATGACCACCCTGCATACGGACGATGTCCGGAATATCCCGGACCGGATTTTAAATATGCTTGAAACGCGTGTGGATGCGGACCGTCTGGAAAACGATATCTATCAGGCAATGGATGTCGGGGTTCTGATCCGAAAGAAAAAGAACGGGGCCGGTCAGGTGTACCGTTATATTGACCAGGTATGTTTTTTTGACAGAGAAGGCCAAAAAAACAAAATTATTATGGCAGTGACCGATGGAAAACTGGTGCTGAAAGAATTTCCGGAATCGCTGTTGCGGCGGTTTAAAAGAGAGGGAGTTGACAACCCGCTGCTTTGCAGTCTTTTGAACCAGCAGCTTGGAAAGGATGCAGACAGGGAGGTGGAAACATGATTTATCTGGTTGTCCTGTTGGCACTGTATGCGCTGCATCTGCTCTTAAAACTTCACTGGATTACGACGGTTGTCATTGGCGGTTTTCTGCTGCTTCGGATTTCCGGACACCGGAAATGGTACTAAAAAAAAGATCGTATACGAGAGAAAATTTGAGGAGGTATCCGAGTACCTGGATATGCTGTTGTATGCTTTCGTCAAAGAAGAAAAAGTGGAGAGAGCACTGGTGAATGTAGATGCGGCGATGGTGGATGGTCCGATGCGCGGAGTTCTCCAAAAAGCCATTGATCATATGCATATGACATTTGATGAAACTGATGTCATGCGGGATTCCCTGCAGATGATCGAACGGGAATATGCCTGCAGCCGGATAAAAAATGTACATGATTTTATTGTACATGTGGAGATTTACGGAGGAGCAATAGAAAGACCGGTGGAATTGCTTCTGGCGGATAAAAAGAGATGGGAGCAGCGGATTTGTGGTTCTATGAAGGAACGCAGGAAAATGTTTGTGGATATTGTAATGTCAATTGCTGCGTCATTGTTGATATGCGGGATGATTTTATATCTGCCGGTTATGGAAATTGATATCAGTAAAAAATTTGATTTCTCAGGTGCTTACGATTGTAGTTGTGATCCTTGATGATCTGATTTTTACGAGAGCGCAGAAATATCTCGCCATCGACTGGCTGACCCTGGATGGACATACCGATGAGGCAGATGCAAAGAAAATAGAAGCATATTACCGGTATGATGAGCGAAAAGAGAAACGTTTGTCGGTAGTTCTGGCTGTTGTGACGGCGGCAGGTGCAGCAGCTGCATATTATTTTGGACATCAGCTGATGACAGCGGCGGCACTGCTTCTGGTTGCTCTGATGGCAAATCAGCACCGGGTAGGACGGGCGGTTGCCAAAAAAAACGCTGGTACGCAGTATCAAGTGTGCATTTCCGGGATGGCTGATGGATATTGTTCTGCTTTTGCAGAGTGAAAACGTTCAGGTTGCTTTGCAGAAATCACAGGAGCATGTTCCACCGGTGCTGCGGCGGGATCTGGATATACTGGTTGGTCAGCTGGAAATGGAACCGGAGTCCGTGCTTCCCTACCATCGGTTTTTGAAAAGTTTTCAGATTCCGGAAGTACATTCTGCCATGAGCATGCTCTTTTCCGTTTCCATGGGAAACAGTGGCAGGGCAGACCGGCAGATCGGGGAACTGATTGACCGGAATCTGGAGATGCTGGATGCCGCAGAAAAGGGACGGCTTAAAAATCTGAGCAGTGGAATGTATCTGTTGTTTCTTGCACCGGTATTGACAGCATCATTAAAACTTCTTGTGGATATGGCAGTGTTTATGATGACATTTCTGTCAGGGGCAGGACTTGGATAAAAGGGAGGAGGATACAAAATGAGCCAGATCATAAAGGCATTCATGGGAGTATTCCTGACTCTTTTTATGGCGGTGACAGCAATGGGAATTCTGGCAGCCTATATGGAAGTGATGAATGCACAGGATATGCAGGCACGGATTGTTGATGAGATCGAAAACAGTGATTTTAATACCGGTGTGGTACGACAGTGTTTTCTGCAGAGCGAGGAAGCCGGATATCAGCTGAAAGTAACATTTTTTAATGAAGATTCCACGGTGGCAACCGTTTCGCAGGTCAGTCAGATACCTTATGGAATGGATGGGGTCAATATGGCAAAAGTCGAAATGCAGTTTCCGTTTCAGGTTGCCTTCCTGGGGAATTAACAGACAGCATACATTTGTAAGCTATGCAAAGTAAAAGGAGGAAGATGGGATGGAACAGATCATAGAAGAATATGGAATTGGTGGAATTTTATTTGTGATTGGTACAGGGGTTGTGGCAGGACTCGGAAAAGTTCTGCAATTGATTGCGGGGGTATAGGATATGGCGGCAGTGGTAAAAGAATACGGCGGTGCGGTACTGGCTGCGGTGGGAGGAGTTGTTTTTCTGGGCACGCTGGGACAGTTTTTACTGTCCAGACAGGGATTGATTATGCAGATGATCGAGGTTTGGGGAAACGGAGGCTGTTGATGAAAGAACTGATCAGACAATACGCAGGCACGGCAATCGCGGTTGTGACGGCACTGGTATTGATTGCGCTGGTGTCTGAAATGAGCGTGGTTGTGGAAAAGGGAATTCCAAAGAGTGGCGCACTGTGTGAAACAGACACGGGAGCGTTTGAAGGGTACTGGAGGAGTCGATGAAAAACATAATATTAGGAATACTGGGCTGTATGGTTGCAGTTTATACAATCGTTTCCTGTCTGAGTATCTACAGTATTTCCACAAGAAAAAATGAAATGGAAAACTGTATTTCGCAGGTACTTAAATATCATCTGAACCGGTATTATGCGACTGGAGTGTCGGACACGGAGGTTGAAGCATTTGTCCGGCAGGAAATCCGGCAGCAGCTGCATACGGCATCAAGGGTTTCCATTGATGTAAAAAGCTGTGATATGGTTTCGGGTGTTATTTCAGTACGGGTAACAGAGGATTTTGTACTTCCGGGAGGATTTCATAAGTCCATAGCATGCGATAAAACGATACTGGTAGAGACGGAAGTAATCGAAGAGGAAACAGAGACGGAAGAAATATGGCCGCAAGAGGAGGAGGTATGAATAGAAAAGGAAAACTGACAACCAAAGGAAAACATGCAGTGATCCTGACACTGACAATTGTGGCATGTGTGGCTGCAATGTTGTTTTCCCTGTTACTTTCCGTGCTGTGTGACGGAAAACATGTATCTTCTGCGGCGCATACACAAAATGATACACATCCGGGCATCATGGCAGGAAGCCAGAGGCAGGAGACCGACCTGCTGACACCGCAATGGCTGTATTATCAGAGCAATGGAAGTGTGACTGACTGTAACATCAAAAAGGAAATGGATGTTCTGATGCGTAAGTGGACCAAGGGAAAGCTCGGGGGAAAGGAATTGGACAGGCTGATAAAAGAGTTTTTACAAAAGAAGGACTGTCCGGTCAGGAAATCACCATGCTTGAGAAAGCGGTGTGTGTATTTCCGTCGGAAAAGGAACTTCCGGATTATACAAAAAGCACTTGCAAAAAGAGAGAAGATATATCAGTTTATCGGGGTATATACCGGGGGTACAGCAGGATGAAAACGGAAGGTTATTATGTGAATACTGGGAGGTGGCAATCGGTTAATGGGAAAAAAAGGATAAAAATTGTGGTGTTCGGGAATGGTCGTGGCATTGCTGGTGACATTTCTTCCGTTCAGACAGACAGACATTTATGCTGGAATATCAGAAAATGCATACGGTTATTATCAGGAGTATGGAAATAATGTATGCTTTTTTCCCGTTCTCGGAAACCGATGGGATGATCTATTATGCAACCAAAGCAAATCTGGCAAGTTCGGATATCCGCTACCGGACAATCGGATGGAAGTTGTCGGTAAAGGATTCTTCCGGGGAAAAAACTGCAGACGATGTATTTTAAACTTGGCGGAAACTATATGTATGCGGTGCATCGTGTCAGAAAAGGTGGTGCAGAATATAATCTGTATGCGCTGACACTGGGAGACCTGAAGGACCGGTTGAATGCAAAGGCAAGTCAGGCATTAAATAAAGGCAAAGCGTCTATGGTGATGGATGCCTGTATGATTGTGGTAAGAAAAAGGAAAAGCGCAGGGAACCATGAATGATCAGGGATCGGTTTCTGGAAAAGTATATACGACTTATCAGGGAATTTCCGGTGCGGAAAGCTGGAGCAGAGAGTCATACACTTCCTTTCACAATTATTTCCACAAAGAAATTCAGGGATTGTTTTTCTGGGTGGATGCGATTGCAGGGGAAGGGATTGCATCGGTTTCCGGTGGTGGAGAGTATTGTTATGGATACACGGCATGTTTAAAAGCAAAAGCAAAGAAAGGATATGATTTTGCAGAATGGAGAGGAGATTGTTACGGGGATAGAGAGAGACAGGAATTTTATGTGACAAATGATGTGCGGTGTGTGGCCTATGGACAGAAAAAGAAACTGCAGATTTTCTTTCACCGGAACAGTTCAAAAGATGATACGGAAATGGATGTGCAGACAATGACGTATGGTTATGGAAAAGTGCCTTTGGAAAATATCGGGTGGAAAACGAAAGGAAAAAAACTGGTTGGATGGGCAATGAAGCCGGATGCAAAAAAAGCAGACTTAAAATGTGGGGCAGTGGTAAAGGACAGCTGGATAATCAGATACAGTCCGAAAATTGATCTTTATGGAGTGTGGAAGACGGAGAACACAGATGATCTGACAGACCCTGACCCGACAGACCCTGATCCGGCAGGACCTGATCCGGCAGGACCTGATCCAACAGACCCTGATCCGAAAACTCCGGGGACTGACAGGGAAGATCCGAAACCGGATTCTGGAGATCCCGATCCGGTAAAACCGAAAGATCCGGATGAAGATTTTCCGAGGGGAAAGATTATTTCGTTTCACTGCCGGTTTATCAGCAAAAAATATTTTGAGGATGCCGGACAGAATCTGATTCCAAAAAGAAAGGGGAGGGCTTGCCGGAGATTCGAAATGGATCATGGAGGATTCTCTTCGTGTGTGGCTTCGGCACTTACTGGCATAAAAATGAGGGCTGCAAAGCAGCCCTCAGAATTTACGGATTATTCTTCGGATTATTCTTCGGATTTTTTGTTCGGAACCTGGTTTCCTCCAGAGGTTCCGGAAGCCGGATGTAAATCCGTTCGATTCTGATTTTTTTTCCATCCGGTCAATACGGAGAAGAATATTATTATCTGTTAAAATAATTTCACTTTTTTTCCGGCAGATGATCGAGAAGACCAAGACAATATCCTCCTATGGTGTCATAATCATCCGAAGTAAAGTGTAGGGAAAGCGCTTCACTGACATCGTTGAGATTGGCGGAACCAAGTACATAGAATTCGCGGTCACTGATCCGGGTGATATCGTCTTCTTCATCGGCATCATATTCATCACGGATTTCCCCTACAATTTCTTCCAACAGGTCTTCTAAAGTAATGAGTCCTGCGGTTACTCCGTATTCGTCCAGCACAATCGCAAGGGAAATGGAGGATTTACGCATTTCCAGAAACAGATCTGCAGTATTTTTGTGCTCATATGTAAAATATGGCTCCCGCAGAAGGTTTCGTACGGAAAATTCCGGGGTATCATTCTGTAACAGGAAGTCTTTCATGTTGATGATTCCGATTACATTGTCGGTCGAGTCTTCATAAACAGGAAGGCGTGTAAACATATCCTGACGGAAGATATCAAGTACTTCCTGATAGGTGGCATCTGCCTGAACAAAAGTCATGTCAATTCGCGGAACCATGATCTCCTTGGCTTCTGCATCACCGAAATCAAAGAGATTATGAATCATATCCCGTTCTTCATGTTCGATGACACCATTTTCCTGACTTACGTCAACAATGGTGCGGAGCTCTTCTTCTGTCATCTTTTTCTGTGCATCTTTGATATTGACATGCAGCAGAAACATCAGTCCGAGAGAGAGCTTGTTGATGATAAAAATAACAGGAGTAAGTATTTTCATCAGAAGTCCTATTGGAGCGGCTACTGTCAAAGACATGGAATCGGCTTTGATGGTTGCCATGGTTTTTGGTGTTACTTCACCGAAGATCAGTATCAGAAATGTAAGAATACCTGTGGCAATTCCCGCACCCGTGTTTCCAAAAAGATGGATGGCAAGGGATGTTGAAATGGAAGATGCCGAAAGATTTACAATATTGTTACCGATCAGAATGGCAGATAACATTTTTCCCGGATTCCCGGTTACGCGCAATACCCGTGCAGCACGCTTGTCGCCATTGTCAGCAAGCGTACGCATACGGATCTGATTTACGGTTGTAAGAGCTGTCTCTGACGATGAAAAAAATGCAGACAAAGACAGCAGGATAATCACTGTAATTAATTGACCTATCTCACTGGGGCCCAATAAAATTCACCTCATATTATATTTATTCCGATTTATTTATTGTCATCGGTACTGTAGTTTGGAGCTTCTTTTGTAATATGAATATCGTGTGGATGGCTCTCACGTAAAGAAGCAGCGGAAATCTTGACAAATTTACCTCTTTCCTTGAGATCCTCAATGGTAGGACATCCGCAGTAACCCATACCGGAACGGATACCACCGATCAGCTGGAAGACGGTATCTTCAAGTGTTCCCTTGTAAGCAACACGGCCTTCTACGCCTTCCGGAACAAGTTTCTTTGCACCTTCCTGGAAGTAACGGTCTTTGCTTCCATTTTCCATGGCAGCGATGGAACCCATACCACGGTATACTTTGTATTTTCTTCCCTGGAAGAGCTCAAATGTACCAGGTGCTTCGTCACATCCTGCAAACATGGAACCCATCATACATACGTTTGCACCGGCTGCGATAGCCTTTGTCATATCGCCGGAGTATTTGATACCACCATCGGCGATGACAGGGATGCCGCTCTGTTTTGCAACTTCATAGCAGTCCATGATTGCGGAGATCTGTGGAACACCGATACCGGCAACGATACGTGTGGTACAGATAGAACCAGGTCCGATACCAACTTTAACTGCATCAGCTCCGGCATCAATCAGTGCCTGTGCAGCAGCACCAGTTGCAATGTTTCCGGCGATAACCTGCAGATCCGGGTATTTTGCCTTGATCTTCTTTACGGCTTCCAGAATGTTTTTTCGGAATGACCGTGTGCGGAATCGACAACGATGACATCGACATGGGCAGCAACCAGGGCATCGACACGCTCCATCATGTTTCCGGTGATACCGACACCGGCACCGCAGAGAAGACGTCCCTGATCATCCTTTGCAGAAAGCGGATACTTGATCTGTTTTTCAATATCTTTGATGGTGATCAGACCTTTTAAGTTGAAATCCTTGTCAACAATCGGAAGTTTTTCTTTTCTGGCTTTTGCAAGAATCTTTTTGGCTTCTTCTAAGGTAATTCCTTCCGGAGCGGTGATCAGACCCTCGGAGGTCATAGATTCACTGATTTTCTTTGTGAAATCGGTTTCGAACTTTAAATCACGGTTCGTGATGATGCCGACCAGACGACCGTTCTCTGTGATCGGAACACCGGAGATACGGAACTTTGCCATCAGGTTGTCAGCATCCTGTAATGTATTGTCTGGAGATAAGAAAAATGGGTCTGTGATAACACCGTTTTCCGAACGCTTTACCTTATCGACCTCATCTGCCTGTGCTTCAATGGACATGTTTTTATGAATGATTCCGATACCACCCTGTCTTGCCATTGCAATCGCCATTTTTGACTCCGTAACGGTATCCATGGCTGCACTCATCATAGGAATGTTCAGTACGATCTTCTTTGTCAGATGTGTCTTCAGATCGATCAGGTTTGGTGTAACCTCAGAATACTGAGGAACCAGAAGAACGTCATCAAATGTAATTCCTTCGCCGATAATAGTTCCCATTTTCTAAAATCCTCGCTTTCTTCTATTATATGTAGTTTGTATGTAATTTTTGTGTAACGTCTGTTATCGTCCAAAACACCTATTATGTACAATAACAATTTTAATGATGATAGCAAATAATGGATTGCTGTCAAGTAAAAATTATGTTATGATAGCGGAGAAACAGCATAAACAGTGAAGATATACAACAATAAGGGCAAGGGGGCCTCAGCAGGGTCTTTCTATGCCCATTTTTTGAAAAGAGGACAAAATCGGATGGAATTCAGACCATGTATTGATATTCACAACGGAAAGGTAAAACAGATTGTCGGAAGCAGTCTGCGGGATGCCGGGGATCAGGCAAGTGAAAATTTTGTTTCCGGGCAGGATGCAGCGTTTTATGCACGGATGTATCAGAGCCGGGGAATCCGCGGCGGACATATCATTTTACTGAATGCAAAAGACAGCCCTTACTATGAAAAAAGCCAAAAATCAGGCGCTGGCGGCTCTGCGTGCCTATCCGGGGGGATTGCAGGTCGGCGGAGGAATTACCGATGCCAATGCGTCCGAATTTCTGGAAGCTGGCGCATCTGCAGTGATTGTGACTTCGTTTGTTTTCCGGGACGGACGGATTGACTATGATTGTCTGAACCGGCTGGAACAGGCCGTGGGAAAGGAACACCTGGTACTTGATCTGTCGTGCAGATACCGGGCAGATGCAGAAGAACCGGGCTATTATATTGTAACCGACCGGTGGCAGAAATTTACCACAGAGCGTGTGACGAATGAACTTCTGGAAAAACTGAGTTCCCGGTGCAGCGAGTTTCTGGTGCATGCCGTGGATGTGGAAGGAAAATCCGGTGGAATTGAAAAACCCCCGTGGCACAGTTTCTGGGAGACTGGGGAAAAACTTCCGATCACCTATGCCGGAGGCGTTCACAGTTTTGAAGATCTGGAAGAAATTTCACAACTTGGAAGAAACCGGCTGAACGTCACCATTGGAAGTGCGCTGGATCTGTTTGGCGGTCCGATGTCTTATGAACAGGTATTAACATATATCAGCAAATGTAACGCAGAAAAGGAGAAAAGTATATGAGCAGATATACCAAGGAAGATATTTCAGAATTGTGGAAGAAGAGGATGTGGAATTCATCCGTCTGCAGTTTACGGATATTTTCGGAACATTAAAGAATGTAGCAATTACATCCAGTCAGCTGGAGAAAGCATTGAATAACAAGTGTATGTTTGACGGTTCTTCCATTGAGGGATTTGTACGGATTGAGGAGTCAGACATGTATCTGTATCCGGATCTGGACACATTTACCATTTTCCCATGGCGCCCGCAGCAGGGAAAAGTAGCACGTATTATCTGTGATATTTACTGTGCAGACAAAACACCGTTTACGGGGGACTCCCGTTATATCTTAAAACGTCAGATTGAGGAAGCAAAAAAACTTGGATATACATTTAATGTAGGACCGGAGTGTGAGTTTTTCCTGTTTCATCAGGATGAAAATGGCCAGCCGACAACACTTTCCCACGAAAAAGCCGGATATTTTGATCTCGGTCCGGTAGATCTGGGGGAAAATGCCAGACGTGATATGGTGCTGACACTTGAAGATATGGGGTATGAGATCGAAGCTTCCCACCATGAGGTAGCACCCGCACAGCATGAGATTGACTTTAAGTATGATGAGGCACTGCAGACGGCAGATAATATCATGACATTCAAACTGGCGGTTAAGACAATTGCCAAGCGGCACGGTCTGTTTGCAAGCTTTATGCCGAAGCCGAAATACGGGATTAATGGTTCCGGAATGCATATCAATATGTCCCTGTCCAAAGATGGACATAATATTTTCCACGATCCGGATGGAAAAATGGGCCTGAGTAAAGAAGCCTATTATTTTATTGGCGGTATCATGAAGCACATGAAAGGTGTGACTCTTATCATGAATCCGCTGGTAAATTCCTATAAGCGGCTGGTACCTGGATATGAGGCACCATGTTATATTGCATGGTCTGCGACAAACCGCAGCCCGCTCATCCGTATTCCTGCTTCCCGGGGAGAGGAAACCCGTGTGGAACTGCGCAGCCCGGACCCGGCAGCCAATCCGTATCTGGCCCTTGCGGTATGTCTTGCAGCCGGAATTGACGGTATCAGAAATAAAATTGAGCCACCGGAAGAAGTGCCGGAAAATGTCTATGAACTGAAGGAGGAAGAAAAAGCAAGCAGAGGAATCGAGTCGCTTCCGGCCGATCTTCATGCGGCCATCTGTGAATTGCAGAAAGATGCTTTTGTAAAAGAAGTGCTTGGAGAACATATCAGCAGCAAACTGATCGAGGCAAAAGAGGCAGAATGGATGCAGTACCGTACACAGGTAACCGGCTGGGAGATCGAAGAGTATCTGTATAAGATTTAACGGGAGATCGGATCGTGAGTAACATTGTAATTGCCTTTTCGAAACCGGAAGTGGCAGCGGGCATAAAAAAAATTATTGACACAGAGCGGGTATTCCGTGCAGGCAGTCTGTACTACCGGTGCGCAGGCACTGGCAAGCGTAAACAATCTGGAGTGTGGAATACTGATCTGCGGATGCCGGTTTATGGATATGATGTATATGGAAATTCACGATTATCTGCCACCGGAGTTTCAGATGCTTCTGATCGCTTCTCCGTCTTCCATTCAGGAGAGAGAGGTAAGCAATCTGGTCTGTCTTTCCATGCCGATGAAAGTGCATGAACTGTTGCAGACAATTGAAATGATGGAGGGAGATATCCAGAGGCGCAGAAGGAGAATGCGGCAGCAGCCGAAACACCGTTCGCAGGAGGATCAGCAGATCATTCGCAAGGCAAAGGAACTCCTTATGGCACGAAACTCTTTTACGGAAGAGGAAGCACATAAATATATTCAGAAAAGAAGTATGGACAACGGAACCGGTCTGGTCGAGGTGGCACAGATGATCTTAAGTCTTCTGCAGGAAGGGTAGGGATCTTATCTGGCTTTTTTGGCTGGTCTTTACATTAAAATGAAGAAAATGTTAAAGTGATACTGATGGAAAATTAGAGAAGGAGAACGAAATTATGTTTCATGTAAATGAGAATTATCAGAAGCTGCCGGGCAGCTATTTATTCAGCACAATTGCAAAAAAAGTAAATGCATATCAGGAGGCAAATCCGGACAAGAACATTATCCGTCTGGGAATCGGTGATGTTACACAGCCACTGGCTCCTGCAATCATTGAGGCTATGCATAAAGCGGTAGATGAGATGGGACATGCCGAGACATTCCACGGCTATGCACCGGATCTGGGATATGAATTTCTGCGCAAGGCAATCGCAGAGAACGATTATGCAGCAAGAGGCTGTGAGGTTGCAGCAGATGAAATTTTTGTGTCTGACGGAGCAAAGAGTGACTCCGGAAATATTCAGGAGATTTTCGGACAGGACAACAAGATTGCGGTCTGTGATCCGGTATACCCGGTTTATGTGGATTCCAACGTTATGGCTGGAAGAACCGGTACTTACGACAAGGAGACCGGCACATGGAGCGATGTCATTTACATGCCATGTACAGCAGAAAATCATTTCGTACCGGAGTTTCCTAAGAAGACACCGGACATGATCTATCTGTGTCTGCCGAATAACCCGACCGGAACAACGCTTACAAAGGATCAGCTGCAGGAATGGGTGGACTATGCCAATAAAGTTGGCGCCGTAATCATTTATGATGCCGCTTATGAAGCTTATATCAGTGAAGACAATGTGGCACATTCCATTTATGAGTGCAAGGGTGCAAGAACCTGCGCCATTGAGCTGCACAGTTTCTCAAAGAATGCAGGATTTACCGGTGTCCGTCTTGGATATACCGTAGTTCCGAAGGATTTAAAGTGCGGGGAAGTTTCTTTGCACGACATGTGGGCAAGACGTCACGGAACCAAATTCAACGGTGCTCCGTACATTGTGCAGCGTGCCGGTGAGGCTGTATATTCTGAGGAAGGAAAAGCACAGTTAAAGGAGCAGGTTGCTTACTATATGAAGAATGCAAAGACCATTAAGGAAGGATTAAAGGATGCCGGATATACCGTATTTGGTGGTGTAAATGCACCATACATCTGGTTAAAGACTCCGGATCAGATGACTTCCTGGGAGTTCTTTGATTATCTGCTGGAGAATGCAAATGTTGTTGGTACTCCGGGATCCGGTTTCGGACCGAGCGGAGAAGGATATTTCCGACTGACTGCATTTGGAAATTATGAAAACACCGTAAAGGCACTGGAGCGTATCAAAGCTCTGTAAAAGAGGGAATATGCGTATGAATCATAACATGAAAAAAAGAGGTCTGGCATTGCTGCTGGCATGCTGCTGTGTTTCTACAGCGGCACCGGTGGCGGTAAAAGCGGACAATGTATCCATTTCTACCAATCAGACACCGACCGGCACATACAGCAGCTACACCAAAGCAGAGGTGCTGAAGTCAGATACGGTGGTGTATGATACGCTGTCTACTTCCAATAATGTTCACTTTTATAAGTATACTGCGGAAAAAGCCGGATATTTTACTGTAAATCTTGCACAGACAAGCGGAAAAGGAAAGTGGAATTTTTCCGTATATGATGCGGACAATGGAAATCAGGAACTGGAAACAAAATCTCTGGCATCCAATTATACATCAAGAATTTATAACCTCAGACCGGGCAAAAGAGTATATATCAAAGTTGAGCGTGTGCAGTCTACGGATATTACCATTTTAGATTATCAGCTGACACAGGATTATCAGTATTCCCTTCAGGTGAAAACAACGGAGAGTGCACAGTGGGAACAGGAAGACAACGATACACCGGCGGCAGCGACAAGTCTGCAGAACGGCACATGGATCAATGGAAGTTCCTACAAAGCTTCGGATGTGGACTGGTATGAGTATACCATTCCGGAAAACGGATATTTCACATATGATTTTCAGGGGGAGGGATCTTCCGCACTCTGGAATCTGTATCTGTATGATGAAAATATGAATGAACTGCAGAAAGATACCAATACAAGAACCGTATCCTCCGGTAAATATGTCCTTCCGGTGGGATCAAAAGTGTATGTGAAAGTCACCTGCTACGGCGTTGGAAACCAGTACAAGATCCGTTCCAATTACTATGCAACGGAAGGCTGGGAAAAGGAATCCAACGATACCATGGCACTTGCCACGGATCTTACCGCCGGAAAGACACTGCATGGAAGTATCAACAGCAAAAAAGATGTGGATTACTACCGCTACGTTGCCACGGGCAGTGGATATTTCAATTTCAAATTTACAAATGCGGACGGTGGAAACAATCAGTACTGGAAACTTTCCGTATATGATGAGAAAAAGAAACTGCTTCAGACCGTGGAAACAGAGGATGATCTGCAGATTTCCACTGCAAAGCTCAGTTTCCGGAAAGGCAAAGAGATTTACCTGAAGGTAGAACGGAATATCAATGATTATGCGTGCGGACACGAATACACGGTGACAGTCAATCAGTACAAGGCTGATAACTGGGAACAGGAATCTAATGATTCTTTTGCCACAGCTACAACTGTAAAAAGAATAAAGACCTGTAGTGCGAATAATTATGCGGTAAAGGATAAAGATTATTTTGTATATAAGGCTGCAAAGAAGGAAGGTGACCATACAGGTAAGCCTTCCTGACAGCGGATACTGGAATGTGTAGTGTATATAATCAGAAAAAGAAGCTGGTCAAACAGGAAGATTATGCACAGACCGGACAGAAGTTTACCGTAAAAGCTGCAAAGGGGCAGAAACTCTATGTGATGGTGAAGGCCAGAACAAAATCTGCCGTTGGAAAGACCTATCGTGTCACTGTGAAACAAAAATAAAGCAAACTATAAAGATTCTGTGAAAAGAACCGATATCTATAGTAGATATCAACATAGTTTAACCGGAAACAAATGGAATTGACCGGTAGAATTCAAGGAGGATGAGAGTATGGGTGTAAACACAACAGGTTTGTTAAACACGCAGACAGAGGTATACGCATCCTATAAAAACGATGCGGTGACCAAAAATGAGACGGCTGCAAAGAAGGACTCCAAGGCAAAGACGGAAGAAAAAAATGAGAGCGGTGTAGTCTATGATAAATCAGACAGCAGCAAGGACAATAAGAAAGCAACCTATTCGATTAATAAGATGAGCGCTGAGGATCGTGCAGCACTCGTACAGCAGATGAAAGCGGATACACAGTCCAGACAGCAGCAGCTGATCAGCATCGTGCAGAAAATGATGACCGGTCAGGCAGCTACTGCTTCTGTTGCAAACGGAACAAACAGTGATGATATATGGAAGTTCCTTGCAAAAGGAGATTTCACGGTAGATGCAGCAACCAAGGCACAGGCACAGAAGGATATTTCTGAGGATGGCTACTACGGTATAAAGCAGACATCAGAGAGATTATTTGATTTTGCAAGTGCCCTTGCCGGGGATGATGTGGAAAAGATGAAGAAGATGCAGACTGCCATGCAGAAGGGATTCAAACAGGCAACCGGTGCATGGGGCAAAGACCTTCCGGACATCTGCCAGAAGACATTGGATGCTGCAAATCAGAAGTTTGAGGATTATTATAAGTCCAAAGAGAGCACAACAAAGACCGAAGGCTGAAAACAGACTGTTGCAGCCCGGTGATTGTTTACAAAAGAAGGGAAAAAATACCGGAAAAAGAGGTGTTTTTTCCCTTCTTTTTCTGTTTCGGATGATACGGCAATGATTGAAGAAATGATGCAGAAGTGGTATGATTAGGCATTATAGAGAGACAGAAAAAGGAGACCTGATGACTATGAAATATAATTTTGATAAAATACCAAACCGCAGAGGCACAAATTCCCTCAAGTGGGATGTGGATCGCAAAGAACTCCCGATGTGGGTGGCAGATATGGATTTTGAGACGGTGCCGGAAGTGCAGGAGGCACTGGTACAGCGCGTAGCACACGGGGTATATGGATATTCTGTCATCCCGGACGAATGGGCGGACAGCTATGTAAACTGGTGGGAAAAGCGTCATCATTTTCGGATGGACCCCAAGAAGCTGATCTTT
>ENA-OQBL01000361-OQBL01000361.1-human-gut-metagenome-genome-assembly--contig:-NODE-361-length-25289-cov-3.564740_pt1 | contig 25289 bp, 26 predicted proteins | sample MGYA00242747_ERZ504553 | MGnify/ENA primary metagenome ERZ504553 (study PRJEB26092, sample SAMD00036240) | human gut metagenome | host: Homo sapiens | study: EMG produced TPA metagenomics assembly of...
TTAGACAACTGACTTATTGAAATCTTTTCATCTTTCCATTTACGATAAATTTCTATTTTCTGTTCTTTATTAAATTTAGACATAGTAAAGACCTAAAAGTGTCTCACTTTTAGGTCTCACTTCATTTAGATGCTGATAAATCCACCTTTTTCTTTTTGAAATATAAAAACAATTAAAATAAATCCGGGTTTTTCATATGTACAAATACAGATTAACAATCAAAATTGTTAGCGGTAACATACACATTTACTATTGCTAATGAAAGCGCTTTAATATACGCTTGTTCTGAAATATTCAAATAGGAGGAAGCTATAATGAATAAAAATAAAAACCGTTATAGTAGAAGTAAATGTGTATTTGTTTGTGCATCAGCCATTTTGAGCCTTTGGCTTGGTGCAACTTGGACTAACAATGTTAAAGCCGCTGAAGTTGACGCAAATCAAGCAGCAAATAACACCGAACAAACACAGCAAAATACAGATCATGTAACGGCTAATAAACAAGATAAAACAAAAGATGTAGATAATCAAGCTACACCTACTGCAACTAAGCAAAATAATGCGCAACCAGCAGCAAATGCAAAAAGTAATGATTCAGCTTCTGCAACACCTCAATCTGATCCAGAAACGGTAAAGAACACAACTAAAGTTGTTGTTCACTATAAAGGTGATGGTACTAAATGGGTACCTTATGTATGGGGCAAGAATCCAAACAGTACTGGTGTTCAATATAATTGGGACGGCCAGGATAATTATGGTTATTATGCCAACATTACAGTCGATAATGATGAACAAAAAGTAGGAGTTTTGATTAAAGGTACAGACTCCTGGGATAAAGATGGTACAGGTGCCGACCGTTCATTGACTGTTGACGATAATGGTAAGGCTGAAGTTTGGTACAAAGAAGGTTCTGATGATAGTCAGGATGTAACTCCAAGCTATAATTCAGCTAAAATAAAAGTTCATTATCATGGTAATACTGATGCAACAAGTCTTAATTACTGGACTGATACTGATCAAAGTAAAAAGGCAGTATCATTATCGAAAGAAGACGATGATGATGAAATTGGTGACTTTGATTTGACGGGCCAAACATTTAGCAAGATCTATGTTTCACCAATTGGTAGTGATACTGAGGCTAGAGAATTTACTCCACTTCCAGGTGATGGAACTACTGATATTTATTTAGTAAATAAAGATACAACGGCTTACTACACACCAAGCTTTGCTTTAGCACCAGAAAGTTTAGCTTCAGCTTCAATGGAATCACGCAATACAGTAGATATAAAGACTGCTAAAAAGATGACCGCAGATGAAGCTAAAGCCATCTTACAAATGAAGGATAAGGATAATGAAGTTGTTGATGTATCCGCAGTTGACGCTGATCAGGATGGCAAGAGTAAAGAATTTAAGATTACCACAGCTAAAGATCTTGATATTTTAACTAATAATCAAATTGGAATTTACAACAACTTTAGGTCTATCGATATTGGCAAATACGTCAGATCTGATGAATTCGATGCCAAATATTACTATGGCGGCGATGATTTAGGTGCAACTTACACTCAAGCACAAACCCAAATTAAACTTTGGGCACCAACAGCTAAGAAAGTTGTTTTTGAACTTATATGCCTCATTAGATAATGACTCAACTGCAACTAAGACATTTGTCATGACTCGTGGTGATAAGGGCGTTTGGTCAGTATCTCTTCCAGGTGATTACAAGAATTGGGCATATGATTACAGCTTAACCTTCGGTGATGGTAGCGAGACTAAAAGTAATGATCCATACTCAAAAGGCAGTAACCATCAATGGTGATCGTTCAGTTATTGAAGATTATGATGCAATTAAACCAGATGACTTTAATAGAATGCCTTCATTCTCAAGCCCAACTAATGCAATTATCTATGAAACCAGCATTCGTGACTTTACGAGTGATCCAAACTCAGGTATTAAAGATAAAGGTAAATATTTAGGCATGATTGAATCAGGCATAGCTCCTGATGGCCAGGTCACTGGTTTGGATTACTTGAAGTCATTAGGCATTACTCATGTTCAAATTATGCCAATGTTTGACTTCGCAAGTATTGATGAAACTAAGAATGATGGAACTTATAATTGGGGTTATGATCCTAAGAACTATAATGTTCCAGAAGGAAGCTATTCAAGCAACGCAGCTGATCCAACCGCAAGAATCATGGAAATGAAAGAAATGATCAACGGTTTGCACAAGGCTGGTATTAGAGTAATCATGGATGTTGTTTACAACCACGTATACTCACCAAACGACCAGGCCTTGCAAAAGACAGTTCCAGGTTATTACTTCGAATACGATGATGATAACAATATGGTAGCTGATAGTGGTTGTGGTAATGATACTGCCAGTGAACGTCTGATGATGAGAAAGTATATCCTGGATTCAGTTAAATACTGGGCTAAAAACTACAACATTGATGGCTTCCGCTTTGATATTATGTCATTGCTTGATACTACTACCATGAATGATATTCGGGATGAATTAAATCAGATTGATCCTGGTATGCTTCTTTATGGTGAAGGCTGGGATATGAGAACCACCAAGCGTGAGATCGGTGCTGGTCAATACAACGCAGATAAAATCCCTTCAATTGGCTTCTTCAGTGATGATATTAGAAACTCAGTAAGATCTGATGAACCAAATTACGCTCCAGGTTTGGTTATCGGTAATGGAAAAGAAGAAAAGTATGAAGCTGATGCTAAGAAGTTTATTGCCAGCTACTTGGGCGGTAAGGACTTAGCAATTCCTGGTGTTACTTGGCAGATTCACCCATACCAATCACCAAGTCAAACTATCAACTATGTTGCTTGTCACGATAACCGTACTTTGTATGACTTGTTGAAGTGGGCTTTACCTGATGAATCTGAAGCTAATATTATTAAGCGTGATAAATTAGCAACGTCAATGATCATGTTAGCAGAAGGTGTGCCATTTGTTTATGGCGGCCAAGAAAGCTTTTAAGAACTAAAGATGGTAACAATAATAGTTACAATGCTCCAATTGAAGTCAACGAAATTAATTGGGAACGTGTCAAAGACAATCAAGATCTTGTTAACTACTTCAAAGAATTAGTTAATGTACGTAAGAGTCAACCTGCCTTAAGATTGAACAATTATGATGAAATCGCTAAGACAGTAAAGACAGTCAATGCTGGTGAAGGTGGTATCTTTACTTTCGCTTACAAAGAAGATGGCAAGACACTTTATGTAGTATTTAATGTTAACGATAGTAATGCTGAATTGAATGATGTTGATTTGTCTAAAGCTGATAAGTTGCTAGACAGCGATGGAAATGTTGTCTTAGGCAAGACTACAACATTGATGCCACTTAGCACGTTGATTGCTGTAGTTCCAGATGAAACTCCAGTAACCCCGGAAACCCCTAGTGATACTGGCTCCATCACTAATACTGGTTCAGCTGATTCATCACAAATTCAAGGCAATGGTGATACTGATAAGCTTTTACCAGCTCTTGATATTGTTTTGACTCATAATGCTTATATCTATCAAAATGATGGAATTACTACTCTTAAAGAAAATGGTAAGAACATTGTCCTTAAATTGGGTAAAACTATTCATGCTATGAACAATGGTCAAATCTTTACCTTCAATGGTAAGAAATTCTACCAAATTGGAGAAAATGAATACGTCAAAGTTAATAATACTTTGAAACGCAAAGTTTTGATCCATAACGCTTTTGTTTACACAAAGAGTGGTAAGGCCATTAAGAAAGGTCACAAGCATATTGTTCTGAAGAAGAAGAGCACAATCTTAGCACTGGATAATGATAAGATTGTTACTATCAAAGGTAAAAAGTTCTATCGCATTGGTAACAATAAATATGTCAAAGTTGCTAATGTTAAAAAGGATTAATTGCTATTCATAATCTTTTCTCCACATAATTACAAAGCTCTGAATCTACTTAACCATTTACTTAATATTTAAAATTGTTTTGGAACAAAAAGGTTTAATTCCTGTTATGGAATTAAACCTTTTTATTTCTTGATTTTAAATAATCGGAACGTATTTCATCCAAAGCTGCGTCCATTCAGGCGTATTAGTAACGGCTACTGTTAAATTACTTAATTCTGAAATGAATTTTTGAATATCAAATGGTGAATACGTCCATTCAAAGTCCTTTTTTAATTGATCAGGTTGTTGAACCTGAAGCCAACTTTCAGGACACATTGATATTACATTCCCGTCTCTAAATATGAAGATCAGATCAAGATTTTTACCAATGATAATACTCCCAAGGGTATGCAATAAAGCATTATCAATCGGCATATGCTTAACCTTACTTCTGTCTGTAATGTTGGTGAGTCTTAATTGTTTAATGCTGATATTCTTAAGACTATTCTTTGTAATTTCCATCAAAGCATGAGTTTGGTTTAACAAAGTTTGAACATCTACTGAATTTTGGATGTCTTCTAGCGTTAATTGATGTTCCGTACTTCTGCTTTCATTGATTAGTGCATCCCTCTCAGATATTTCTATTGCTTTATTTTCTGAAGAGCTGGTTGGAGTATCTAATTCGATAGTTCTAGCAGGTTCAGATGTGATGATACCTGATTCCGCATTAGGCCGATTAGTTACATAGCTATTATCAGGACTATCTGTTTTATCAGCAGCATCAATGTCATTAAGTTAAGACATTGACTAAAGCTTGACTTTAAGAACCGAATTATTTTGATTCGGTTCTTTTTGTTTATATGTTTCGGTCTTTTCAAATACGTTTTTAGGAAAGGTCGTATTATGATGAAAAAACTGCAGCTGTACAATTGCTTAAGCATTTAAATGTTGGCCAGTATATTGTCATGATGGACCGTGGGTATACCAGCTTTAATTTAATTGAAAATTGTAATCGTCTAAATAATTGTTTTTACGTTGTCCGCACTAAAACGGGGAAGGGGCAATGAAAGAAATTCGAGCTCTGCCTGATTGTGAATGCGATCGTGATATTTCTTGCAAGGTGACTATTTCAAGTAGCTATTACATGAAGCATAAAATACCGAAAAAATACATTTAATACTGCATTATAGACATCATTACAAGAAATACTTTTCAAAGAATACTCAAGATGCAAGCTGGGACTTTGAAAAGCTGTGTACTGTGAAATTTCGTGCTTGCAAAGTAAGAATTAGTGATCCAGACACAGGTAAAGATGAGTGGGAAGTGCTTCTAACTAACCTGAATCGCCAGGAGTTTCCATTGCCTCGCATGAAAAAAACTGTATCACTTACGTTAGGGCATTGAAAGTTCTTTTAGAAAATTAAAGTATGATCTAGGCTGTATCCAATTTCATTCAAAAGCAAGATAATTTTATTGAAATGGAAATCTATGCTCATATGATTATGTTTAATACAGTCAGTCAGATTAATGCTCAAGCTTATGTACCACAATGACATTGCAAGTATACTTATATCATAAATTTAAAATTGTCCTGCAGGATTATTCATAAACAATATAATTACTCTTCAAACTGATACTACTTTTCTTAAAATTTTACGTAGGATCAGTCGATACACTGTGCCAGTCAGACCATGGACGAAAAGACAAACGCTATATTAAAGTTAAGGCACCAGTTTGCTGTAGCCTAATTAAAAATTCCAATATTATAAAAAAGGCTTATTTGTTGTACGCAAAAAGGGTATTGAGTGTCAATGTCTTAACTTAATGACATTGGTGATTTCACGTGTCTTTTTTGAATTAAACATGCAAATATTTTTTCATAAGCGATCTGACAGAATGAAGTGAAGCGGTTCTGAATTAATAAACCGACCAAAGTACCGATGTGCAATGCATAAACTGTGTGATTCCTGAAGAAACAAATTCCAATTACAATCAAAGGAGCGATGATGTTAAAGAGCTTCATCATCTTAGGACTCTAGCGACTCTTCAAACAGGATGACAAAGCATCATGTGGGTGAAAGCACCAAGCACACTCAGAATACATGGCTAAACCTGTAAACGAAATAAGTAAGCCCAAGATGTCGACGCCAAAGCGGGGGATGAAGTCCAGTTTATCAATACCCCACCAGCGCCAGACCGTCGCAAAGGCCTGCATCAGTACACTGTAAGGAGTCAAAAAGATCAGTTCTTTGCGCCACTGCTTCCATGACATTCTTCTTTCAAGAATCATGGTCAAAAAGCTGATCACAATTCCCTCAGTAAAAATTGAAGCACACATTGTCCAACCGAATGCGTGCATCATATTAACAATGGAAGCTGGCCAAAGGATACTCCCCAAATTAGTGACAATGGTCATCGAGTTTTTCAATTGCGTTTAAAGTTATTCCTAAAAATGTATATAAGTAAGTTTTCTTCATTCGTCGATCGTCTCAACTTCAATCTTAGCACCGCCCTTAAAAAAATCGTCAAAAAAAGCCCCTTTAAGGGCTTTCATTAGAGTTCTTATTATAATTTATCTGCCCAGATGATGATCATTTCCTGCCACTCAGCACTTTGACCGATGTTGCGGAACTGCAGACTGAAGAGCTTGGCGTTCATGTGCTTTTCTTGCCATTCTTCATAGATCTCATTTGGCATATCTTCAGTTGATTGATACTTGAAAGAATCAACGTGTAATTTAGAAGCATCAATTGCGTTTTCTTTGTTAAACATCATAGTCACTTCTTTTCACACATTTATTATAGTCAGTTTTGTGAAATTTTGCTCAAACTATGCCTTATAATGTAATTATGTATTGAAAATAGTAATGAAAAAAGGAAAGCGAAAATAATATCCAAACCTTTAACTTTTCGCAACAAATGCTTGATAGAATTGCTTTAAAATATGTGGATGATAGTCAAGCTCAGCCCTACGAAGCTAAGTATGTCTTAATGAAGGCACCAGACGAGGAAGGATTGTTTATTTCTAGTTTGGAACTTAGCATCAATGGGGATGAAAAGATGGATATCGTCAGAAATGGTCTGTTGATTAATTTTTGACGAAAACGAAGTAAAGCATTTCACTGAGATTTTGCAAGACGCATGGAATGAAGGCGGGATGCAATAAAAATATATAAGGAAGAAAAACGTTAATTAATGAAGAAATTATCAATTATTATTCCTTGCTATAACGAACAGGAATCATTGCCGCTGTTTTATCCAGCGGTCAAAAAGATCGTCGAAAAAAATACCGGTTGAGCCGGAATATATTTTGTCAATGATGGTTCAAGCGACGATACACTGAAAGAATTGAAAAAAATCCAACAAGAAGATAAGGAACACGTTCACTACATTTCTTTTTCGAGAAACTTTGGTAAAGAGGCGGCCCTTTATGCCGGTCTGCAAGCCGCAACTGGTGACTTGGTGGTCGTGATGGATGCCGATCTGCAGGATCCACCCGAATTATTGATTGAAATGTATTATTTGATCAAGACCGGAGAATGGGATATAGTTGGCTGCCGCCGAGTGGACCGCAATGGTGAAAGCAAGCTGAAGTCCTGGCTGAGCAACATGTTTTATAAGGTGGCCAACAAAATTTCGGAGACAAAATTGGTACCAGGCGTGCGCGACTACCGCATGATGACGCGCCAAGTCGTTGATGCAGTCCTATCGATGTCCGAATACAGCCGCTTTTCAAAAGGAATTTTTAGCTGGGTTGGCTTTAACACGAAGTACCTCAGCTACAGCAATGTGCAACGTGTTGCCGGCAAGAGCGATTGGACCATTTGGCAACTATTCAAATATGCGATGGATGGAATTTCCGACTTTTCTCAAGCACCACTAAACATCACTCTGTGGCTAGGCTTTGTTTCATTTATCGTTTCATTTTTTGCCATCATTTTTATTGTAGTAAGGCACTGGATTTTCCCACAATATGCTATTAATGGTTGGTCATCACTTGTTTGTATCATTCTCTTAATCGGTGGTTTACAATTATTATGCATAGGACTGGTAGGTCGCTATATTGGCCGAATATATTTGCAAGTTAAGCGAAGACCAATTTATATTATTAAAGAAAAGAAATAAAGAAGAGCAAAATGACCCAAAAGATTATTAACAACACGTTGGCAGACGATCGAGTGAAGGAAAAACTATATTTTTTATTTCTGATATTCATGGCAATCATGAGACGCTGGGTCTAATTGAACAAGCCAAAAAAGACTTCCCATATGCTCAGCTGGTTACCGGTGGTGATTACATCGATGGTCGCGACAGCGTAAAGGAAGTGCTGGACTATTTAATTGAACAAAAAAGTGAAGGTGCCATTGTTTTATTGGGCAACCATGAACAAATGCTGCTTAATTATGCCAATGAACGTGAACATCAAGATGGGATCTGGTTCTTTAATGGTGGTAGTGATACGTTAAGACAATTGTCGGGTGAAGTTGCTACGCCAGAAGAATTGCGCGCAAGCAGGTATTATCGCTTTTTGACGGGATGCCCGATCATGTATGAAACGCCCAACATCGTGTTCGTTCACGGCGGCGTAAGACCGGATGAAAAGTATAATGATCCGGCTACATATAATAGTGTTGATCATGGCTTTAAGATCGATTATGACTTTTACCGCATCTGGGCCAGAGAAAGATTTTGGTATTCCGACACTTTAAATAAAAAGATCGCTCATAATAAGACCAAGAAGACAATCGTCGTGGGTCATACACCAACTTGTGGACTAGAAGGCGTGTTTGACGATGGTCGCTTGATGAATCGCTTGTCGCCAGATCATTGTATTGTGAGAAAGATGCAATATCCGGGCGAACCTGCTCGCGTCTTTACGGATGGTGGCTCGCACTCTGATCCGTTAATTTATCCGCATAATGACGGCAACGTCGTCGTTTTAGACGGTAAAGGCGACGTCGTAAAGGTTTATAACTATAACGATCCGCAAGGAACTGAAGTAGAAGAATAAAAAATAAAGAAAAATAAGCAAAAATAAAAAGACGTAAATTGCAATAATAAATTGAACACTTAAGCTGCTTGATAGATATGATCCAATTCTCTTTCAAAAATTTCATCTGGTGTATGATATGCCAATATTTTTCTTGGTAGCGAATTGCACCAGGTTTCAATGTCAATGATTTCCTGAAGAGAATAGTTATTGATGTAATCACCCTTAGGAATGAATCTGCGAATGAGCCCATTATGTCTTTCAACAGTGCCTTTATCGCAAGAAGTATATGGATGGGCGTAATAGACTATGGTATTAGATACTTCCTCTAGATTGGAAAGATCCGCAAACTCTGAACCATTGTCAGTTGTAATTGTCTTGAAGATTTCATTCCAGTGCTCACTATACTGCTTATGTAGAGTTTGAAAAGCGCTCATAACACTGGCAGCTGTCTTGTCTGGAATACGCAAGATTAGAAACTCACGGCTCATTCGCTCAGACAAAGTTAGCAGTACTTGATCATCTCTAGTCTTATGTCCTAAGACTAGGTCGCATTCCCAGTGACCAAACTCTTTTCGATCATTAATCTCTTTAGGGCGTTCTTCAATGCTTCGACCTAATTTCTTCTTGTTCTTATGAACACGATGAATTTTAGTATTACGCTTTAATTTCTCAGGCAAATCAGAGTTTCTGATAGCCAACAAGCCTTGATCTACATAGTTATATAGAGTTCTAGTGCAGACTATCTGGTCGCTGCTAAATTCACCCACAGCCAAGCAGCGATTGGCACATACATCAAGTGACCAATTGTCTTCAAAGAAATGCTTATTGACATACTTGATAAAGTCAGATTTCTTCAAGAAGTCTGATTTGCGACCACAGTGGCGTCGGTTAGCTTGATAAACTTCATTTCCACGTTCTGCTTTGTACCGCTTTTGTTTACCGTGATAAAGCAAAACTGTACCACGTTTGATTTCATAGCTAATCGTAGAAGGAGAACAACCAATCTCACGAGCAATTGCTCTAAGAGAAAATCCATCTTTGATACGAGTTTGGATAATAACTCGCTCTTCTAATGACAAATGTTTTCCTTTTTTGTGCTTAGGCATGATAGAATGTAAAGAGTCCATTTGTGACCTCGTTTCAAGATGTTTTGTGGTAATTACATTCTATCAAACGGGTCCAGATGGACTTTTTATTTTTCTAAAGTGTTCAATTTGATTTTACAATCGGCGAAAAATAAAAAGATCGAAATTCGATTAGAATTTCGGTCTTTTTTGATTTAGAGATCCAAAAAATTTTATTAGTCTTCGACTTTCTTAGCTTCGTTCATAGCTTTCATGATTGAAGGGTTCTTTGAGTGACAATCCTTGATCATTTGTAAATCTTCTTCGTTTAATGTAACAACATATTTACTCATAATTTTTATTCCTCGCTTTTATTTGAAAATACACCTTAACTATAGCACTTAAGCCAATTGCTGCAAAGATGAAAATATTCTCAAAAACTTTTTTAAAAAATACTGGTAAATTAAGCGCTCTCATTGTATTATAGTGCCATAAAGGTATATACCAAAGAATAATGTAAGAGCTCTGTTTTTTGTAGTATATGGAAGAGGAATTATTATGGCTGATAAGAAATCTGGGGGCTTAACTGCGTTTGTTAACAAACACATTATGCCTGTAGCTGCTAAAATAGGTAACTTCAAACCGTTAATCGCGGTTCGTGACGGTATCGCAATGGCTATGCCGTTAATTATCGTTGGATCATTATTCATGATCATTAACTCATTCCCTGCACCAGGTTGGTCAGATTGGCTAGCCAAGACAGCAGTGCATGGTGTGAGCATCGCACAAATCTTAGCTAAAATTACTAATGGTTCCTTCGGGATCATGGGTCTTATTGCCGCATTTGGTATTGCATGGAGTTATGCCAACCAACGTAAGACTGATGGTGTTTCAGCTGGTATTATTTCCGCATCAGTATTCTTTATTTTGACACCAAGTATTATGAGTGGCGACAAGGTTCCTGTAGAAGGATTCCCTTACACCTACTTAGGTAGTAGAGGCTTGTTCGTTGCAATTATCTTTGGACTTATTACTGGTTGGATTTTCCAATGGTTTATTAACCACAACATCCAAATTAAGATGCCTGAAACTGTTCCACCTGCAGTTGCTAAGAGTTTCTCGGCATTGATTCCAGGTGCGGTAGTAATCGCAATTGCTGGTTGTGTTTACTGGCTCTTCACTTGGGCTGGCTGGGGCAACATCCACGACGTAATTATGAACATCTTGGCAAAGCCATTAGGTGCTTTAGGTGATACCTTAATTGGTACTTTAGTATCTATCTTATTGGTAAGTTTGTTCTGGTTCGTTGGTATCCACGGTGGTAACGTTGTTAACACTGCTATGTCACCAATTTGGTTAATGCAAACTGACGCTAACCGTGTCTTGAACCAAGCAGGTCACTTGGACTTAGCCCACGGCGGTCACATTATTACTCAACCATTCATCGACAACTTCGTTTACATGGGTGGTGGTGGTGCCACCATCGGTTTGGTACTTTGCATCGGTTACTTGGTATGGCGTAAACGCGCAAGTAAGCAAAGTGAAGTTTTAGCACCATTGACTATTGTTCCTGGTTTATTCAACATTAACGAACCAACCATGTTTGGTTTGCCAGTTGTTATGAACTTGATGTTGATTATTCCATTTATTCTTGCACCAATGATCAACGCAATTACTACTTACATTGCAATGAACTTGGGCTTAGTTCCATTATGTAACGGTACTGTTATTACTTGGACTATGCCACCACTTATTTCTGGATTCTTGGCAACTGGTAGTATCGCAGGATCAATTTTACAGCTGATCAATATTGTATTAGACGTTTTGATTTACATGCCATTCATGTCCGCATTGAACAAGCGTCAACTTATGGAAGAAAATAGGGCTAAATAATGATAACAAGATTAATTAGTGCAAATTCTAGTGAATTGTTAAAAATGAACGGTGACGAGCTTAGGCAAAGCATTAAGGCTAGCGAAGGCCGGACCGTTTTAAGCGAAAACGTAGTAATTCAACCTGCCATTGATGGCTTAACGATGTCAGAAATTGCGGCTGCCTTTGGTGCGGACCTGATTTTGCTTAACTTATTTGATGTGTTTGAGCCTAAAGTTAGCGGTCTGGAAGTTAAGGACGCAAAAGACACTGTCAAGAGGTTAAAAGAACTTACTGGCAGACCAATCGGTGTTAATTTGGAGCCAGTTGATCCAGATGCCCAAATGGAATCAACCAAGTTTGAATTGCCTAAAGGCAGAATTGCGACGGCTGAATCAATGCGACGCGCAGAAGAGTTAGGTTTTAACTTTGTCTGCTTCACTGGTAATCCAGGCAGCGGCGTTACCAACAAGATGATTGTGCAAGCTGTCAGAACTGCTAAAGAGAATTTCTCCGGCATGATTATTGCAGGTAAAATGCATGGTGCTGGTGTTGATGAGCCAGTAGCAGATGAAGAGTCTGTGAAGGCAATGATCGATGCAGGAGCCGATGTGATTTTGGTACCTGCAGTAGGCACTGTGCCAGGATTTACTAGCGATGAGTTGATTAAGATTGTCAAAATCGTTCATCAACATGATGGCTTGGTAATGAGTACGATTGGTACTAGTCAGGAGAGTTCTGGCAAGGACGTGATTCGCGAGATTGCGCTAAAAAACAAGACTTGCGGTGTCGATATCCAACATATCGGGGACGCCGCATGGGGCGTGTTGTCTCCAACAGAGACTATCTTTGAATTAAGTAAAACAATTCGCGGCTTGAATCATACTATTTCAAGAATGGCGCGTTCTATAAATAGGTAATAATTACATTATTAATAGGTAGAAAAAGGTCAATGGATAACATTGATCTTTTTTTCTGTAATAGTTTTTGCAGAAATGTTTCAGAGTGTTAAGAGCGAACATGCTTTTGCACATAGCAAATAAAAAGTAAAAAGTGGGTTAAAACGTTGACATAACAACATTTTGCATCATCAAAAATAATTTACATAAATATTACAAATGTTACAAAGGTGACACATTCAGTAATACTTTCTTAATAAGCGAGTGATATTCCTGTTATGGTTCTGCAACGAAAGCACTGTAGTATATAACTTGTCAATTGAATGAGACAGACGAATAAGTGAAAATTCGTTACTTATTATTTACTTTTTAAACTTTAAGGAGAGAAATTTTTTTGAAAATCAAATCTATCTTAGTTAAGTCAATTGCAGTAGCTGCTATGTCAGTTACAGGTTTAGTAGTAGCAAACAACGCAGGTTCAAACACTGCACAAGCTGCTATCGTCCAAAACGATGCAAGCGTAGTAACTGTAAACTACGTTTCAAATAACTCAATCAACGTATACAACAACTATGAAAACCCAGTAGCAACTGGTCAAATTTTAGCAAGCAACACTTCATGGAAAGTTATCAAGACTGCTTACGATTCAAAGGGCCACAAGTGGTACGACTTAGGTAAGAACCAATGGGTTCGTGCTAAGTACGTAACTATTGGTTACCACGCAGCTGCTACCCAAACTCAAACTACTGCTCAAGCTTCAACTCAAGCTCCAGCACAATCACAAACTCAAAACACTCAAGCTTCAACTCAAGCTCCAGCACAATCACAAACTCAAAACACTCAAACTGCTTCAAATACTAGCGCTTCATCATACACTTCAAACGCATCAGGCTCAGAAGCAAGTGCTAAGGCTTGGATTGCTAACCGTGAATCAGGTGGCTCATACAGTGCTTCTAACGGTCAATACGTAGGTAAATACCAACTTTCAGCTTCATACTTGAACGGTGACTACTCAGCTGCCAACCAAGAAAGAGTTGCTGACAACTACGTAAAGAGTCGTTACGGTTCATGGTCAGCTGCTAAGTCATTCTGGCAAGCAAACGGTTGGTACTAATAAGCAGCCTCGAAAATAACAATTTAATAACGGCTAAAAGGCACGCGCTTACATTCAAGTTGCGCGCTTTTTTTGCTATAATAACCATATAAGTTATAAGGGATACTGGTAGTGTACAGGGAACAACGGAGGTAAACCATATGTTCAAAAAGATAATGATGACTTTACTTGCCAGTGTTTGCTTGCTAACTTCCGCTACTGCAGTCACGGAATATGCCACACCACAAACTGTGCAAGCTGCTACCAAGGGTAAAGTACAAGTAAAAGGCAGTAAGAAAGTCCGACTTTATACTTCGAAGGGCAAAAAGACTAATTACTACGCTTACGCCAGTAGAAAATATTCTTATTCCAAAAAAGGTTATATAAGAATTGGCAAGAAGAAATATTCAGCTTATAAGCTTAATGCCAACTCTTACTGGATTTTGGCTAAAAATGTCAAGACAGTGAAGAATACAGCTCCAGCAACTAATCTTTATGCTCAAGCAGCAATCAGGATGCCAAGCGGCTACACTCTTTCCGCATTGCTTGATGCATATAAGGGTAGCCCAAGTCCTGAATTCGTTAAGGCTTCTATGGAAGGTATGGAGATCAACAACTTCTCACGTATCGTAGCTGGAGAAAGCAAAGACGATGACAAGATGATTGATCCTGACCATCTTTCAGCTAACGATAAAAAGGAATTGGCTGAATTCTCTTTGCGTGTAATTAACAGTGCACGTGGGCAACTTGGCTTGCATCCATGGGTTTACAGCGAAGGTACACAAAAGTTAGCTGATGATGTTGCTAAAGAATATCAAGATCACGGCCACAGTATCAAAGATAATGGTCACTATGTTGCCGGAATCGTTAGAGCCTGCAAGAAGAATGGCCTTAACTTAGATGACAACTACGTTGAAGACATGGCTGGTTTTACCATTAATAAAAAGACCATGCCAATGGGTGAAATGAAACGTGACATTTACTTTGGCTTGAAGCAAATGATCTTCGGCTTTGCCGGTGCTGGTGAAGCTCAACGTGGCGACAGAAATCTTTACCGTGAATGGGAACACGCTGGTGACATCTTCAACACCCAAGGTTCTCGTCATGATAGCGACTACAATTACTATGGTTTCAGTATTTCAAGAACCGGTAATATATATTCAATGCACTTCATCAGTGTGCCATCATTTATTGTGGATAGTAAAGAATTCAACAACAGCTTCAGACCTTAGAATTAAAATAGCCAAAGAGCACGCATTAAGCGTGCTTTTTTGATAAGATATAGAAAACGTGAAAATACGGGGGAAATTTTTGTGACAAAAACTTTATATCTAGTTCGTCATGGACAGACTTATTTTAATTACTACCATAAGGTGCAAGGGCGTTGTGATTCACCACTTAACGAGAAGGGTATCCGCCAAGTAGAAATGGCGCGCGATTACTTCCAAAAACATCACACTCACTTTGATAAAGCTTTTTCTTCAACACAAGAAAGAGCATGCGACACCTTGGAAATTATTACGGACCACAAGATGCCATATACGCGTTTGAAAGACTTGCGGGAAAAGTGCTACGGTATCTTTGAAGGCCGCGATGAATTCTTGTTGCCATGGAACTACGGTAATTCTAATGTTGATCCAACTATGGAAAAAAATGAAGACGTGGTAGCTCGCATGCGCCGCGCCGTTGTGGAAATTATGGATGGCATTGACGATGGTGAAACCGCACTTGTTTGCGGCCACGGCGATATTTTGGCTAGATATGTTAGGGATGCAACTGATAATCCTAACTTTCCTGGTTTTGCCAATGCCTCAATTGTTAAGTTGACAGTTGATGGCGATAAAGTTCATTTTGATGAGTATGTGTGGCCCGCAGAAGATTTGGGATAACTTAAATGACAATAAATTTGTATTTGGTTAGACATGGACAAACTTTATTTAATAAAGAACATCGGATGCAGGGTAGTTGCGATTCTGCTTTGACTCCATTGGGGATAAGCAAATTGAGCTACGCGCGATTATTTGCGCAAAATGGCATCAGCTTTGATCGGGCATATTGTTCTACGCAGGAGCGTGCTAGCGATACGCTTGAAATTATCGCTGGTACCTGAGATGGAATATGATCGCTTGAAGGAACTAAAAGAAAAAGACTACGGCATTTATGAGGGTAGAAGTATTCTGCTCTGGCCGTTATTTAGGCGTTTTATTGGCAGCAGCACGATCGAAGATGACCGTGAAGTAACTGAGCGAATGGAACGCGGGATGAATTTGATCTTGCGGGATGCCCAGGATGGCGAAAATATCCTGGTTGTGGGTCACGGCGACAGCATGTGCCACTACATCCGTGAGCGCGCCGGTGGTGCCAAGTTTACCGGCTTTCATAATGCCGAATTTGCTTTGCTTAAGAGCGATGGCAATGATGTTGAATATGAAGAAAACGTTTGGCCTGCCAAAAATTGTGCGAATCGATCAAATAACTGGTAATTAGTCATTCGAATTTGGTACATTAGCTTATAATAAGTGTGTAAAAATTATGATACGAGGCTAGAAGAAAAATGGATGAAACACCAATTTTTAAAATTACTAAGTTAAATATTGCAGAAAATGATCGTAGCGAATATATTCGTGAAGCAGAAAAGAATATGCATGATTCAATTCCTGCAGAAGAAGGTACTTTGCTTATTGGTAGCGGCCACGACGACGCACAAGGCGAAGACAATTACGAAGTAGAATTGTTCCGCAACAAGGGTGCAGAAGATTTACACATTGCTGAATCTCACGCTGATGACTTTGCTGAAGTAATTGACAAGATTGCTACTAGCAAGAAAGTTATCGATTTGAAGCCAGAAGTAATTACTACTCATGCCCAAAAGGCTTTAAACAGTTACGCAGACAACTTCGTTATGCGTTTAGTTAAGGTTGAAGTTAAGAAGGGTAACGAAGAAGCATTTGCTCACTCAGTTAAGAAGGAAATTACTACAAGTATTGCTTCTGAACCAGGCATGGAAATTATGATGTCCGGTACCAACAAAGAAAATCCTAATGAATGGTATTTTGTTGAAGTTTATGCAAATGATCAAGCATACGACAACCACGTACAAACACCACATTACGAAGAATACATTGTGGAAACTGACGGTATGGTTGAAAGAAGAGACGTTAAGACTCTTGTAAGAGATGTCTTAGCAACTCAAGGTGCTATTGTTTTGGATTAATAAATAAAGAAAAGATGCCGCCGCAAGGCGGTATTTTTTTGAGGGTAAAATTATGACGAACACGATCGTTTTTGCTCACCGCGGCTTGCCGGTGAAGTTTGCGGAGAATTCACTTGAAGGCTTCCGTTATGCGGTGACGCATGGCGCAGAAGGCGTGGAGTTCGATGTGCATTTGACTAAGGACAAGGTGCCAGTGGTGATGCACGATGAAGAAATCGACCGTACGACTGATGGAACGGGTTTTATCAAAGACTACACGATAAGCGAACTTAGGAAGTTTCATTTAGCTAATGGTGAGCCGGTGCCGATGCTCAGCGAATTGTTTGAAGTTTTACAAAATAGGGATATTTATATCAACCTGGAATTTAAGACCAACAAGGTTCATGATGTTGGGATCGAAGGCATCGTTTTAGCATTAGCCAAGAAGTATCATTTTGTCCATCCCATCATCTTCTCTTCCTTCAATTACCAGACCTTGAAAAATTGCCAACGGATCGATTTGCATCAACAGTACTGCTTTTTAACGAAGATGCCGGTGGCTTTGCCAGAGCGTTTTGTGAAGAAAAAATCACTTTGCGGCCATTCATCCGCATTTCTATTTGCCAAGTAAGGTAACGCAGCGGATTTGGACGGTGGATAATCCGAGGATTGCGAAGCGGTATTTCAAACTAGGTGTAGCTGGGATTTTTACGAATAATTTTGAGTTGATGAATAAGGTGAAAGAGAAAAGTAGATAAAATGTGATAATCATAGTTATTCTAATTATGATTATTTATAGTCGAAAAATTGGACAACTAAAATTAATTCAAAAAATTCAAATTTTCCCTTGCATTTTATTTGTCATTCCCCTATACTATTAATTGTTGAGCGGTTGAGAGATCGTTCAAATAGAACCAATCAAGTAAAAGGTTTGAAGATTGGGTTATAGCCAAGTGGTAAGGCAATGGTTTTTGGTACCATCATGCGCTGGTTCGAATCCAGCTAACCCAATAAGTCAGATCAGGCAGTGAGCCTGATCTTTTTTTGGTGCAAAAAATAAAGGCGAAGCCATTTATATACGACTGGCTGTAAATGCTTTCCTTTACATATGTATCATGCATTAATAAATTGTGTGCATATATGACCAAACTATTGAACTCCTTTAGTTATGAAATTACGATAATGGTGTTTTAAATGATTAAGTAATTCTAGTGGGAGTTAAGAAATGAGAAAAAGATATAGATATGGTGTTTTTATTGTCAGCACTATTTTGGCTGCGCACCTTTGGCAATGAATAATAATGTTGTCAAAGCTGATGCTATGGAAAAACCAGCTCAAAGTAATAATGCCCAAGGCGGTCAACAAGGTGCCACTGGTAAAGCTAATGGTACCCAAGGTGATTCAACCACCAACCCCGTAGCAAAACCCGATTCTGAAAATTCAGCAGTTAAAGTGCAACATGCTGGTACAAAAGAGGATGCTCATCAAATTACTGAAAGTCATGATAATTTAGATCCTCAAAAAGAAATTGATATTGATGCCACCAATTCAACCGAGTGGGACGCAGTAAAATATATAAAAGACAAATACGGTAAAAACATCCATATTAAAATTGATGATAGTGACGTAGAGTATGATTTCATAAGTACAGTTAGAGATAAAAATGGTAAATCAGTTTCCTATGTTGAAGGACCTAATCGAAGAGAAGGCCTTGTTTCAATGTCTCTTGAAGATGGCGACGTTATTCAAGTAGTTGCTGTGCCTAGACAATTGGATTCAAACAAGTGGTATAGTTGGACACCTGTAGATAATCAATTTGGTAGTAAGGGTAATCAAGGTGATCCAATTAATCATGCAAAAAAGCTAATGGGGGCGATCTCCCTGATGATATTGCTAATAGGGTAGTAGATGATAAAACTACTGGTAAATTAATTGAACAAACCGATGAATATGGTAATTTACCCACTATTGTAAGTGCTAAAAATGCGGATGGAAAAATTTTTAATTGGGTAGAGATAGATTTACACCCGCATTTAAATTCGTGGTTTCTAAAGGTGCTAAAGAAGTAGTCCCTATCTTTATGATTCAAGGTAGAAAACGCAATTCAATAAACGGCGAATTAGTAATTGATCCTACTGACCCAAGTTACCGTGAAGAAGTTTCTCCAACTACCCCAGCTAATATTTATAATCACCATAATACGGTGACTGTAGATCCAAACCAAAAGCGAAAAAGATACAATTAATATCACTGATGATCCAGCTACAACAGACAATCCATCAGCTTGGAAGGGGCCTACTGGTACAGATGATGGTGCTGGCTTTGATCTCACTACAGCTGGAACTACTAGCATTAAAACCTATAATGATTTCAAACACAACTGAAGTTCCGGAAAAAACAACTAACAATTCTGTATTTGTTCCTGATGACACAAAAATCAATGTAACTAATTTGAACAAGTTGATTTTTGTACACAATGCCTTCATTTATGATGAAAATGGTCATGTTGTTCAAGAAGACGGTGCATATCAAATTAAGACTCAAGGTCAAAAAGTCAAGATTCTTGATAATGGACGTGTGTACAAATTTAATGGTCAAGAATATTACAAGATCGATTCAGGTGATCCAGATCATCCATACTATGTAAGAACAAGTTCTGTAGGTAAAGCCCCTAAGAAACAAGCCGTTGTAATGCGCGGTACTCTTAAGAGTTACAGAATTAATGTTTACAGTAAGAATGGTAAAATTATCGGTACTTGGAAGAAAGCAAAATAAGCTCAAACTAAGAAATAAATTCTAACCACAAATCAAAAGAGCATCTACTGCCAATTTCGCAATAGGTGCTCTTTTCGTTTTTAAGTATCAAATATTTCATGTTATAATCTGTATATGAAAAGAAACCAACGGATTGCAGCCGTTGACTTCAATCGTAGTTTTAGATAACTGTATGCTTAGCTAATCCTTGTGATTAGCTTTTTTTGTTATTGCGTAGGCTATAGCCAAATTAATAGCTAATTTAACCAGAGTACCTAGAACGATGCTGATTGCAATAGCCCAAGCTAACACGGAGCACTAAACCTTCAGACTATCCAATTATGCATAACTCTCACCTCCGTAGTTTATAAAATGTTGAGGGGTGGTTAGTCATGCTAAAACTACTAAACATTGGCAGTTGCAATCTACCCTTGTCTGTAAAACAGTATATCAAATTTCACTATAAAAAAACACACGTTCATTTTAAACGTGCTTTTTATCTTTTCTTAAATTCTCTTATAGTTTCTAACGATTTGGTAAAGATAATTGAATTATCAAATAATATGCATATAATAAAAATGAAAATTGAAAAAGCAAATAAACTGTTAGGTGAGGCTCCTACGTGAACACAAGCTATCGCCCGGAAACATCCAGAGATGCCAACGAGTAAAATAGTTCTTGTCGAGATAAGGCGAGATCCAGATAGCTAGCCTGTGCTTACGTCACGTAGTGTCAAAACTGAACGACGAGAAAAAATCGCTTAGATAAGGAGTTAATACTAATTGGTATTAGCTCCTTTTTAGTTTGTTTGCATGTTTAATCAGAAGGTGGGATTAACATGGCAAAAAACAAGTTGCTGATGAATAAGAAGACGGCCGATACAGAGTTTGTTAAGCAAATCGCGCAACAAACTCCCGAAGAAGCGCTCAAGACGCTGCATAGTTCACTAGACGGTCTGTCTTCGACGGAAGCTAAAGAGCGTTTGGAGAAGAATGGTCTTAACGAAGTTGCAACCAAGAAGCACAATACGAAATTGCATTTCTTCATTGAATCATTCTTCACTCCTTTCACAATGGTCCTGTTGCTGCTAGCAACGGTGTCGCTGTTTACCGACTACGTCTTCGTGCCGGCAGATCAAAAGGACTTGAGTACTGTGATCATTATGATTACAATGATCATCATTTCTGGATTAACGTCCTTTATCCAGAATGTGAAAACTAATGACGCAGTTGAAGACCTCTTGAACATGGTGTCCGTGACTACCAATATTCGTCGCAATAAAAAGGGAACAAAGAAATTTCTACCAAGCAAGTAGTTGTCGGCGATATTATTAATATCCACGCTGGGGACATGGTGCCAGCAGATATTAGATTGCTTCAAACCAAAGACTTGTTCTGTTCCTCAAGTTCTTTGAACGGTGAATCCACACCTGTGGAAAAGATAGCAACCAAGAAGCCTGATCAAAAAGACATGGATCAATATTTGGACTATCCTGATGTAATCTATCAAGGAACAACTATTGTTTCTGGTTCAGGTGTCGGTGTCGTTTTAGCTACCGGTGAACAAACTGTCTTTGGTCGTTTGGCTAAGGATATTTCAAACAACGACGTTAAGGAAACTAACTTTGATGTCGGTATTAAGAACATTTCTAAATTATTGTTAACAATGACTGCCATCATTGCACCTTTAGTTTTGATCATTAACGGTTTGACTAAAGGTAACTGGCTCAACGCTTTGCTGTTCGCCATCGCTACAGCCGTTGGACTTACTCCAGAAATGTTGCCAGTTATTGTTACTAGTAATTTGGTTAAGGGTTCGCTCGAAATGTCCAAGCACGGCACCATCGTTAAGAAGATGAACTCCATCCAAAACTTCGGTGCTGCCGACATTCTTTGTACTGATAAAACCGGTACTTTGACCCAAAACAAGGTTGTATTGGAACGTCACTACAACTTGGATATGAAGGAAAATCCACAAGTCTTGCGGTTGGCTTATTTGAATTCGTACTTCCAAACGGGGATGCACGATTTGATGGACCAAGCCATTATCGATGCCGCTAGCGATGAGTTAGACGTTGAAGAAATTAAACATGACTACACTAAGGTCGATGAAATTCCATTCGACTTCAAGCGTCGTCGCATGAGTGTCGTGGTAAAACGCCACGGCGATGGTCGTATCCTGGTAACCAAGGGTGCTGCCGAAGAAATGCTTGCTTGCTGCAATCGTGTGCAAGTTGGCAATCACATTAGTGATTTAACTGATGAATATAAAGAAAAAGTTTTAAAGCACATTGAAGATTTGAACAAAGATGGTTTGAGAGTAGTTTTGCTTGCTTACCAAAACAATCCTGCTCAAGCCGGCGAATTCAATGTTAGCGATGAAAAAGATTTGATCTTAACTGGCTTCTTGGCCTTCCTTGATCCACCTAAGGATGATGTTAAGGGTGTCCTTAAAAAGCTCAAGCAAGATGGCATCACCGTCAAGATTTTGACTGGTGACAATGCCGCTGTAACTAAGAGCGTTGCTTCAAGAGTAGGTTTAAACACCGAGTATGTTTATAGTGAAAAAGACTTCGTTGGTAAGGGCGAGGAAGAGATTAAAAAAGATGGTTGAAGAATGTAGCCTCTTTGTTAAGCTTTCACCAGAATACAAGGCCAAAATTATTCAAATTTTGAAAAAAAATTGGCCACACCGTTGCCTACATGGGTGATGGGATCAACGATACGCCAGCTATGAAGAAGGCCGACGTGGCAATCTCAGTTGATACTGCCGTTGATATTGCTAAAAAGAGTGCCGACATTATCTTGCTCCACAAGAGTTTACGTACTTTGGAACATGGTGTAAGAATTGGGCGTCAGATCTTTGCCAACACGATGAAATATATCAAGATTACCTTGTCATCTAACTTTGGTAATATTTTGTCAATCTTAGTGGCATCATCATTCTTGCCATTCTTGCCAATGCTGCCAATGCAGTTATTGATCTTGGATTTGATCTACGGAACCTCTTGTCTATCAATTCCATTCGATACTGTTGGTGAAAAATATTTGGAAGTACCACGTAAGTGGGAGACAAGAAAGTTGCCTAAGTTCATGTTCTACTTTGGCCCAACTTCTTCAGTCTTCGATATTATTACGTTTGCCTTGCTTTACTTCTGGATTTGTCCAAGCGTTGTCGGAGCAAGTTACATGGCTGCTACTCCAAGTCAAAAGGCAGTCTTTATGGCAATCTTCTGGAGTGGTTGGTTCATCGAATCACTTTGGACACAAGAAATGGTTATTCAAGCATTGCGTGATCCAGCCGTTCCATTTATCCAACAACATTCTTCACCAGTTGTCATGCTCGCTACGATTGGTGCAGGCTTGATCGGTACCGCAATGCCTTACATCCCAAGCTTGACCAAGGTAATGAAATTCGGTCCAATCCCAGAATTCTACGTTTTGGTAGTGTTAGTACTTTTGATTTTGTACATTGCACTTACTACTTTGGTAAAGCACTGGTACATGAAGAAAGAGGAGTTCTTAATTTAGATATTCATAGGATAATTACATTCGTTTAGAAAAGAAAAGGTCACGTTCCTAATCAACAATGCCATTGAGTTAAGACATTGTTAGAAAAGGAGTGGCCTTTTTTGATTTGTAGTAAATATTTTTTTACTTTTGGTAAAGGAGATTATAAAAAAGTAAAATAATTATTGAAAGCTTATAAAAGAGATGGTATTCTTATATCAATTTAATTTAATATTAAGATTTTCTCATCAGAGAAGGGGGAATGATGTATGAGCAATTATAGCTGGCCAAAAGGTCACAACAAGTACTATTATGTTTTCAAGACAAGGGAGGACTTAAATAAGATTGAAACACAAAGACGCGCTAGAGGTGTCTTGAACATGCGAAAGAAATGGGTGGCTACAGCTATTATTGCTTTAGCATCTGGATCGACAGTTTTATTAAGTCAAGCAAATTCTGCTCAGGCTGCAACTGAGAATCCAACAGTATCAAATGTTAAAGTCTCTGTGGTTGAAAATGAAAATGACTCACAGAATTCTAATAATACTAATCAAGAGACTAACCAAGAAGATACTCAAGCTGAGAACGCTGATCAAAATAAGGTTCAAGCTCAAAATGAGCAAAGTGCAGTACAGTCGCCAAAAAAATCAAGATACTGCTCAGTCTCAGGATCAACAAACTCAGGTTGTACAAGACAATAAGCAATCAGTACCTGAACCAGCTAATCAAGCTGATCACGTGAAGGGAAATGTGCAATCGGCGTGGAATCAGGGTTATAGAGGTCAAAATACAGTAGTAGCTGTAATTGATTCTGGTGCAGATCCTAGTCATAAAGATTTTCAAACGATGCCATCTGATCCCAAACTAAAAAAGGACGATGTGCAAAAGAAGATTGATCAGCAAGGTTACGGAAAATATGTGAATGAGAAATTTCCATATGTTTATAATTATGCTGATAGAGATAATGATTACATTACCTCTGATGATACAAATCCAAATGATAGTCCTCACGGTCAACACGTATCAGGAATTATTGCAGCAGATGGGCATCCTGATGGAAATAACCAGTATGTAGTCGGGGTTGCTCCAGAAGCTCAATTAATGCAATTGAGAGTTTTCGGTCAATTTTCTGACGAAAAAACTGACGATGTTGCAAGAGCAATTTATGATGCTACTAATTTAGGCGCGGATGTCATTCAGATGTCTTTAGGTCAAGGAGTGGCTGACCAACAATTGACTAACATTGAACAAAAGGCGGTTCAATATGCTATAGATCACGGAGTTTTTGTTTCAATTTCTGCATCCAACAACGGTAACTCAGCTTCGGTTGATAACCCAAGTAATATTACTGTGAGAGGTTATAATTCAGGCTCTGAAGCTGGAAACTATGAGCCACTTAATTCTGGTACTGTCGCCAATCCTGGGGCCTCGAAGAATGCTTTAACTGTGGCAGCTGAAACTTCAGACACTGGTGCAGATAGCGATATGGCTTACTTCTCATCATGGGGACCTCTGTCAGATTTTAGTTTAAAGCCAGATTTAGCCGCACCAGGTTATCAGGTTGTTTCAACTGTGAATAATAATCAGTATCAAACGATGAGCGGTACCTCAATGGCTGGACCTTTTGCTGCCGGAAGTGCAGCCTTGGTAATTCAGCGTTTGAAGAAAACCAATCCTGAATTAAAAGGTGCCCAACTTGTAGCTGCCACTAAGGCTTTATTGATGAACAGTGCAAAGATTCAAACTCAAAAAGGCTATACTACACCAGTTTCTCCAAGAAGACAGGGAGCAGGACAAATTGATGTTGGTGCCGCTACTGCTAATCCGGTTTATGTAACAACACCAGATGGCACCAGTTCTTTATCTCTACGTCAAGTTGGTGAAAAAACAGCTTTAACTCTTACTTTCCATAATTTAACTGATGAAGCACAAACGTACACTTTTGATGATTTAGGTGGAGGTTATACCGAAAAGCGTGACGAAGATACTGGAGTCTTTTATGATGTTCAACTGGCTGGTGCTCAT
>ENA-OQBL01000362-OQBL01000362.1-human-gut-metagenome-genome-assembly--contig:-NODE-362-length-25133-cov-15.046909_pt1 | contig 25133 bp, 20 predicted proteins | sample MGYA00242747_ERZ504553 | MGnify/ENA primary metagenome ERZ504553 (study PRJEB26092, sample SAMD00036240) | human gut metagenome | host: Homo sapiens | study: EMG produced TPA metagenomics assembly of...
TGTAATAAGCGATGTAAGGTACAAAAATCCATACGAAATTATTGTATAGGTTAAAGAAGTAACAAACGGGAGAATTATTTTTATTGTGAGTTCTCCTTTAAGGCAAAGAAAACAATATACTTCATACAGTAAAATACATATCAGCATATCAAGCATTATGATAAACGGATTGTTAAATGTAAAATATGTAAGCACAAAAAAATTGTAAAATAATAAAGACTGCTAAAAAAACTAAAGTTACATTTCTTTGAATATTTTCCGCCTAAAAAAATCGAAAAAGAATCCGACAAAATAAATTGACTGCAAAAAATTTAACAACCAATTCAAAACTATAATCAGGCATTTTTGTCACCTAACCATTTAAAATATTTTTTCTTAATTTCTTCTCTATACTTTTTATTCATAGGAATAGTTATATCATTCTTTAGCAAAACACAGTCAACAGCGATATATTGAATAGCTTTATTATTTACAGCATAACCTATGTGAGGTCTGACAAAAGAGTAAGAGGATATCTTTTCAAACTCTGTATTCATATCACTCCTGACTTTGTAGTCCTGATTATAGGTATGATATATAACATAATTTTTTATTTTCTCAAGATAGACAATTTCATCAATAATAATAGGTATATCTTTTCTTTCTGAGTGTAAAATTATAGTTTGATGTATTTGCTTAAAGTAGCTGTTTATACGGCTGACACATTCAGATAAATCAATATCTATCATATTTTTGCGAATAAACGAATATGGAAAACTCTTTAACGCATCAAATACAAGTTCATCATGGCTTGTAACAAAAATAATGAACGGTATTTCTGCAGTACCTTTTAAATCATTAATTCTTTTTGCGGTTGCAATGCCGTCAATTGATGGCATCTCAATATCAAGAAAAATCAGGTGATATTTTTTGTAATTTTCCAGTACACTATATCCGTTAGAATATTTATCAATTATACATTCTATCCCTAACAAGTTACAACAATCAGAAATTTTGTTAATCAAAGCGTCTATAAATATTGGTTCATCGTCTACAACTGCTATATTTATCATACTCTTCACCTGCCATATATTATATGAACATTGTCTTAATGTACCAATTTCACATTTACACATTCATATTTTAGCAAAAATATATAACAAATTCAATATATAAAAGCATTTAATTAGGAGTATTTTGATAATAAATAAACATCTCTTTTCTTTGTTTATTGCTGTGCAAATTTTGAGTTCTTGATTCCTTTACAATGAATCTTTGTTATGCTATGATATATAGTAACGAGGAAGTTAAATTGGCAAGAATTTTCTAATAGCATCAAAAAAGCATCAAAACCACGAAAATGTAATTTTGATGCTATGAATTTGGCTTAAATAGTGGCTTGTCTATGCAGTTTTGAGCTTTCAACAGTCGCTCCAAAACCGCGTGCCGAGGGGTCAAGTCCTTCTGCCCCTGCCAAGGTAAGATGTCTCAAAAATGGCTTAGATAAGCCGTTTTTGAGACTTTTTCTTTTTGCAGAAATTTTCTCTGTCGGCAACTTTTTTTCGGATTTTCTAAAAATTTAAATTGTGATTTTAGGCTTGAAAATTAACGGCACAAGATATCAGTAATCATCAGGATTTTCGCACCTTTTTAACCGCAAAATCCGTTCTAAAAATACAGTAAATTTTCCGAAAAATGAAAATTTATTCACGGAATTACAAATCAATTTTTAGCTTTGTATCAAGAGTGCGTGAAATGTTCAGTTTGCTTGTTTTGTCAACATGAGCATAAAAGTTCAAGCACTGTTTGCCTGAATGTGTCAATCTCTTTTGTCCTAAAGGCATATTTTGGATGGAGCTTAATAATTTCGTAGGTATCAAGTCCGTTTTCGATTTCTTCAATCAGAGCAGACATATCGGGAGAATTTTCATCAACAGGCTTTGGAACATCACCAACCTCTTCAAAGGTATCAATAAGGTTTGTCTGTTCCTTATCAGAACCCTGCCACTTGCCCTCCTTGCGGAGATAGTCACGATTTTCAATTACACTGCCGTTAGCTTTATCAATATGCGCAACAGGGAATCTGTTCTTCAATGTTGAAAAGCGAATCGGCGATTTTGAGTAAATGAAAATGTGCATATGCTTTGTGCCTATGGTTGCAATTTCATCCACAAAAAACTGTTTTAACTTGCTATTGCAATTTGCAAATTTATAATTCTTTCAACCTGTTATCAACATTATACCAAAGGTCACTGTACCATTATCTACCATTTGCTTGCAAAAACAGCCCTGCAAATGGGTACAGGGCTGTAAAATTAAAGATTTATTCATTGCTCATCGGATTTAATCGTCTGTAGCTTTGAAATTTATTTTATTTTCGGTCGCAAAGGTGTGTGCATAGGAATCTGTCGGGGCGTGGATTGTTAGGTCTTTTGAGTCTTTGAAGGCAGATTTTCCTATGTAGGACACATTTTTGGTCAGGTAGATATCCTCAAGGGAGTAGGATTCTTTGAACGCATTATCGGCAATGAATTTTACTGTATCGGGAACGACTGTTTCCTTTGCACCACCGTAATTTATTGCGTCATCTGCAATTGAAATCACATCCAAGCCGTCAATATGTGCAGGAATTTCAAGCTTTTCCTCTGTCGACATTGGGTTATATTTAGTTATTACGCACACGGGCTTGCCGTCATCATAGATAACATCATAATTATAATATTCGCCGTAATACGCACCGTTTCTGATTTTTGAATAATCGGTATTTTTAGCCTCCGGATTTTCAGGCTCGGTCGTATAGTTTTTATAATTGATTTTATTTTCAACCGCAAATTTTTCAGCATAAGAACCCTTTTCGGCATATATCGTAAGGTTGTCAATGCCGTCAAAAGCGGTTTTTGCAATCTTATTTACGGAGGGCGCAATATAAATTTCCGTTATATTTTTTGAATCCTTAAATGCGTCATCCTTGATTTCACAAATGCCGTTGGGGATAACAACTTTTTTCAGACAATCAAATTCGCTGAACGCTTCCTTTTCAATAGCTGTTATCTTTGTATTTTCATCATATGAAGTCGGAATATACGCATCGTCCAAGCCGTAATATCCGCCCTGAAACAAGCCGACAGTGGCATAAAAATTTCCGTTTTCATCGTCTTGAAATTGAATTACAAACTGACCGTCAGCTGAAGCCTTTAGACTATATTTTTCATCAACAGCCATTTGTTCAAATCTGTTATTTACGATTGTTGCTCTGGCAAGGAAAGACAATCCGAGCAAAGCGGCAACCGAGATGCAAAGAACAATGAAAAATTTATGAGTAAACAGTTTACTTTTCATGCAACTCACCTTCTATCATTTTCAAAACAACATCACAAACTTCTTCCAAATCCTCTTTGTGATGAGTTGTGATAACTACGAGCGCACCTCTTTCTTTTTCTTCTTTAAGAAGCTTGTAAATCAGCTGTACACCGTCATTATCAAGTGCATTTGTCGGTTCATCAAGCAGGATGATTTTCTGCTTTTCAAACACAGCCTGAGCAATATTCAGCCTCTGTTTCATACCAAGCGAAAACTTTTTCACCTTTAAATCGGACTTTAATCCAACACGCTCAAGCGCTGTTTTTATATCTTCATCTGTGGCGGTTTTCTTGATTTTGCCGAGGATTTTCAGATTGTCAAAAGCATTGTACTGGGGCAACAGGTTCATATTTTCAATCACGATGCCTATGCTCGGAGGGAACGACATATCCTTGTGCAAAACCTTTCCGTCAATCACAACAGAGCCGCTGTCGGGAACAAGCAAGCCTGCAATTGCTCTCAAAAGCATAGTTTTGCCCGAACCGTTGTGTCCGTAAATTCCGTAGATTTTGCCGTACTCAAAATTGTAACTTACATTATTTAAAATCGGTCTTGATTTGATACTTTTACAATAATTTTTTATTTCTACCATAATATCACCTCAAAAAATATCGGTTTTCTTAAATCTCAAATTCAGAATAAAAATGCACAAAGCATTTAACGCAACTATGAATAACAGGTATCCGTAGTAAATGCTCTCGCCCGACACAGCACCGTTCTGCATTCCGAACATCAAGCTCGGAAAGAGAAGCATTTTCCAAATCGGTGCGTCAACAAAATTCTGAACCAAATAGTACGCAATAAAGCAATAGGTGAAAATTCCTATGTTCACAATGTGTGCAGGAATACTGATTTCAAGCAAAGACTGAATAACTATCAGCGAAAAAATTGTCAGAAAGTACATAATCAAAGATTTAAGAGTTCCGCTTTCAACGGGAGTCATACTTTCTCTTGCAACAAAAAAGATTATGAACTGGAACAAAACAATGCAAATCAATGCTATAAAATTGTTAAGACAACGCTTTAAAATCAGCACTGTTTTTGAATAATTGCGTACAATCAACATCTTGCCGTAGCCTTGTTTAAGGTTCTCAATTGATCCGCTCGTAAAGAAGAGAATAAAACACACAGGCAGCAAAAGCGGCAGAAATTTTGTAATTTCAAGGCCGTAATTGCTTGGAGCTAAACCAATCATAAAGGCATTTTGAAAATCTCCCTGAAATACACAACTGAACAATTGAGCAAAGCACGCAACAATCAGTATTATCGACAAAACAAGCTTACTTTTTAACATTACTCAAAACATCCTTTTTCTGATACAAAAAGTAGGAAGAGAAGATAAGCATAAACATCATAAGCAATGCTCTTAATATAATGCCCCACATATCCGACAGAACCATTTCGCCGTTCATAAGTCTTGACAACACTATGGCATCTCTGAACGGAAGCCATACCCTACTTATCATAAAGGCTACATCTGCAAAAAACTCTGTAAAAATCAGAGATATGGTGATAATTGGAGCAACTTTTGGAGAAATGATTATTCCGAATGAGAGCATAACGAGTCCTGCTCTGAAATAAAACAAAAACAAAGTCAAAAGTTCAAGTGCCGAATATTGCAGAAAATTCGATTCTAAAATCAGGTTAATGTCAAAGCAGATGAGTGCCGCAACTACGCTGACTGCTTCTATCAAAAATGAAAACAGAAAAGCAAATACCGCACAATCAGCAATTCTTCTTGTAACAAAAGAGGCTCTCGATTTCAGTCTTACAATGTAACTTACATTATCATCGGTAAATATGTAAAACAAAAACAGAACAAACACTACTATGAAAATGCAAGCAACATTACCTGATGCATTAAAATCTCCGTTACCTGCAACTCTGTAAAAAACACCTTTTGGGCTTAACTTCTCAGCATAATCCGAATTAAAATAATTATAAAATCGCAAATATGTGTATGTGCAAAGCATAGTGAAAAACACTGCACAAAGCGGAAGTATGATTGCATACTTTTTTAATTTACACCTGATCATACTTAGTCACCTTAAAGAACGAAAACAGAACAGCAACTATATTTATTGCTACTACAAAAATAATTGTAAAAGTATAATGTGATAAAGGATACACAGTAAACGGGGTTAATGCTCCTATGATAGACGGTTTGATGGCAGTCGATATATACCATAATATGAAAGCTAACGGATAAAGAATAAATCTGTTTGGAAATGCCATTGCAAGTGCCGTTGCACCGCTTCCCACAATACCGCCAATGAATGAAAAAACAAGAATATAAAGTATGTTATAAAACATCGGATTGCTGTAAGACTGAAGTAGATTGGGTTCAGATTTCAACATTTCCACATCAGCAGGAATATATGTACCCCCCGCAAAAACAATATGCACCATAAGAAGATTGAGTAAGAGAGGAATTATAAGCACAAAAAATGAAACAGTAAAACTTTTAAGCATATTTAATGCAAAATATTTATTCTTACCTCTTTTTGTGATAAGAATATTTTTGTATCCTATTCTGTAATCTTCAATGCAATCATCTGCAACAATAATTGCCAAGAACAACGGTAAATACCCTTTCAACACGCCTTGAAGTCCTGCCGTCATAAAAGAGCCCAAAAAAAGGTAACTAATCCGGGAACAGGAACAGATGCTCCTTTGAATACATCCACAAAAGCCATTAATATATCTAAAATCGGAGCTACAAAAATAAAAAGTATAACACCTAATTTAAGTTTGTTATTAAATATTCGGGTAATATAATATGACATATTTTTCACCTCAATTTATAGGCTGATTCGTTATATAGTTATATGGTAAATCTGCAAATGACTTATGAGGAATAAAAGTTAATTAACTAACAGTAATTTTTAAAAGCAGTAAAACTTATTAGTATGAAAATGCGTGTTTTGCTGTTTCTTCGTCCCAATATCCTGAAACAGTATATTTGTCAGTATCACTATTATTGTTATATACAGCAACACCAACATTCATGTTTTTGCAGGAATCATACGCAGCAAAATATTTATTGCCACTTCCCTGTTTTACAGCTTTTACATTTGACTCTTTTGAATACCAAGGTCCCGAAAGATAGAAGTACATTATGGTACCTTTACCTTCTTCTGAATAAGTAAAATTAACTTTCCAAGGAACTTCCGGTCCTGAATTACCTCTGTACTCTGCATCTGTATAAACCTTACCCCGATATCCAGGAACCTTCACTGAAAACGGAATATCATTATCCGAGCCGTATGCCGTTGCACCAAATGCAAAAACAGAAATAAAAACGGTTGCTACAATTGCCATTGCTAATAATCTTTTATAGAATTTCATTTCGTCACCTCATTTTTCTTAATATCCAGACCTCCTCACAAGCCATTGTACAGATTTACCATTTAAACAAACGCAAATGCACGGTTTATCTGTTTAAATTATTTATAATATTTTGATGTTTTTAATTTTAAGTTGTTGCATCTTTAGTCGCATACAACTGAAAATTCAGTAGATTACACTTCAATTAGCTCTGTAATTATTATTGCAATACTTTTTATACATTGGCTTTATAATGCTATTATATCACATTTTAATAATATTTCAAGCAAATCAGGTAATTTTTACGACAAATTTTTACACAATAATTTGTAAATATTGCACAATGGCTATTATTTAATATTGTATTGCTATATGCTTTAAATCAACCAATTTCTTTTATATTCAAATTATACAAATGCAAAGTGACTGTAAAATGACTATAGCCCTTTTACAAAATAAAACAGGAAAACAAAGTGACAAATACGCTTTTTGTTTTCCTGTTTAAATTATTTGATATTTTATTGTATTATTAAAAGTTTCCGCACATCAGAGCATTTTCCAATTTTCCGCATCAAACACACCTTTGGTGGTTATTCTCAAGCTTGGAATAACGGGCAGACTCAGAAACGAGAGAGTCATAAACGGATCAATGCTTTTATCCGCACCGAGTTCATATGCAGATGACTTTGCATTTTCAAGCTTTTCGTTTACGGTTGTCAGCGGTTCATCGGACATCAAGCCTGCAATCGGGAGTTCAAGCAAAGCCTTGATTTTGCCGTTTTCAACAACTGCGATACCGCCATTGCTGTCCCTGATTGCGTTCACGGCAACGGCAATGTCATCATCATTACAGCCGACTGTGATAATGTTGTGCGAATCGTGGGCAACCGAGGTTGCGACTGCGCCCGATTTCAGCGAATAGCCTTTAACATAGCCAACACCGATATGGTTTGTGCCTTTGTGACGCTCAATGCAGGCAATTTTCAGAATATCGTTTTCCACATCAATTTTATCTGCTGTGCCGAGATTGCGTGTGAGCAATTCACCGCCGACAAGACCGATAAGTCCGAGTTTTCCGTCAACCTTGAAACTGCTCGGCGTTACGCTGTCAAGGTGGAAAGTATCAAAGCATTTTTCGGCAAGCTTTTCATCAACTGTGGGAGCAGAAAAGTCCTTAACTTCGCCGTCAAAAACAAGCTTGCCACGCTTGAAAACAGTTTCAACATTGAAATCTTCAAGATTATTGACAACAACAATATCGGCAAGATAACCCGAAGCAATCGCACCTTTGTTATTGAGCAAAAAGTATCTTGCGGCATGGTGGGTTGCTGTTTTGAGGGCAACAATCGGATCTGCACCGTTTTTTAGTGCCTGTTTTACAATGTAGTCAATATGACCGCCATAGAGCAAATCGCTTGGATGCTTATCATCTGTTGCAAACATACACCTTGAGTAATACTGCTGAGTCAAAAGCGGCATAAGCGCCTTGAGATTATGAGCGGCAGTACCCTCTCTTATCATAATAAACTGACCTTTCCTCAGCTTTTCAAGGGCATTTTCAAAGGTGGAACACTCGTGGTCGGAGTAAACACCTGCGGCAATGTATGCGTTGAGGTCATTGCCCGAAAGCTCAGGAGCGTGGCCGTCAATTTTCTTGTGATGAGCCTGCGAGGTGACAATTTTTGAAAGCACATTTTTATCGCCGTTGATAACACCGACATAGTTCATCATCTCTGCAAGTCCGAGTACCTTTTTATTATCCAAGTACAAGTCAATATCCTTGCAGTCAAGCTCCGCACCGCTCTCGTCAATTTTTGTGGCAGGCACACATGACGGCATCATAAAATGAACATCAATCGGCAAATTTTGCGATGCCTGAATCATATATTCAACTCCGTCAATGCCCATTACATTTGTGATTTCGTGAGGGTCGGTTATGACTGTGGTTGTACCGTGGGCAACAACTGCCTTTGCAAATTCAGCAGGAGTCACCATTGAACTTTCAAGGTGAATATGTGCATCAATAAAGCCCGGGAGAACGAGTTTTCCACTGACATCAATCTCTGTTTTACCGTCATATTTTCCGACACCCGCAATCAGTCCGTTTGCAACGGCTATGTCACCGCACAAAAATTCATTTGAAAACACATTAAGATACTTTGCGTTTTTTAAAACAAGGTCTGCCTTTTCCCTGCCTGCCGCAACCGCAATTATTCTCTGCTTTGCTGCAAGCTGTCTGTCTGTTTTCTGTCCGTATATTTCCTGCATAAAAGCACCGCCCTTCTTATATATATTTACAAGATTATAGCACTTTGCAAAAGCCATTTCCATAAGTATTTTTCACGAATATTCTTCGCAATTTTTTGCTAAATTGCATAAGATGTGTGCATATTTTCATCTGTCAGGCAATAATAATTTTACCAATTTATTGTGCTAATGTATTGAAATGTACAAACTGCGGTGATATAATTTATTTATAAGTATTGTTTTCGGAGGGATAAATTATGTCACACACATACAGCGAATTTTTACCGAGTTACAGCGTGGGAGTTGATTGCTACAAGGCGATTCCCGAAATTGTAAAGCCGTACGGCAAAAAGGCGGTTGCAGTCGGCGGTAAAACAGCTATGGAAAAATCAAAAAAGGCTTTGCTTGAAGGCATCAAAGGCTCTGACATTGAAATCATTGATTTTGTATGGTACGGCGGTGACTCCAGTTGTGAAAATGTTGAAAAAATAAAGAACAATCCGTCTGTGCAAAAGGCTGATATGGTGTTCGGTATCGGAGGCGGACGAGCTGTTGACACGGCAAAAACCTATTGTGCTTTATATAACAAACCGTTGTTCACATTCCCGACAATTGCATCAAACTGTGCGTCATGCACCTCGCTTTCGGTAATGTACAATCCCGACGGTACTTTCAAGGAATATTCGTACCACAAAGCCCCTGCAATTCACACATTTATCAACACAAAAATTATTGCCGAATCACCCGAAAAGCTTATGTGGGCAGGAATCGGTGACGCACTTTCAAAGGAATATGAAGTAATTTTTGCGTGTCGTGAAAAGAATATGATTCACACACCGTTGCTTGGCAAGGCAATTGCCTCCGCAAGTACCGAACCGCTTATAAGCTTTGGCAAAAAAGCTCTTGAGGACTGCAAAAACAATGTGCCGACAGAGGCAATTGAGCAGGTTGCGCTTGACATTATTATCACGGCGGGACTTGTTTCAAATTTTACCGTACACGAAAACAATCCGAATCCCGAGGAGGATTATTACTACAATTCATCGCTCGCACATTGTGTTTATTACGGTGCGTCACTCTTTCCGCAATGTGAACGGCAACATCTGCACGGCGAAATTGTTTCATTCGGTGTGCTGTGTCTGCTGACATATGACGGACAATTTGAGGAGCGAAACAAAATTTTTGAATTTAACCACAGTATCGGACTTCCTTGCACTCTCGGCGAAATTGCACTTACTCCGGATGATGTGCCTGCAATTGCGCACAAAGCCGCAAGCGTTGTTGAGTGGAAGTATGTCCCGGGTAATCCGACTGAGGACGCATTCATCAACGCAATTCTTGCAACCGATAAAGCCGGCAAGAAATTTTTGGCTGATAAATAATGAAGTTTAATTGTAACTGACTACTACATTATTTCGGTAAATGTATCCCATTTATACAGTTTATTTTCATCATAAATTTTCTGCAATTACTTAGCGGGCGGATAATATCCGCCCATACGGAATTGTGCGAACGGTTGCAATGTTAGGCTCGGGCATAATATGTTTTTTTGACATTACAAGCTATCTACACGAACTGGGCAAGGCGGCTCACCATAATTTTCCATTTTCAATTTTCAATTTTACATTTAATTAAACCTTTCGCTCGGGCATAATATGCTTTTGACATTACAAACTATCTGAACGAATTGGGAACGGCGGCTCACCGTAATTTTCCATTTTCAATTTTCAATTTTACATTTAATTAAACCTTTCGCTCGGGCATAATATGTCCTTTTTTATACCATACTATCTTCACGAACTGGGAACGGTGGCTCACCGTAAAACTAAGCCGCCCTCGGCAGTGCATGCGCTGTCGAGGGCGGTTCGGTTTTACAAGGGGTTTCCTGAAGTTATCTTACTGAAATCAGTTGTTTTTAGGGGTTTTGCTGTTATAGATTTCTTTGTTGAGGCAATGTTCTTTTGCACAAACTATAACATTGGTAGCGGCATCACCGATAACATTAAGTGTGATAACAGCCATACCGGGGAGGTAGTTCATAGCAAGAATGAGCGAGTAGCCAATCATACAAAGATCCGAGTTCAAGCCAAGTCCCATCATTACAACATAAACCATTGTTGTACCTGCAACAGGGATTGCCGGAGTACCGACTGCCGTGCAGATTGATAGGAATGCTGTAAGACACAGGGTTGCAGGAGTAATGTTGACGCCTGCGGCTGTGGCGATGAATGTAATGGCAATCATATGCATTGCGGTTGTACCGTTCATATTGATTGTCATACCTGTTGGAAGAACAAAGCTGCTGATTTCTTCGGAACAGCCGAGTTCGTTAATACAGGTTTCCTTATTAAGCGGAAGCGTTGCGGCAGACGAGTTTGTTGCTGCTGCAAACATACCGATTTTTGCCGCCTTTTTAAGGAAGATAAACGGATTAAGTCCTGTTGTAATGAAAATGCCGATTGGGTAAATTGTGCAAACAAGAAGAAGGCTTACAACAATTGTTACAACAATCCACATCATTGTCGGTGAAATGTACTCAATTCCGTAAACGGCGAGTGCTCTTACGATCATACAGAAAATTGCGATAGGAGCAATCTTGTTGATAAGGAAGTTGAGGAACATCTGAACAATATCGTTGATGTTTTCAAAAACTTTCTTGAGCGGATCTGCTTTTTCGCCCATCTTTGTCATACAAAGGCCAAAGATGATTGCGATAACAACAACGCAAAGAATTGTGTTGTTGGATGACATTGCATTAATCATATTGCTTGGAACAGCGTTTACAATTGTTACGAGCGGGTTGTAACCCTCCATTGTAACGATGTCCTGAGCCTGTTGTGCCGGAAGATTGACTGTGAACCAACCAAGGCTCTTTGCAAGATAAGCTGCTGCGCCTGCAAGAGCTGCTGCTACGATATAGAAGCAAAGGTAGGACACAAATGTTTTACCTGCGATTCGACCGAGTTTTTTCGGGTTTGCAAGGCTGCAAAGTGCAAGTGTCAGCGAACAAAGGACGAGAGGAACAATCATCATCTGAAGTCCCTTCATAAACAGCTGACCTACAATGTAGAACAAGCCGAGTCCTTCAATATCTTTTGTTGCGGTGATATCCTGGAATAAAATTGCCTCAACAACTTTCCAGGCTCCTTCGCCGTCTGTTCCCATTACCGCACTTTTAATCAGCAGACATATAAAGCCGACTACAAAACCTGCGACAACGGCAATCATCATTTTCTTGACAATTGAAGCTTTCTTCTTCTCCTTTTGTTTTGTCATTTTTACATCTCCTTATCTGTGAATTTGGGTAACCCCTTTATTTCGGAACTGCCGAATAAACTTTCTCAAGGAATATTTGCACATCCTATCCTCATATTTAATCGGTGTGTCCTTAATGTGACGGGAACCGTCTCCGATTGGTCTCCCGTCTGCAAAAATAACCGTAATTAATAGAATTTCCATAGTGATATATAAAACAATCACTATGTTTAAAATTCAACTCAGATTTAACAATGTTATTCAATGATAATAAAAATATTTCCAATGCGTTCTCAAAACTGTTAAATCTGCTAAAGTTTTGACAGCGCAAAAGCTCCTGCCGTTTTTGATTAAAAAGAACAGGAGCTTTAATGGGTAAAATTATAAAAAGCACTGGCTCAAACTATGTACCGGACAAGGTAAATCAGTACATGAGTTTTATTTTCATCTGCTCACAAAACTCAAGCCATTCCTGTGACGGCTTTTCATCGGTAATCAGATAATCGATCCTATCCCAATCCAAAAAATTGACAAACGCAGTATGGTTGAATTTTGAATGGTCTGCAAGTAACACCACACATTCGGCACGGTTTGCCATCTCAGACTTCAAATCAGCCTCACCTTCGGAAGAATCAGTTATGCCTCTTTCCATATCAAGCCCTTTGCATCCGAGGAGAACAAGGTCAACATTGTACTTTTTCATAGCCTCTTTTGCAGGTTTTCCGTAGAAAGAACGGGTTTTTTCATCATAAAGTCCACCGGTTGAAACCAGCTTCATTTTACAAGTGTCGAGTTCCTGAAAAATCTGTGCAGAAAAGGTAATTGCGGTAAGATTTTCATTGTCCTTAAAAAGCTTAACAGCCTCAAGAACAGTTGTGCTGTTATCAATCATCATCGTGTTCACACCGATAAATTTATCAACAAGCAGCTTAGCAATTTTCTTTTTGCCCTCAAGGTTAATTCCCTTGCGTTTAAAGAAATGCACTCTGTCATTCTGAGGAGTTGTGTTAAGAACAGCTCCTCCGAAAGTTCTGGTAATGATACCGTCATTCTTCAGCTTTTCAAGATCACGCCTGATAGTTTCTTCGGTTACATTATATATTCTGCTTAAATCCGAGACGAAAACCTCGCCTTCGGTTTCAACCTTTTGTCTGATTTCGTCAATTCTCTTTGCCATAAACATTTCCCTCAACTTTTATTACATACTAACATAATTATCAACAAAAGTAAAGGGAATTCGACTGTTTTTACAATAATTTTAACAATCGGGAGCGGATTCCTTCACCCTATACACAAAGGTGTATTAAGCAACCCTTAATTATTTGTCGATAGCTTCAACCATATCACGCATCATTGCAACATCAGCGGAATCAAGTTCAAGTTCGGCTGACTTAACATTCTCGGCAATCTGATCTACAGTAGTAGAACCGCTGAGAAGGTTGATAAAGTCACCCTGAGCAAGAATCCATGCAAGAGCAAGGTTAGCAATTGTACAGTTATATTTTTCACAAAGAGGCTTCCACTGATCCATAACATCCATAGCCTTCTGCATATTTTCGGGCTGGAACCATTTCTTTGGAATCTGTGCGCCTACAGGCTTGTAATCTTTTGGGAATGTACCCGAGAGAAGTCCCATTTCAAGCGGTGAATAAGCCTGAATTGTAACACCGTTTTCACGACAGCAAGGAATGATTTCGTCCTCAATGCCACGGTCAAGGATTGAATACTTAGCCTGAACGATATCAAGCTCGCCCCACTTGAGGTACTCCTGAATCTGCTTGATATCTACATTTGCTGCACCGATAGCCTTGATTTTGCCCTGAGCCTTGAGATCGTTGAGAACCTCCATAGTCTTCTGAATCGGAACATAATACTCGCTGCCCTCGATTGACTGCCAGTGTGTCATATATACATCAACATAGTCTGTGCCCATTCTCTTGAGTGATTCTTCAATTTCTCTCTTGATTGAAGCACTGTTGAGGTTCTTATAAAGCTGAATGCCGTTAACCTTGTTGAAAAGGTCGCCCTTCATCTCCTGATCCCATGTAACACCGCACTTTGTGATAATTACAACATCTTCACGGTTCATGCCCTCAAGAGCCTTGCCGAGGATTTTCTCGCTGTTGCCGAAGTTGTAACCGGGAGCTGTGTCGATAAGGTTTACACCGAGCTTCGGAGCTTCACGGATTGTATCTACAACAACCTGAAGGTCGTGGTCGCCGCCCCATGCCGAGCCGCCGCCGATTGACCAGGTGCCGAGTCCCATTCTTGAAATATCAATGCCTGTTTTGCCAAGCTTCATCGTCTTCATTTTGCATCTGACCTTTCTTTAATAATATATTGGTGGGGGGTTGCCCTGCATTCTTACGAACACAGGGCTTAATGTCACAGATTTATTACTATTACAGGATATAATCTTTTTTATACTTTTCAAGCATTTCTTCAACCATTTCTTTGTTCCGAACGCCTGTTGTTGCACCGACATACTGAACCGAAATAGCCGCCGTGCAGTTAGCATAGATACCGCAGTCACGGATATCCTTGCCCTGAAGAAGTGCCGAAATAAAGCCTGACGCAAAGTTGTCGCCTGCACCGATTGTGTCGATTGCGGTTACACCCTTGCAGGCAGGAACAATCATTGCTCCTGCGGCATTGCGGATATAGCATCCACGCTTGCCTATCTTCATAATTACATTCTTAACGCCGCATTCAAAGAGCTTGTCCGCAACCTTTGATTCTTCGGTTTCGCCTGTCATAAGGCAAGCCTCGTCAAAGTTCGGGAAGAAGTAATCCACATAGCTTAATGCTTCTCTGATATCGTCAAGAGTTTCACCGAGTCGTGGCTTTATCATATCGGCGGTAATTGTCATACCTGCCGCCTTTGCCTCTTTGAAAATCTTTACAAGCGTCTTGCCGTCAAGAAGGGGACAGTTAAAGATACTTGCGAGGGAAAGGATTTTTGCCTGCTTCATTTTTTCAAAGTCAACATGCTCAATGTTTTCTTTCCACAAGCTGCCATTGCGGTTTGTAACAAAGGTTCTTTCACCGTCATCGGTTACAAGACCAATGTTCATTGAGGTGTCGATTGTCGGATCAATCTTGATGCCTTCAACATCTATGTTGTCCTTCTCGCAGGAGCGAAGGATAAACTGACCTGCAGCGTCATCACCGATACAAGCGATAATGCCTGTTTTAAAGCCTAAACGGCTGATGATTGTTGCCTCGTTCATTGCGTCACCGCCGACAGACATTGCGATTCTGTCAACCGGATATGACTCGATATCAAAAATATCTCTTGATACCGGACGGAGAGGAATGTCAACTACCGCTGCGCCAAGACAGATAACATCAAGTTTTTTCTCTGTATTACTCATATTACTCATCTGCTCTGCCGTCATCGCCAAAGAGCTTAATCTTGTACATTGCACGCTCTTTAACAGCCTTTCTTACTTCACGCTCAACAGCAAGGAACGGCTCGTCCTTGTGAGCATTTATAGCTTCCATAGCAGCCTGGCAAAGCTCTGTGTGAATGTTGATTTTAGCGATACCGAGTGAGATAGCCTTTTTAATATCCTCATCACCGATACCCGATGCACCGTGGAGTACGAGCGGAACATCTACTTCCTTGGCAACTGCCTCGAGTACATCGAAAGCAAGCTTTGGCTCTGAAGAATATACGCCGTGAACATTACCGATTGCAACTGCGAGTGAGTCACAGCCTGTTCTCTCAACAAATTCCTTAGCCTTTGAAGGATCTGTGTACTGATACTCTGAAAGTGCCTCTTCATATACTGTTTCGTTACCTACATGACCAAGCTCAGCCTCAACAGGAATGTTGTAAGCGTGGAAGTAGTCAACGCATCTCTTGATTTCAGCAACATTTTCTTCATAAGGAAGAGCCGATGCGTCACGCATTACCGAATTCATGCAATGATTAACAGCGTTCTGAAGAATTGTCATGTTTCTGCCGTGATCCCAATGCTCAATTACAGGAACAGTAGCCTTCTTTGCCATTGAATCCATCATGTAGCAGAAGTCTTCAAAAGAAGTGTTGCCTGTGAAACCTGTACCGAATGAAATAATGATTGGAGCACGGAGCTCTTCGGCTGCGTCAATAACACCCATGAGCATTTCTGCATTCCATACATTGAAGTGAGGAATAGCGTAGTGTCCCTCTGTTGCCTTCTTTTCCCAATATCTGATATCTGATAACATTTTAATCACCTTTCCTTATGAAAATTTTTAATAAATCTGTGTATATCAGTCGGCTACCTTGATAACGCCCTTAACCATATTGGCTTTCTTTTCGGGGTCGATAGCGTCCATAAATGCCTGCTGAACATCTTTGTAATCATAGATGTTTGTAACCATATCCTTAACATTGAACTTACCGCTTGCAATTGCCTCGATTGTCTGCGGGAAGTTGTTGCAGTAACGGAATGATGTCTGAATCATAACCTCACGGTTAATCTTGAGGAAGTCAATCGGAACAGGCTTTGACTGTGTGCCGACCATCATAATCTTACCGCCTCTTGCAACAATCTGAACAGCCTGCTGAGCTGTGAATACAGAACCTGCCGCCTCGAATACGAGTTCACAACCGTGATCGCCGAAATATTCGGGTGAACGGAGAAGTGCAACCGTATCCTGCTCCTTGCCGTTGATAACTCTGCTTGCACCAAGCTTTAATGCAAGGTCAAGACGATTCTGCATAATATCAACAACAGTGATGTCTGTTGCACCGAGGCTCTTACAAGCCTGAAGTACCATAAGACCGATTGTGCCGCCGCCGAGGATAACAATGCTCTTACCAAGCTGTGCGCCGCCGAGAATTGCTGCGTGCATACCGACTGCTGCCGGCTCAACGAGAGCTGCTTCCATTGTTGTCATACCCTCGGGAATGTGGTATGTCCACTCCTCGGGATGTGTCATATACTGTGTGAGTGCGCCCTTGTAGTTAGGCTGTGTAGCCATAAAGTCAACATCGGGACAGATGTTGTATCTGCCTGTACGGCAGTATTCGCATTTGTCATCCGGAACACCGGGTTCGATAAGAACCTTGTCGCCTGCTTTGAATCTTGTAACCTTTGAGCCAACCTTTACAACCTCGCCTGCAACCTCATGGCCAAGACCGATTTTCTGGTTAGGATCCTTAGGCGGGATAAAAGGACCGAATTCAAAGCCGTGGATATCGGAACCGCACATTCCGACATATTCAACCTTCATAAGAATTTCGTGATCCTTTGGCTCGGGAACGGGACATTCCTGAATTTCAAACTGCTTTGGAGTAACTAAGATAGCTTCTGAATTTTTCATAATAATCTCCTGCACTTTCTTTATAATAATTTATTTAAGCATTCTGCGCCCGATGCGCTTTCTGCGTATGTTCTGATTTAATTTGCCTATATGAGTTAAATAATTTAAAGTTAAAATTTCTTGAATGTTTTTAATTGCTGTTTATCTGTTTCATTAGTAAGGAATTTTAGTTTGCGGTGCCCGATGCACTCAGGCACCGCATCTAAAATTTTTGGTTGTATGTATTAGAGGGTTTTGCAGAGATTACTCTACATCACCGATGTCCTCAACGGATTCGCCTCTGGTTTCAACACCGAGGAAGATAACTGCAACAGCGATGATTGCTGCAACAATTGCGATAAGAATGAACACACCGCCTGAGCCCATGCTGCTTGCAGCAACATTTGTAACGAGGAACGGGAAGAAGATGTTACTTACACGACCCATTGCGTTACTGAAGCCCGAACCTGAAAGCTTTGCCGATGTAGGCCACATCTCAGGAACATAAACTGCTGATGCGTAGCAAACATACATATAGATGATTGTGTTAAGAAGGAATGTCATAACAATAAGTCCTGTCATTCCGAGTGTCGGAGCAAGAAGACCTGTTGCAACACCAAGACCTGCCATGCCTGCAAGGAGGATAACACCCATTACACGGCGAGGAATCTTATCCATGATAAGAGATGCGATAAAGATACCGAACGGAGCACCGAAGAGTCCGAACATTGTCATAAACTGTGACTTTGATGTGTCATAGCCAAGACCTGAAAGCATTGACGGCATCCAGTTCATAAGTGTGTACTGGATTGTGTTCATACCGATGAGTACGAGAGAACCAACGATAGTTCTTCTGAGGAGTTTACCTTTAAAGAGAGCTGTGAATGGGAGCTTCTTAACAGGCTTTGGATTTGTAACTTCAACGGGTGGGAGTGGCTTGCCTGTTGATTTTTCAATTTCCTTTTCGATGCTTGTCATAATTTCGTCAGCTTCATCAAGTCTGCCCTGTGATTCGAGCCATCTCGGTGATTCAGGGAACTTAACATAGATGAAGATGCAAGCGATAATTGAAAGGATTGAAGGAATCATAAACTGGATTCTCCAGTTCATATTCATGCTTACGCCTGTTGAAACGATAAGAAGAGCAATACCGTTGCAGATTGGGTGAGCCCAGTTGCCGATGAATGATGTACGGCTTGACCATGTACCACGGTTCTTACCGGGAACATACTCTGTGAAACCTGCGAAAAGAACTACGAGGAGAGCGCCGAGTGCAAGACCCTGGAGAAGTCTGAACACATAAAGAACTGCAATGTTCGGTGAAAGAGCACCGCCGATCATAGCGATGATATGGATAATTTCGTAAAGAAGGATACTCTTTTTACGGCCGATTTTATCACCGATAGGTCCGCCGATGAGTGCGCCGAAGAGCTGTCCTGCTGTGTAAGTTGTACCCCACATTGCGAGGAGTGTTGAACCGGGTTCGAGCCAGTGAAGTTCGTTCAAAAGAATGTTCTGAACGGAACCGCCGATACCGTTTGACCAGCATACTAAGAGTGCAAAAGCTGTAATCAGCCAGATCTTAACATGCCATTTTGATTGGGGCAAGCGGTCAAGTCTTGCGCCAATATTGACAGAAGTTTTGTTAGCCATTTTTCTTCTCCTTTTAATTTCCTCTTTGACTTTTTATTTCAATCAGATTTTTCTCTCAGCACCGTCAAGCTCTCGCTCAAGCTCACTTTCCATTATGTCCCAAGCCTTATTGAAATCCGTGTCCTTGTTCCATAATGCCGGAGGTCCCAGAATTACGAGATCTGCGCCTACCTCGTAAAGCGGACGGTAAAGACTGCTGTTCATTGAACCGTCGGCTTCAATTAAGAAGTTAAGACCTCTTTCCTTTCTGATCTTAGCGAGTTGGTTGATTTTTACGAACATTTGCGGATCAACCGGCTGACCTGCGATGCCCGGATCAACAATCATAATTGTAACCTTATCAAGCAACGGGAGATAATATTCAATAGTAGAAAGCGGAACCGAGGGACTTAATGCAACGCCTGCCTTACAGCCAAGCTCTTTGATCTTGTGAATCGTTACAAATGCGTCACCTTCGATGCAGTCTGTATGAGGTGTTATGTATGCAGCTCCTGCCTTTGCAAAGGTTTCAAGATACTGCTGAGGATGTTTTACCATAAGGTGAGCATCCATTGGTTTGAGATTCTCAACATGCCTGTTAAGGTAGTCGAGATAATCAGGACCGATTCCGTAACTCGGAACATAAACACCATCTTTAATGTCCATGTGGAGGTAATCTGATTTTTCGTTAATCAACTTAACCTGTTCTTCAACATGGAACAAATCACAGCAGCCCACTGACGGGGCAATCATAAGCTTTCTCATTTGAAAATCCTCCCTGATGCGTATTTTCTTTAATTAATCTTCGTAATCGTAGTGGAATATAACCTTGATAGCCTCTTTCTTAGCCATCTTGTCGAAACCTTCCTGCCACTGTGAAAGACCGAGGCGATGAGTAATCATCGGCTGAACCTTAATCTGACCTGACTGAAGAAGTCTGATGCAGTTTCTCCACGATGTTGAGTCATAAGCCATGTGACCGATAATGCTCTTGTTCCAAGCTGTAATGTCGTTGATTGAGAATTCAAGAGGTTTGAAGCCCATACCAACACGAACGATTTCAGCGTTTGGTCTTGTCATTTCGATTGCCTGCTTGAGAGCTATGTTAGCACCTGAACACTCAATTACGAGTCCGAGGTTATCTCTGCCGCAGATTTCTGTACATCTTGCAACTACATCTTCCTTAGAACCGTTTACACAATGTGTAGCGCCAAGCTCTTTTGCAACGCCGAATCTTACTTTTACATCATCGTCAAGACCAACCATTACGATGTTTACGGCACCCATAAGCTTTGCAACCTGTACCGAGAAAAGTCCGAGAGGACCTGTACCGAATACTACAACATCCTGTCCGGGGATAAGATGTGACTGCTGAGCAACTGCCTTGTATGCGTTACAGATAGGATCGAGTACACAAGCTTCTTCGTACTTGATGCCCTCAGGAATTTCCCAGATTGCGTGTTTGTGAATTGCGAGGATTTCGCCCGGTACTTTACAATACTTTGAGAAGCCGCCGCCCCATGTGTTGTTGTCAAGTCCAAGGTTTACTTTATGTTCGCAACAGAGGAAGTCGCCCTGCTCACAAGCCGGACATACGCCGCAAACATGTGCGCTGTTGTCTGAAACAACTCTCTGACCGATATGCCAGTCTTTTACATTTTCACCGACCTTAACGATTTCGCCTGCGAACTCATGACCACGAACCGACTGCTGCTGATCGGGAGTGATGTTTGTGTCATCGTAACCGTTGTCAACACCCCAGTGTTTCATGTCGGCACCGCAGATAGCGGCTGCCTTGATTTCAAGAATAATGTCATCCGGGCCGCATTCGGGAACGGGGTAGTTTTCCATCATTTTATATCCGCCGAAAGCTGTACCAAATCTTTTTAAAGCATGCATAATATTTTCTCCTTTTCTTTATTAAATAAGATTTAATGTTTCCGATTCGTTTGTTTGATTTCCGTTTTCCGAATCGGTTATTTCCTTTGACACCTATATAATACAACACAAAAATGTGGATTTCAAGCATTATTTTCTGTTTTTCGCAGATTTGTAGCAATGCCTAAAAAACAACATTGTTCTTTGTGCAATTAGCACATATACATATTTTTATTTCACATATCTGTTATTTTTATCAAGATTGAACAGTCAAACAACAATAATCAGCCCATATTCCGACCTATAACCGCTAAATATGTGTGCTTCTGTACAAATTTTGCTACATATTGTACGAAACAGATAATTTGGATTTCAGAAGAAATGTTCTTTATTTCACAGATTTTACTTTTAAAGCACACAATTCTGCGTTTTGACTTTTCCTGACCGGTTCGGATGTTATTTTTGTTCATTGAGGTAGGTCGTAATATCAAAAAACATATTATGCTCGAGCGAAAGTTTTAATTAAATGTAAAATTGAAAATTCAAAAAGCTTCCTTTCGGGCAACCCTGCTCTCTCCCTAATAAGACTATCTGCACGAACATAAAAAGGCTGAAAGAACAACTATGCTCTTTCAGCCTTTGATTATAATTTTATTCTGTTTTATCGGATTGCCAAATTATTTGAGTGCGGCAATTGCGGCTTCGATAAGAGCAATCTGCTCTCTTTCCTTTGCAGCCTGTCCCTTAACCTTTTCAATTACAGCCTCGGGAGCTTTTGCAACAAAGCCCTGATTGTTAAGCTTGCCCTCGCTCTGTGCAAGACGCTTTTTAACCTGTTCAAGCTCTTTGTTGAGTCTTGCAAGCTCCTTTTCCCTGTCAACAAGCTCGTCCATAGGAATGTAAATCTTTGCGTCTGCCGTTACAATGTTTACAGCACCCTCAATTTCAAAGCTTTCTGCAACTTCAACCTCACTTGCTGATGCAAGCTTCTGAATGAACTGTGTGCCGTCCTTGAATGTGTCGGCAAACTTTGTTGCAACATAAACCTTTGCTTTTCTTGACGGCGGAACATTCATCTCTGCACGGCGGTTACGGATTGCACGGATTGCATCCATAATTTTTTTCATTTCATCCGATGCCTCGGGATAATCAAGCTCTGCGTTGTATTCAGGGTACTTTGCGAGCATTACTGTTTCGCCCTCGTGAGGAATTGTCTGCCAGATTTCTTCTGTGATGTACGGCATAAACGGATGGAGAAGTCTGAGAATTTGATCAAGCACATAAAGAAGTACCTGTCTTGCATTCTGAGCGTCCTCACCGTCACTTGAAAGTCTTGTCTTAACAAGCTCAATGTACCAGTCGCAGTAGCAGTCCCAGATGAATTCGTAAATCTTCTGAACTGCAATGCCGAGTTCAAACTTCTCAAGATTTTCGTTTACTTCTTTTGCAACTGTGTTGAGAGTTGAAACAATCCACTTGTCCTCTGTTGTGAGAGTTTTCGGAAGTTCATTCTTAACATCGTGGTCGTCAATGTTCATGTGAACATAACGAGATGCGTTCCAGAGCTTGTTTGCAAAGTTAGCGCAAGCCTCAACACGCTTGTCGGAATAACGCATATCGTTACCGGGTGTGTTGCCTGTTGCAAGGAAGAAACGGAGTGCGTCTGCACCATATTTGTCAATAACTTCAAGCGGATCAATACCGTTGCCGAGAGATTTTGACATCTTGATGCCGTTTTCATCTCTTACAATGCCGTGCATAAATACGGTCTTGAACGGAGCAGAACCCATATTTTCACAAGCCGAGAAAATCATTCTTGCAACCCAGAAGAAGATGATATCATAACCTGTTACAAGAGTGCTTGTGGGATAGAAATACTCAAGTTCGGGAGTTTTGTCGGGCCAGCCGAGTGTTGAGAACGGCCAAAGTGCCGAACTGAACCATGTGTCGAGAGTATCCTCGTCCTGATGAATGTGTGTACTGCCGCACTTACAGCACTTTTCGGGTGCGTCTTTGGCAACCATAACTTCGCCGCAGTCATCGCAGTACCATGCAGGGATTCTGTGTCCCCACCAAAGCTGACGGGAAATACACCAATCCTTGATGTTCTCCATCCAATGGAAATAAACCTTTTCAAATCTTTCGGGGATAAACTTTGTGTCGCCCTTGCGGACAACATCAATTGCAGGCTTTGCAAGCGGAGCCATTTTTACAAACCACTGCTTTGAAACCATAGGCTCAATTGTTGTGTGACAACGGTAGCAAGTGCCGACATCGTGAGTAAGCTCTTCAACCTCTTTGAGAGCGCCGATTTCTTTAAGGTCAGCAACAATAGCCTCTCTTGCCTCCATTGTTGTCATGCCTGCGTATTTTCCGCAGTCGAGAACCTCGGGTTCGTTTTCGGCAAGCTGTCCCTTTGCCTTTAACTCGTTGTATTCTTCAACATCCTTTGCACCTGTAAGGTGACCGTCATATGTAAAGCAACGGACAATCGGAAGATTGCAACGCTGACCGACTTCAAAGTCGTTAGGGTCGTGTGCAGGAGTGATTTTAACAACACCTGTACCCTTTTCCATATCTGCGTGTTCATCACAAACAATCGGGATTTCCTTGTTAAGGAGAGGAAGGATTACATGACAGCCGTGGAGGTGCTTGTAACGCTCATCGTCCTTGTTGACGGCAACAGCAGTATCACCGAGCATTGTTTCGGGACGGGTTGTTGCGATTTCAAGGTACTCGCCTGTTTCCTTAACCTGATAGAGCAAGTGCCAGAAATGACCGTTCTGCTCCTTGTATTCAACCTCGGCATCCGAAATTGATGTACAGCAATGAGGACACCAGTTTACCATACGGTTGCCACGGTAGATTTTTCCGTCATTATAAAGGCGAACAAAAACTTCTTTAACAGCCTTTGAACAGCCCTCGTCCATTGTGAAGCGCTCACGCTCCCAGTCACAGCTTGAACCGAGCTTTTTAAGCTGACTTGTGATTCTTCCGCCGTACACCTTTTTCCATTCCCATGCACGCTTTAAAAATTCTTCTCTGCCGATATCTTCTTTAGTGATACCCTCTTTACGCATTGCCTCAACGATTTTAGCCTCTGTAGCGATTGACGCATGGTCTGTACCGGGAAGCCAAAGTGCGCTGTAGCCCTGCATTCTTCTCCAACGGATAAGAATGTCCTGAAGTGTTTCGTCAAGTGCGTGTCCCATATGCAGCTGACCTGTGATGTTTGGCGGCGGCATTACGATTGTATAAGGTTTTTTATCTTTGTCAACCTCTGCATGAAAGTAGTTACCTTTCAGCCAGAAGTCGTAAATTCTGTCCTCAAACTCTGACGGGTTGTAGGATTTAGCAAGTTCCTTTGCCATAGTCATTACTCCTCTTGATTTATTGTTCGGATAAACCGAGTTCATATACCTTTTTATTATCTCATTTATGTGTCGATTTGTCAATTATCAGCAAATAAAATGTGGCATATAATTTCAATTTTATAACATTTAAAGTTTGACGAATAAAGCGTAAAATGGTAAAATATACTGCATAAGAGGAACAAACAAATTCAAGGGTGTGTATTATATGAAAGTCAGGGTTATGTGCCTTGTGCTGTGCGTGTTTGTTTTCGCATCAATTTTCTGCGGATGCGGAAGCAACGGAAATACCGAAATAATCGGCAAATGGGTACCGACAACAGCAAAGACAGACGGTGAAACAATTTCATACAGTGAGCTTGGAATTGACGAGGATCAGTTTGGTCTTGATTTCAAGGACAGCAGTAACTGCACGGTTACCCTTGCAGGAATTTCGTGTGATTCAGCCTACACATTCAACGGAACCTCCGTTGACCTGACGGTAAACGGTACGGCATACAAGCTGAGCTATGACAGCGGTGTGCTGACAATGGTGCTTAATTACGACAACAACAGAATTGAGTTTTCATTCACAAAACAAAGATAGTTTTACAAATTGAAAATTGAAAATGTAAAATAAAAATTTTCGGTCGGGCAGTTGCTTTGCAAAACGCATAGTTATGTTTGACCCGACCCCCAAAAGTTAGACCTAAAAAATCTAACTTTGGAGGTCGGTATTTTTATGTCAAAATACAGTTATGAATTCAAGAAGAAGGTAGTAATGGACTACATAAATGGAAAAGGAGGATA
>ENA-OQBL01000364-OQBL01000364.1-human-gut-metagenome-genome-assembly--contig:-NODE-364-length-25086-cov-7.660083_pt1 | contig 25086 bp, 24 predicted proteins | sample MGYA00242747_ERZ504553 | MGnify/ENA primary metagenome ERZ504553 (study PRJEB26092, sample SAMD00036240) | human gut metagenome | host: Homo sapiens | study: EMG produced TPA metagenomics assembly of...
TTTCCTCAACCGGCAAGCCACAGGCATCTTTCAGATATCTGGCAAAAGGTACCTGGTATGTGGCAGCCCGAAGCTGGGTTCTGGATGCACAGGGCAATAAGGTCTATGGTTCCTGGACAAAGGTTAAAAAGATCAAGATCACAGTTGTCACACCACAGCAGCCAAAGATCAGGGATATCACTGTAAAAGGAAACACAGTGACTGTTACTTACACAAAATGTAAAAATGCCACAGGTTATGAGATTCTGCTCGGAACCAAATACAAGACCTCCGCAGGAGAGAAGTATCCGGTTAAGAAATATGTGAAACGTACAGAAGGCAAAAATACCGTAACTGTAACCTTTACAAACGTAAAGAAAGGTACCTGGTATGTGACAGTGCGATCCTGGAATAGAACCTCCAAGAACAAGTCCAGAGTTTACAGTCCATATTCCACAATGAAGAAATTTGCTGTATGATTTTTTCGTAACTGAATAAACTGATACTAAAGAAAACAAGAGGTGCTGCTAAACGGCAGTACCTCTTTTCGGTACAGAAATGATTACCGGAGTAAGCAGAATGATCATATTATCCAGGAGGGCAGATTTATGTGGGGATTTATAGTGGCATTGATTTCAGGGGCACTGATGAGCATTCAGGGTGTTTTTAATACGGAGGTGACAAAGCAGACCAGCCTCTGGGTATCAACCGGATGGGTACAGCTGTCGGCTTTTGCAGTCTGCGTTCTTGCCTGGCTTTTTACAGGACGGGAAAGTGTGGCTGCACTCTGGCAGGTGGACAATAAATATACACTTCTTGGCGGAGTGATCGGAGCGTTTATTACCATTACAGTAATCCAGAGTATGGGAGCCCTTGGACCTGCCAGGGCAGCAATGCTGATCGTTATTTCGCAGCTGGCAGTTGCTTATGTAATTGAATTATTTGGATTGTTTGGGGTAGATAAAGAACCCTTTGAATGGCGCAAAATCCTTGGATTGCTGATCGCGATTTCCGGAATTGTTATATTTAAGTGGCAAAAATAAGAGTTTACTATTGTAAAATCATTAAGATTTCGTTACAATAAGGGTGGCATTATGGACAGGGGGACTCTTACTCTGAGAAATAAGAGGAGGACCCTTATGACAAAAATAAAAAACAGGTGTTGTTATACTGTGACACTGATATTATGTGGAGCTTTGTTTCTTACAGGACTGACAGGATGTAAGAGCAGAGAGGCACAGTTTCTGATAGATGGATTGCAGGAAGCAAAGGCAGAGGTGGATGCGGAGTCATCAGAAGAGAAAACATCAGGACAGAAGTCGAAGAAAGATACAGCTGAGAAGAAAGCTGATACAGAAGACCGACAGAATGATGATGGCAGTTCTGCAGAGTCCCGGAAAAAAACAGGCAGAATCAGATGGTTCAGATGCAGGTAATGGGACAGGAAGTGATTCCGGGAAACATACTTCAGATGCTGATATAGATAATGGGTCAGAAGCAGTTTCTGATAAGGAAATGCAGCAGGCGATGATCTATGTTGATGTCTGCGGAGCAGTTGCGAATCCGGGAGTTTTTCAGCTGGCAGCCGGGAGCCGGGTGTTTCAGGCGATTGAGGCGGCGGGAGGATATCTTCCCGAGGCAGCTCTAACCTGTGTAAACCGTGCAGGAGTTCTGACAGACGGACAGCAGCTCTATATTCTCACACAGGAAGAGATGGAGCGGCAGGGGCTGGATCCGGCAGAGATGTTCGGGGCATCAGATGGACAGATGAATGGAAGTGCCGGGACAGGACAGAACACGGGGATGACCGCTCAGGTTCAGCAGGATAACAGGATCAACATAAATACAGCAGATGAAGCTCAGCTTACTACGCTGACGGGGATCGGTGCAACACGTGCACAGGCGATCATTGCCTACAGAGAAGAGAACGGGCCATTTGCTGCGATAGAGGATATTATGAATGTACAGGGTATCAAAGAAGGTACTTTTGCAAAGATAAAAGATGAGATAGTAGTAGGATAAGGAGAACCGAATGAGCAGGAAAGTTTTGGTAGTAGATGATGAGAAACTGATCGTAAAAGGAATCCGTTTTAGTCTGGAACAGGATGGTATGGAGGTAGACTGCGCTTATGATGGAGAAGAGGCAGTAGAGAAAGCAAAAGATAAAAAATATGATATTATCCTTCTGGATCTGATGCTGCCGAAGATGGACGGGCTGGAAGTATGCCAGCAGATCCGCGAATTTTCCAATGTGCCGATCGTGATGCTGACAGCTAAGGGTGAGGATATGGATAAGATCCTTGGTCTTGAATATGGTGCGGATGATTATATCACCAAACCGTTCAATATCCTGGAAGTTAAGGCACGTATCAAAGCGATCATGCGCCGTGCGGGAAGCGACCACGAGGAGAAAGAAAAGGCAAAGAGCATTCAGGTGGGCGATCTTCGTATGGACTGTGAAGGCAGACGTGTATTTATTGCAGGTAAAGAGATTAATCTGACAGCAAAGGAATTTGATGTACTGGAGCTTCTGGTATTTAATCCGAATAAGGTTTACAGTCGTGAGAACCTGCTGAACATTGTATGGGGATATGAGTATCCGGGTGATGTGCGTACTGTGGATGTACATATCCGCCGTCTCCGTGAGAAGATTGAAACCAATCCAAGTGAACCGAAGTATGTACACACCAAATGGGGCGTTGGATATTATTTCCAGGCTCAATAAAAAGAACGCATGAAACAGGCAGACCACATTTTATGAAACAAAGATCATAAAATGTGGTCTGATTTTTTTGTGCAGATAAAAAGCATTCTGCTATTTTCTGCTTTTTTATTTTATCTGTAATTATGATGTATCCATGTACAAGAAGATCAGTCACAATCAGTGCTGCCACTGACAATATCAGGCATTCTTTTACCCCAAATTCGTAAAAAGCAGCAAAACCGGCAAGTGTCCAGTAAACTCCGATATGTACGGCATACATCTTTGAAATCTGTTTTGAGTAATAACACAGTTTATTATATCCGAATTTCCATTTTTCCATCATTGGCATGATACGAAATGCAGCTGCAAACACAAATATGATACTGCAGAAACTTCCGAGTACCTTTGCAAGCCCCGGGATTCTGTATTGTTCGATCATATAATTAAAGAATCCTTCAATGCCCGGATGTAGTACAATGCAGCATATAAACCATACCGCCGCAGTAATCCCACATATGATCCCGCTTTCTTTATAAAAGTTTCCTTTTTCATCTTCAGGGATTCTTCTGAGCACTTTTCCAAAAACATATCCAAGAAATACATAACTCAAATATGGGAAGAAGCAGAAGCTGGTTTCACCTTTTCCACCGAAAGTCATATCCAGGATCCAGTTAATTGCCGGATCATCAGAAACCAGCAACTTTGTAAATGGTGATATGATTCCGACTATTACAGCACTTATGACATATCCCCTTAAGCTTACATTTAATTTCCTGTAGACCGCAAGCACCAGATAGCACATACCGGCTATAAAGAATATATTTACGAATGTAAGCATGGAATAAAGATTTGCGTCATATAATTCTCTGCTGCCTGCAGCTTCAACTGTAATGGAATTTCTTATATTAAAACTGATTGTCATTACAGCTGCATAGCATAAATTGCTTAATCCCTGATAGAATAACAGCTTTATGCCGTTTTTAACCATATCTTTGGGCTGGGAATGGCGTGTGAAAGCACTTCCGAATCCCATGGTAAACAGATATAGGCAGGCACCTGTCGGCATGAAGAGCGCAAACAGAATCTTATGTACATTTGATTCGGCTGCTGCGACACCACCTATTGTCTGAAATGAATGTATAAATACTATCATGATCAACAGGAAACCCTTTACCAGATCAAGTTCCCTCTGACGTCCTGTATTCACTTCTTTTTCTTTCAAAGAAAACATACTTACCTCCTCCTTTATCCGGATATTTTCAGTGAGAACGGAACACTTATCTTTTGTCACTGATATCATATGGACAGTGTAGCACAGGCAGAATCATAGCACAATCATAATATTCCTGACATTGTACACACACCACGTACATTACTGTTTACTCCGTTCTCAGTAACGTAGCCAAAATTCATTCCAAATTGCCTGCGGCAATGGAATTTTGGCTTGTATGTCTCGGGATAGTGGTGCGTAAACAGTAACAATTATTCAGTTTGATTCAGTTTAGTTTGGTTTACATCTGAGATGGTTTAGTATTGAACAAAGCTGATAAAAATTAGACAAACAAAACAAACATCTATAGAGGAAAATGATAAAAAATTAGAAAATTTCTATAAATGCGCTTGTGAAAATGACGAAAAAGGCATATAATTAACGTTACAATATGTAAAGAGTGCAATAAAAAAGAAAAAACAGGTATAAGGAGGGTGCGAAATGCTAGATCAGTCATTTTATCAGAAAGCGGATGAGATCATTGCTTTCTATGGTAAAAAGCCGGCATCACTGATTCCGATCATGCAGGATATTCAGGGGGTGTACAGATATCTCCCGGAAGAATTGCTTACATATGTTGCGGAGCAGATCGGTGTGACAGAAGCGAAAGCGTTCAGTGTTGCCACATTTTATGAGAATTTCTCATTTGATGCGAAAGGTAAATATGTGATCAAGGTCTGTGACGGAACAGCCTGTCATGTAAGAAAATCAATACCGGTTCTGGAGGAACTTTATAAGAAACTGGGGCTGTCAAAGACAAAGAAGACGACAGACGATATGATGTTTACTGTGGAAACAGTTTCCTGTCTTGGTGCCTGCGGACTTGCACCGACTATGATGGTCAATGAAGAGGTATATCCGAGAATGACTCCGGAGAAGGCAGATGAGCTGATTGATAAACTGAGAGGGGGCGAACAGGGATGATCCAGAATAAGGAAGTATTGGAGCAGATCAGAGAAGAAGCTGTGAAAGAACTTAATTCTTATGACTGTCGTATTCTTGTCTGTTCAGGTACCGGATGTGTGGCAACCGGTTCTCAGAAAATCTATGAGAAATTCATGGAGATTGCCAAAGATGCTCCGGGAGTTACCATTGAGTTTGGACCTCATGACAAAGATGCACATGTAGGTGTAAAGAAAACAGGATGTCAGGGTGTCTGTGAGCTTGGACCACTTGTTCGTATCCAGAAAGGCGACGATGTGATCCAGTATACGAAGGTTCAGATCGAAGACTGCCAGGAGATTTTTGAGAAGAGTGTTCAGGGTAATGAGACTATCGAGAGACTGCTTTATCAGAAAGGCGGTAAAGTAAGCCGCGGACCGGAAGATATTCCGTTTATCGCGAAACAGACCCGTATTGTTTTGAAGAACTGTGGTAAGTTTGATGCAGAATCTCTGAATGAGTACATAGCAAGCGGCGGTTTCCAGGCTCTGGAGAAAGCAATGTTTGAGATGGATCCGGATCTGGTTATTGATCAGGTTGATAAATCCGGTATCCGCGGACGTGGCGGCGGCGGCTTCCCGGCAGGTAAGAAATGGATTCAGGTAGCACGCCAGGCTGATCCTGTTCATTATGTAGTTTGTAACGGTGATGAGGGTGACCCGGGAGCATTCATGGATGGTTCTGTAATGGAAGGTGATCCTTACCGTCTGATCGAAGGTATGATGCTTGCAGCTTACGCAGTAAGAGCACAGCATGGTTATATTTATGTACGTGCGGAGTATCCCCAGTCAGTAGCACGACTGAAACACGCTATCGCAGTTCTGGAAGAAGTGGGACTGTTAGGCGATGATATCCTTGGAACAGGATTCTCCTTCCATATGCATATCAATCGTGGTGCAGGTGCTTTCGTATGTGGTGAAGGTTCTGCCCTGACTGCATCTATCGAAGGAAGCAGAGGTATGCCCCGTGTAAAACCGCCACGTACGGTTGAGCAGGGACTTTGGGCGAAACCTACTGTTCTGAATAACGTAGAAACTTATGCAAATATTCCGGAGATCATTCTCAAAGGTGCAGACTGGTACAGAAGTATCGGTACAGAAGGTTCTCCTGGAACAAAGACCTTCTCACTGACAGGTTCTATTGAGAATACAGGTCTGATCGAGGTTCCGATGGGAACAACTTTAAGGGAAATTATCTTTGATATCGGCGGAGGACTGAAATCCGGTGCTGCGTTTAAGGCTGTTCAGATCGGCGGACCATCCGGTGGATGTCTGACAGAAGAACATCTGGATGTACCCCTTGATTTTGACTCTGTTAAGAAATACGGTGCGATCGTTGGTTCCGGTGGTCTGGTTGTTATGGATGAACATACCTGTATGGTAGAGGTTGCACGTTTCTTTATGGGCTTTACCCAGAGAGAATCCTGCGGTAAATGTGGTCCCTGCCGTATCGGTACCAAGCGTATGCTTGAGATCCTTGAGAGGATCGTAGACGGAAAGGGTGAAGTAGAGGATCTGGATAAACTGGAGCATCTTGGAAACTTCATCAAGGACCGTTCACTCTGCGGACTTGGAAAGAGTGCACCGCTTCCTGTACTTTCCACATTAAGGAACTTCAGAGATGAATATGTAGAGCATATCGTTGATAAAAAGTGCGCGGCTCATGTATGTAAGGCAATGCGTTCTTATGTGATTGATCCTGAGAAATGTAAAGGATGTACCAAGTGTGCGAGAAACTGCCCGGTTGGTGCTATCACAGGAAATAAGAAAGAGCCTCACAGCATTGATACCTCCAAGTGTATTAAGTGCGGAACATGTCTGGAAAATTGTGTATTCGGTGCAATTTCTGTGAATTAAGGAGGGTGAAAAGATGATTCATTTGACAATAGATGGAATTCCTGCAGAGGTAGAGAAAGGTACGACTATTCTGCAGGCTGCCAGACAGATCGGAGTGGAGATTCCTACACTCTGCTATCTGGAAGATGTATTGCCGGATGGTTCCTGTCGTTTGTGCGTGGTAGAAGTAACAAACAACGGAAGAACCAAATTTGATACGGCATGTACACTTCGCTGCTCAGAAGGTGATGAAGTACAGACAATGTCAGAGAAGGTAGTTGCATATCGTAAAGATACACTGGATCTCCTTCTTTCTGACCACCGTGTACACTGCTTCTCCTGCGAGGCAAACGGCGACTGTAAATTACAGGATTACTGTTTTGAATATGGTGTAACTGAGACAAGCTATCCTGGTGAAATGAAGGATATGCCGATTGATGATACCAATAAATTCTTTACCTATGATCCAAGCCTGTGTATTCTCTGCCACCGCTGCGTGAATACCTGTAAAGAAATCGTAGGAAGAGGTGCGATCGATACCATGGATCGTGGTTTCAACTCCGTAATCGGTGCACATTATAAACATAAATGGAATGAAGGTATCTGTGAATCCTGTGGTAACTGTGTTCAGGCCTGTCCGACAGGTGCGTTAACCATGAAGCGCAGAAAGAAATATCGTCCATACCAGATTGACAAGAAGGTTCTGACTACCTGTCCACATTGTGCAACAGGCTGCCAGTATTATCTCCTCATAAAAGACGGAAAGATTGTGGATACAGAGGCTGCAAACGGACCATCCAACAAAGGTCTGCTCTGCGTTAAAGGCCGCAGCGGAAGCTTCGATTTTGTACAGTCACCGGAGCGTATCAAATATCCGTTAATTAAGAATAAAGAGACAGGTGAATTTGAACGTGCAACATGGGATGAAGCACTTGATCTTGTAGCTTCCAAGTTTATGGAAATCAAGAAGAAATATGGCTCTGATTCCCTTGCAGGTTTTGCATGCTCCAGATCACCGAATGAAGATATTTACATGGTACAGAAGATGGTTCGCTGTTGCTTCGGCACCAACAATACAGACAACTGTGCACGTGTATGTCATTCCGCATCTGTATCAGGTCTTGCAATGACTCTTGGCTCAGGCGCCATGACAAACCCGATCGAAGATATCACAAAGAATGCAGATCTGATCATGCTGGTTGGTTCCAATCCTGAGGAAGCACATCCTGTAGTCGGCATGCAGATCCGTCAGGCCATCAAGAGAGGATGCAAGCTGATCGTAGTTGATCCTCGTGATATTGGTCTGGCTAAGAAAGCAGATATCCATCTGAAACTGAAACCTGGTACAAATGTTGCTTTTGCAAACGGTATCATGAATGTGATCCTTTCTGAAGGTCTTCAGGATGACAAGTTCATTGCAGAGCGTACAGAAGGTTTCGAAGAATTAAAGGAAATCGTTAAAGATTACACACCTGAGAAGGTAGCTGAGATCTGCCACATTGATCCAGACGATCTGAGAAAAGCAGCGATCATGTATGCAAAAGCTGACCGTGCTCCGATCATCTACTGCCTTGGTGTAACTGAACATTCCACAGGTACAGAGGGCGTTATGTCCATGTCCAATATGGCAATGATGGTTGGCAAGCTTGGACGTGAAGGCTGTGGTGTTAACCCGCTTCGTGGACAGAATAACGTACAGGGTGCCTGCGATATGGGTGCTCAGCCGAACGTATATCCGGGATATCAGAAGGTTACTGATCCTGCAGTTCGTGAGAAATTCGAGAAAGCATGGGGTGTAAAACTTGATCCGAATATCGGAACTCATGCAACTGATGTATTCCCGAAGGCAATCACAGGCGAGATCAAGGGTCTGTATATTTATGGTGAGGACCCGGTAGTTACTGATCCGGACACCACACACATCATCAAAGCATTAAAGAGTCTTGATTTCTTTGTACTTCAGGAACTTTTCATGACAGAGACAGCTCAGTATGCAGATGTTATTCTTCCTGGCGTAAGCTATGCAGAGAAGGAGGGTACATTTACCAATACAGAGCGCCGCGTACAGAGAGTCCGCAAGGCTGTCACAGTGCCTGGCGAGATGAGACTGGATACAGATATTATTATTGATCTGATGAACCGTATGGGATATCCGCAGCCACATCTGACATCTGCTCAGATTATGGATGAAATTGCATCCCTGACACCGAGCTTCGCAGGTATCAGCCATGAACGTCTTGACAGTGAAGAAGTTCATGGACAGGGACTTCAGTGGCCATGTACCTCCAAGGATCATCCGGGAACACCGATCATGCATGTTGGTAAATTCTCCCGCGGTCTTGGCTGGTTCTATCCTGCAAAATATGTACCGTCAGCAGAGCTTCCGGATGAGGAATATCCAATCATCCTCATGACAGGACGTATTCTGTATCATTACACAACAAGAGCCATGACAGGAAAGACACCTGAGCTTATGGAGATCGAAGGTAAGTCATTTATCGAAATGAACATCGTAGATGCCGATAAGCTGGGTATCAAAAACGGTGATAAAGTCAGAGTTTCTTCCAGACGAGGATCCATTGAATCTACCGCTCGTGTAGGTACAAAGACCTCACCGGGTGAGAGCTGGATGCCATTCCACTTCCCGGATGGAAATGCAAACTGGCTGACCAACGCCGCACTTGACAAATACGCAAGAATTCCTGAATATAAGGTATGCGCAATTAAGATTGAGAAAGCATAAAACAATATCGGAGACAAAGTTCCGGATCTGATATCGTAAATATTATATGGGGCTGTCGCACATGGATCTGCTGTCCTTGCGGCAGCTCCATATTCCTTTATGGAAAGGCAAAAATAATCATTCGGCAGTACATCATTCTGTGAAAGTACGGAACGGTTACAGATAAATTTTTTGTGAAAAATATAGTGTTACATAATAAGGAGTACGAGGCATGCAGAGATTTCAGTCAATCCTTCAGTTTAAAAAAGTCAGTTGTAAAAACTGTTACAAATGTGTCCGGAACTGCCCGGTCAAGGCGATACGTGTTCATGATCATCAGGCCAGGATCATAGAAAGTCAGTGTATTTACTGTGAGAAGTGTATCCTTGTCTGCCCGCAGGATGCCAAGGAAGAGCAGAATATGATTCCTGCAATCTGCAATGCAATGGAGAATAAGACGCAGGTTATAGCCTCTCTTCATCCGGCATATCTGGCACGTTTTGGGGTAACCGGTATCAATGGAATAAGGGAAGCGATGAAGAAGCTGGGATTTGCAGATGCAGCGGATGCAGCAGAAGGTGCAAGCCTGATGATTTCGCAGTATAGAGCACTTTTTGCGGAACAGAAAGAGCCGGGAATAATGATCTCTTCTGCCTGTCCTGTAATCGTACAGTTTGTCAGGAAACACTATCCGCATCTTCTGGGAAATTTGGTACAGTCTGCCTCTATGATGCAGTTTCATGCCAGTTATCTGAAAAAGAAATATCCGGGAGCAGAGATTGTCTATGTAAGTCCCTGTATTTCGGCTATGTCAGAACTGAGAGACTCAGGAAATGAAGTGGATTATGTGATCACATTGGAAGAGCTGGCACAATGGATGAAAAAAGAAGGGATTTCCATAACTGAGAAAGAACCTGAGCAGATTGCCTACCGTTCCAGAGAAATCGCCATTGCGGATGGTTTAACAGACCTGCTTGGGGCTGTAAAGGGAATCCGCAGGCTTTCTGTAAGTGGGATGGAGCAGTGCAGGGAGGTTCTGGAAGAACTTCATCCGGAGGATTTTGAAAATTGCTTTCTTGAGATGTATGCATGCAGCGGCGGCTGTGTGGCAGGTCCTTCTTTCCAGATGAAGAAGGGACATTATCTGGCAGATGTTCTGGCAGTGAAGAATGCAGCCTTTGGAAAAGATTTTCACAGAGAGCAGGGAGACTATGAACTTCCGGGATTTGAACTGAGAAAGAATTTCGGTTACTGTTCTGCACAGGAACAGGAAGAGATCTCAGAGGAAGAAATCAGGGATGCTCTGGCGGAAATGGGAAAATTTTCTCCAAAGGATGAATTAAACTGCGGTGCCTGCGGGTACAACACATGCAGGGAAAAGGCAATTGCCATTATCCAGAATAAGGCTGAGGTTGCCATGTGTATTCCATATATGCGGGCAAAACAGGAAAGTTACTCCAATAAAGTCTTTAATGCCATGCCCGGACTTCTGGTAACTGTGGATTATAATCTGAAGATCATTCAGATGAATGAGGCGGCGTCCAAATTGTTCAATATGCCGAAAAAGCGGCGCCTGATCGGGAAACCGGTATCGGAGATCATGGATGATTACAGTCTGGCGAGTATACTGGCTTTTGAACGGAATCTGATGCAGGATGAGATTTATCTGGAGGATCAGAAATGTTATCTAGATCGCGTAATGACGAATGATAAAGAAAATAAAATGATTCTCTGCATTATGAAGGATATTACAAAGGAGCGGAAGCATAAAGATCAGATTCATAATGCTCAGATTGAAGCTGCGCGTATGGCAGATAAGCTGGTAGAAGAACAGCTGAAGATCGTGCAGCAGATCGCCGGACTTCTTGGAGAAACTGCTGCAGACACCAAAGTGGCAGTAGAAAAACTGAAAAATACCATACTTCTGGAGAGTGAAGAAGAGAATGAAAAGAAATAAGCATCATGGACTGAATGTGGAATTTGACGGCTTATGCATGGATTTTGGTCATGTGAGCCTGAATAAAAAGAAAGAATTTCTCTGTGGGGACTGCTATAAGATTGAAGAAAATGATAAAGACCATGTTCTGGTGCTTTCTGACGGACTTGGGAGCGGAGTAAAGGCGAATATCCTTTCCACGCTGACTGCGACCATGCTCAGTACCATGATCATTAATCAGGTGGAACTGGATGAGGCAGTGCGTGCAGTGGCAAAAACGCTTCCTGTGTGCAGTGTGAGAAATCTGGCATATGCCACTTTTACAGTGCTGAATTTTCAGGGGAAACAGGTAAGCCTTTATCAGTTTGATAATCCGGATGCAATTCTGATCCGGGATGGCAAGCTCTTTGATTATCCGGTGGAGACAAGTATGATCGAAGAGAAGGAAATCCATAAAAGCTGTTTTGAACTGAAAGATGAGGATATGCTGATCATTATGTCCGACGGTGTCACCAATGCGGGAATGGGAAAAACTACCAACGGCGGCTGGGGAAGAGATGATGTAATGGCTTTCTGCAGGGCAAAGTACCATAAAGGGATGAGCGCACAGGAGATGGCAGGCTATCTGGCAGAGGCCAGCCTGGATCTGAATCTGAATGAAACGGATGATGATATTACAGCCATTGTTCTGCGGATGCGGCATAAACAGGTGGTAAACCTTATGATCGGCCCGCCAAGTAAGGAGGAGCATGATGAGCGATATCTGAAGTCCTTTTTCGATTCAGAGGGATATCATGTAATCTGCGGCGGAACTACTGCACAGTGTGCTGCCAGATATCTGGATAAAGAGCTGATCTCTCTTAGTGAAACTGCCTGCGGAGACGTTCCTGCCTATTATAAGCTGGAAGGTACAGAGCTGGTGACAGAGGGATTTCTTACGATTGAGCATTTGCTTGAATATTGTGAAGAATGGATGAAGGACAGGCTGTCCTTTAACAGGCTGAAACGAAAAAAAGATGCGGCAGCATTGCTTGGTGTGATGCTGTTTGAGCAGGCAACGGATATTAATTTCTACTTCGGTGGTGCTATCAATAAGAGTAACGTGGAACTGGGAATCACAGAAAAAAGGAAAGAACAGGCAGCAGAAGAACTTGTGGAGCATCTGCAGAATGCAGGAAAGAATGTGAATATTGCATTCTGGGCGATCTGAGAAAGCAGGAAAAACAGCAGTACATGGTTTTATAAAGAGATATCAGGGTTACTGTTCACTGGTAATATCCCGCGAGGTGTTTTTTGTGAGCGAAGGTCACAGAAAACCCGAGACATACCGCGCGAATTTATGCGATTAGCATAAATTAAGTTTGCAAAGCAAACGATACTCCTTGGGCTTTGCGCAAGGAGGTTCATATTTTTTGCATCGCGAAGCGTGTTGCTGTGAACGGAGTGAACAGTAACACATCAGGAAGGATGAGACAGAAAATGGCGAAGATATTATGTGTATGCATCAGTAAGGAACGCAAGACCTGCTCGCAGAACATTCATGAATGCGAAGCTGATCTGCAGGGACTTGTGGGAGATGTGCATTATGGAATGGGCGGAAGAAAGCAGGTCAGTCTTCTTCCTTATGAGAAGGTAAAAGAATATTTTGAACAGGCAGGAGAAGATTTCAGATATGGCAGATTTGGAGAAAATCTCCTTGTGGAAGGGATTAACTGGAACAGTATTGCGGAGGGGAACAGATTTCGTTGTGGAGATGTACTTCTGGAAGCAGTCAGGATCGGTGCGGGCGGTCCTGCATCAGATGCCTATAAGGGAGAAAAGGTATGCACGCCCATGGAACCCTGGTTTGTATTCTGTCAGATTCTGGAGGCAGGGAGGCTGAGAGAAGGAGAAATCATTCTCCAACAGAGATGAAAAATATGTAATTCTTCAGCAGTGGGCTGAATATTATGATGTTATAGCAATTTCCAAAATACTGAAGACAATCTGGTTTATAAAAAATAAGGCTCTAATGGAGTATCTTAGTGATATTATTCTCTGAAATTGCTATAGAGTTCAAAAGGTAAAACTAATATATCCGTCAATTGACCCGGTGGTTATAAAGGTATTGAAAAGACTATAAAAAATGTAATATACAAGAGGAGGAATTAGTGCGTGGAGGGAATCAGTGTAGAACAGGCAGTGGAACAGATTCTGCAGCATACGCCTGTAATAAACGAGACAGAAGAAACAGAACTGAATAAAGCAGGGGGAAGAATCCTGGCGCAGGATATGGTGGCAGGGTTTGACAATCCTCCTTTTGACCGCTCTCCGGTAGATGGCTATGCGTGTAAGGCAGAGGATCTTGCAGGTGCCGCTAAAGAGCATCCGGTGAGGCTGAAAGTCATGGAAGAGATTGATGCAGGACAGTATTCGGAAAGAGAAATCCAGCAGGGACAGGCAGTGCGCATTATGACAGGTGCTGCAATACCCAATGGCTGCAACTGCTGTATTTATCAGGAGGATACCGATTATGGCGAAGATACGGTAGAAGTTTACAGCGAACAGAAGCGATGGAGTAATTATTGCTTCGCAGGAGAGGATTTTAAAAAAGGGAACTACACTTCTGAAAAAAGGAACACATATCGGATATGTGGAGGCAGCAATTCTGGCCGGAATGGGAGTGGCGAAAGTGCCGGTTTACCGTCAGCCGAGAATTGTGCTTCTGACTACAGGAGATGAGGTGGTAGAACCGGGAATTCCATTGCCGGAAGGAAAAATTTACAACAGCAATATGACAATGCTGTCTGCCAGACTGCGTGAACTGGGAATCGAATCTTTGCATATGGAAGCAGTCAAAGATGATCCGACGGTTATGTCTGAGAAATTAAAAGAAGCAGCAGAAGCGGCAGATATGATCATCACTACGGGAGGTGTATCTGTAGGCAAGAAGGATATCATGCATGAGTCCCTGAGACTGATGGGGGCAGAGCGGATTTTCTGGAGGGTAAAGATGAAACCGGGAATGCCTACATTGTTTTCTGCATATAAAAAGACTTCCGATATAACTGCAACAGATCATTGCGCTTCAGAAAGAGAGATTCCGATCATCAGTCTCTCCGGAAATCCTTTTGGTGTTGCAGTCAGCATAGAACTTTTGATCCGTCCTGCACTGGAAAAGATGATGCAGGATCCATCAATCGGTCTGAAAGAAGTAAATGGCATTATGGCTGATAACTTTGAAAAAGGAATCAAGGGCCGCCGCTTTATCCGGGCATATCTGGAAAATGGAAAATTTCATCTTCCCAATGGTCTTCACTCTAACGGAGTCCTCAGTTCCATGGCCGGCTGCAATTGCCTGATTGATACAAAAACCATGGAAAATCAGGAAAGCAGAAGCCTGAACGCAGGGGATAAAGTGAGCGCGATTTTGCTTTGAGAGGAGCAGCAAACAGGTGGAAAGAAAAAGAATATTTGCAATCAGCGGTGTAAAGAATTCAGGGAAAACAACTCTGATCTGCAGGCTTTTGGAGATTTTTAAAGACAAGGGTCTTAAAGTGGCGGTGCTGAAGCATGACGGGCATGATTTCGTGCCGGACGTACCGGGAACGGATACATACTGTCAGCTTCAGTCCGGAGCCTACGGCACAGCAGTTTTTTCAGCAGGCAAATATATGCTGGTAAAACAGCAGCCGCAGATTTCCGAAAAAGAGCTGGCAGAATTTTTTCCGGAGGCAGATCTGATCTTACTGGAAGGATTTAAATACAGTACTTATCCGAAAATTGAAATTATTCGTAAGGGAAATTCGGCAGAAAGTGTCTGCAATCCGGAAAAACTGATGGCGATCGCTACAAACCTGGATGCAGAGGAAAGAGATGCACTGTCTGTACTGGAAAATGTTCCATTCTTTGAACTGGACAATGCAGAGTGTATTGCAGAATTTATTCTGTCGGATTATTTCCGGTAAAGAGTTTCATACGGTCACGTCGCGCGGCACAGATAAGGGTAAGGTGGTATTCTTTGGCCATGGCAACTGCCTCGGCGGAAGGGGATGCCTTGCTTGCCAGAACCGGTATTCCGGCGCGGATTGCCTTGATCGCCATATCTGTAGGGATACGTCCACTGGAATAAACCACGCATTTTTTCAGGTCAATATTATGGCGCAGGGCATAACCGATGGCCTTATCCAGAGCATTATGACGTCCGATATCTTCGCACTGAAAGAGCAGTTCTCCGTCACAGGCAAGAAAACAGCTGTGAGTTGCCCAGGTCTGGCTGTGAAGCGGGGTACCATTGGCGAAACAGTCTGCAAGGTCAAAGATCCACTGTTTTTTCCATGGGACAGGTGTAACTGGCGTCATTGGCTGATCTGTGATAAAATAATCATTAAGAACACGATTTCCGGTGCAGCAGGTCGGAGTAGGAGCAACATAATCTTCATTTTCCTCATGAGACTGCCCGGATTTATTTTTACTCAGGATCACGCGGGCACGTTTGCCGAATTCACAGATGTAGATCTGGTCAACGTCATCAGCAGAAGAGATGATTCCTTCAGTAAAAAGACGCCCCAGAACCAGTTCAGCCAGATGTTGTGGGATACAGACCAGTTTCATGGTCAGACGTTCATTTACATATACATCCATCATGTGTTCCACAAGGATTGGTTCTGTTTCTTCATGAGTTTCTCCGTCACGACCCAGAAACTCATAGGTAACATTCTCGAGCAGATTCAGGTTGTGGTATTGTTCGTTGATTTTCATAGGACAGTTCCTTTCGTCCGGTAAGGATTTTAATAATCTTGATACATTAAGTATAGACTGCGGAGTATGGAGTGTCAAACGATTATGAGAGAAAATATTGCCTGTGATTTTGACGGCGAATAACAGAAGAAAAGGTTACAAAGGTTGCGGTTCACCCGTATCCGGTAACAGGAAAATCAATTATTAGAAAGTAAAAGGCAGGTAGAGCCGATGATAGACAAATATGGAAGAGAAATAGATTATTTAAGGATTTCCCTGACAGACAGATGTAATCTGAGATGCATTTACTGTATGCCGGAAGAAGGCGTAAAATCCCTTTCTCATGCAGAAATCCTCACATACGATGAGATTCTCCGCATCTGCAGGTGCGCAGCAGATCTGGGAATCCGTAAGATTAAACTGACAGGCGGTGAGCCTCTTGTTCGTAAGGGCTGTGCAAGTCTTGCAAAACAGATCAAGGCGATCCCGGGAATTGAGAAAGTGACATTAACAACAAATGGAATCCTGCTCGCCGAGCAGCTGGATGCATTACTGGATGCAGGAATTGACGCCATTAATATCAGTCTGGATACTTTGGATCCGGAACTGTTCAAAAAAGGTAGCGAGACGTGACGGACTGGAAAAGGTATTTGAGGGAATCAAAGCAGCACTTGCACATCCGGGACTTTCCCTGAAGATCAACAGCGTTCCGGTGATCAAGGAAAAAGAAAACTTCATCGGGATTGCAGGACTGGCGCAGAAATATCCAATCCATGTGCGTTTTATCGAGATGATGCCAATCGGATTCGGAAAACAGTTCCCATTCCAGGATGAAGAATCTATCAAAGCAGTACTGGAAGAAGCCTACGGTCCGATGCATGCAGTCAATGAACGCTACGGAAACGGCCCATGCCATTACTATGAAATCGCAGGATTTAAGGGAAAAATCGGATTTATCAGTGCCATGACTCACAAATTCTGCAGTCAGTGCAACCGAGTACGTCTTACATCCGAAGGATTCATGAAAGGATGCCTCCAGTATCAGAAAGGTACAGACCTGCGGGGGCTTATGCGCGGCGGCTGCATGGATTCGGAACTGAAAAAAGCAATTTATCAGGTGATCTGGAATAAACCGGTGAGCCATAATTTTTATCAAACGAAGACAGAGCAGGATGAAATCAGAGGAATGTCACAGATTGGCGGGTGAGATATGTAAATAAGAAAGACACTTTTCTTCTAACATTTTGAAATTGCAGCATCTTGCGGCAAGGGAAGAATCTGGTTTGGCAATACACTTCTGGTATAATTTCATGGCTTTGTTTTGCAAAGTATTCTGAATATTGTCAATCAGAAATTTTTCTTTTTGGAGCAGATAAATATAATCGGTTTTTTCTTTGTCACTTTTAAAAGAACGGAAACAATCAATCTGATTATATTTTAATTGCGTAAGACAATTGTCTGGAACGGGAATCATGTTATTGATATTTAATACTGCATAAAGATATCTGGTAGATTCATCCTGAAGTTTGTGGAAATCCAGACTGTTTGACATTTTCTGATGTTTGGGTTTGGCGGAAGAGATAGGAACATAGTAATGAAAATTTCCAATTGTAAGAAGAGTTCCTACATGAAGTTTTAAACGTTCCCCATATTCCACATATCCAACGTGGGAATCAAATTGTGTTAGGTAATTTATATATTTTTTATCAACAATATACCAATTCATAAAACCTCCTGAAAGTAAAAAGTGGGTGGATTACTCCACCCATTACTGTTAATCGATTGTTTTAATTGGACAACCTAACCGCTTTTAAACGAGTGTTTTGGCTGGACACTCTAACCGCTATACAGACATTTCTGTCTGTGATTTTATTATATGTAATATGAAGAAAAAAATCAATACTTTTATTGATGATTTATATAAACAAAAAGGAAAACTGATAATGAGAAAGAAAGAAATTTCTATGATTATTCTTGCTGGCGGTGCCAGCAGCCGCATGGGACGGGACAAATCAGATCTGACGATAGATGGGAAGACATTTCTTGAGATGCAGATAGAAAAGGGGGAAAAGCTTGGAATCAGTGATATTCTTCTGTCTGGCTATCATGGTGAAAATAAATATAAATATCCCATTATACCAGACCGCTTCCCGGGAAAAGGTCCGTTGGGAGGGCTGGAAGCCTGTTTTCGTAAAGCAAAGAATCCATATTGCCTGGTACTTGGTGTAGATGTTCCTCTGGTTCCGGCAGAGGAACTGGCTGCACTGATTCGCCAATCTCTGCATTCAGATGCAAAAGCAGTGATACTGAGCCACGGCGGGCATGAGGAACCTCTTATGGGAGTATACTGTACAGACCTGGCAGATGCCATGCTTGAAGAAATCACAGAGCGGAAAGGCGCAGTCTTTGCTTTTCTGCGGAAAAATGGATACGAATGCTACGAAAGCCAGGCTGCGGCCTGGTATTTTTTCAATATCAATGATTCGGAAACATATAAAGAAATAGCGAGAAATCATTTTAGATTCAATTGGAAAACTGTGATGAGAGTCGACAGAAACGTTTGATTGCTTATTACAGGAATAGCTGACAAAATGAACTGTTGATGTATTTTCAACATTAAAGAATAAGGGTGGTGATTATGGCTGAGTATAAGAATTGGTATTTGGCTGGAGGATCGGGAATGAAGGATGAGAGAAAAAAATTAAAATTAATTATATTACAATGCATAGCTGTGATAACTGCAAATTTTATTACAATCTGGTATTTCGAAGAACTTTTTTTCAGGGGATTTTGGTATGTTATTTTTGCATCATTTATTTTAACTTTTATATATATCATACGGAGTTTTTGCTGTTTGAGAAAGATTCGTGTATTTTGGTTTGCGGCAATACCAGTTTTTCTATTTGGAATATATCTGGCATTTTTGTTTAATGATGGTATAAAGAAATTAAACTTTCAGGTATATAAGGAAAAAAGGACTGAAATTGTTCAGATGGTACAGAATAACCAGATAAAAATAAGGAAAGATATGGAATTAATCGAACTACCAGAAGATTATAAAAAATGTTCTTCAGGTGGAGAAGCTGTAGTCCGGAAAAATAATGGCAGTTATACAGTGGGATTCTGGTATACACAAGGCTTTTTGGACAGTGGATTTTCTTTATTTGCCTATAGTAATGATGACAGCCGGACAGATGTGATTCAGATGGTAAAAGAATATGGAGGAATAGAATATGAGATTAATCTGTCTGAGAAAGAAAAGGGCTGGTATTATGTTACGGTAAAAGTCGGTGAGTAATTGAGAAAATGAAAGCGAAATATGTCTGGCGGTTCAAATTAGAATAGGAGTATAAGAAAATGAAAATCAGAATGAGAAATCCAGAATTTCCACTGTATTTTATTGTGGAATTAGGTTTTGGTATATTTTTATTTTTGGATAGTCCATATAAAGTAATTTCGTTAAAAGAAAAATGTATTATGATTTTGATATGTGTGATCGTTTGGAATATTGTATTTATGATTTCGCGAATGCGTATTATTATCATGGATAAAAATGGATGCACAGTAAAGCTGCTTTTGTGGGAAAAAACATATAAGTGGGAAGATTTAGAAATCATCCGTGAAGATTGCTGGAACAGTGGAAGACTGCATTTAAAAGGAATTGTTTTTTCAAGTAGAAGAATGGGAAAAAATGGAAAGGTTTATTCAACTAAGAAAATTTTTCAATCATTACAATTTCTGAATTGCTTTTTTATTATATTTGATGATGAAGATGTGGAAAGAATATATGCATTGAAGAAAAAGCTGGGAAAAGTTCCCGAATTTAAGAAGACTTCTGAAAATATACTTACCCAGTTGAAGGACTGGGGAGTAAAAGTTGAAAAAGGAGAAAATTTAAAAAAGAAGAAAACAAAAGTTTTATGATGAAATGGTTCGTATAAAAAAGAACAAAAGAAGAATAAATAATGAATCAGAGAACGGTTGGCATTCCCCACCGACCGTTCTTTTTGTACCCATTTTTAAGAAAAAAGAGACGAAAAACCATGAAATACAGAATAATTACATTAATTGGTCTTGCCGGAAGTACTCTGGCAGTGTGTTTTGGAGGCTGGGATAAATTCCTGCAGACATTGCTTTTGTTTATGGCAATCGACTGGTTTACAGGGGGAATCCTTCTTCCGGCAGTATTTGGAAAAAGTCCGAAATCTGAAAATGGTGCACTGGAAAGCAGAGCAAGCTGGAAAGGGTTGTGCAGAAAAGGCATGACATTGTTGTATGTTCTCATTGCTGCCCGTCTGGATGCATTGATGGGAACAGAATATCTGAGAGATGCGGTATGCATTGGATTTATTGCAAATGAAGGTCTTTCTATCATAGAGAATGCGGGACTGATGGGTCTGCCTCTTCCGGAAAGCATTTGCCAGGCAATTGATGTACTGAAACGACATTCACAAAATACGATAGAAAAACAGACTTAGAAAAGATATATGATTTCAGCAGAAAGGAGCAGGTTATGAATATAAATCAGCAGTATATATCGGAAAGAAACAGTTATTCGGGACAAATACCAAGATATATTGTGATCCACAATACAGACAATTACAGCACAGACGCAGATGCCAGGGCTCATGCAATGGCACAGTATCATGGGAATTTTGATGGATATTCAGCTCATGTGTATGTGGATGATAAATCAGCATATCAGGCAATGCCATATAGCAGAGGTGCATGGCATGTAGGGGTGAACTATGGAGAAAGATTATTTGGAACAGTGAATAATCGTAATTCTGTAGGAATTGAAATGTGTGTGCAGGCCGGTTTTGATTATGATAAGGCATTTGCAAATACAGCAGAGGTGTGCAGACAGCTTATGTCGGAATTGAATATTCCGGCAGACAGAGTAGTACAGCACAGCACTATGATGTATGCGCCAAAAAACTGTCCTTCCGCTATCCGTGCAAAAAATGACTGGAACCGTTTTAAAAAGCTGATTCAGGAAAAGGAAGAAGAGAATTCGCCTTCAGGTGGGAAAAAAATAACACTGACAGAAGAACTGAGAGTCATCCTTCCTGAATTATCCAGGGGATGTACGGGTACAGCTGTAAAGATGCTGCAGGTATTTTTACAGGTGCAGACAGATGGCATTTTCGGAACAGAAACAGAAAATGCGCTTCGTACATTTCAGAAAAATACGAATCAGTTAGCTGATGGAATTTGTGGCAGAAATAGTTGGATGGCGATTGCTGTACATATGAGAGAGAATACGTATGCAGGTTATTAATATTTGACAGAGTTTAATAAAATTCATTTTGTAAAGACAGTTGCTGTATAGCTTGACTGTGCCATATCTATTCGGAGAATCAAAAATGATTATATATAGTAAAAGAGTATTTGCGGTCAACTATAATTATGTCCAGGATTGACCATATATAATAAAAGAGTGATTGAGGTCAACAATAAACATAATTAGTGATGACCGTATATAATAAAAGAGCGATTGAGGTCAACAATAAACATAATTAGTGATGACCATATATAATAAAAGAGTGATTGAGGTCAACAATAAACATAATTAGTGATGACCGTATATAATAAAAGAGCGATTGAGGTCAACAATAAACGTGATTAGTGATGACCGTATATAATAAAAGAGCGATTGAGGTCAACAATAAACGTGATTAATAATGACCGTATATAATAAAAGAGCAATTGCAGTCAACAATAAACATGTTCAGAATTGACCTCATATAATAAAAGTACAATCGCAGGTCAATTAAAATTTCGATTATAGTTGACCTGAAATGAAAATCAAAAAATAAAGTCAATACAAATAGTATTTTGGGTATCTTTCGTTCATGGTAATATTTCCTGAGATATGTCTTGCGCATTGATTGCTGCAAAAAATAAATTACTTTTCGCTAAGATGTAGAAAAGCCCATTTTTCTGTGATAAGATGATAAGGATTCGATAAACAATAATTGTTTTACGAACAGACAGAAAGCATGCATCAAACTGCATGACAGAAGAGAACGGAGTTGAAAAGGTGAAAAAAAGCAAAAAATTTTTTTCAGAAGTCTGCGTTTTCGTATTCTGATCATCCTGATCATTCTGGGAATCGTGCCGGGGGTTATTGTAACATATACGATGCTTCATAACTATCAGAACCGGGCGGTTGCAATGCTTACAGAGACAGTGGGTGATCAGTGCGATATTTTATGTAATCTGATCATCAGGGAGAATTATCTCAATGATACAGATTCAGAGGTTGTAAACAGCAAGCTGGAACTGTTTTCCAATGTGTATAACGGACGCATCCTGCTGGCTGACAGAGATTTTAAGATAGTGAGTGATACCTTCCACACAGAGGAGGGAAAGACGCTTCTCAGTTCACTGGCTGTAGCCTGTCTGAAAGGAGAAGAGACAAGCAATTATGACGCAAGGAGTAAAGTACTGGAGCTTGCAGTTCCTGTACAGAGTCCGGATGTGCAGCAACTTCAGGGCGTGATGTTGGTAAGTGTTTCGGCTGTTGATATTGCAGAAACACTTTCAGAGATGGAACAGAGAGGCGTGATGCTGATCGGAAGTATTGTTGTTCTTTCAGTATTTCTGGCATGGCTGCTCTCTACAATACTTGTAAAACCACTTGCGAGAGTGACGAAGGCCATTGAAGACCTGACAGATGGCATGCTAGATGAAGAGATCAGTGTTCCTGACTATACGGAGACAGAGCTGATTACAGATGCATTCAACAAGATGGTCAACCGCATGAAAATTCTTGATGAATCCAGGCAGGAGTTTGTATCCAATGTGTCCCATGAACTGAAGACACCCCTGACTTCCATGAAGGTTCTGGCAGATTCTCTGGTTGGACAGCAGGGAGTCCCGGAGGAACTGTATCAGGAGTTTATGAGTGATATTACTGCTGAGATCGACAGAGAGAATAAGATCATTACAGATCTGCTCTCACTGGTAAAGATGGATAAGAAAGCTGCAGATGTGAACATTACACATATGGATATCAATCAGCTTCTTGAAGATATTCTCAAACGTCTGCGTCCAATTGCGGACAAGCGCAATATCGATCTGATCCTGGATTGCTTCCGCCCTGTGGATGCAGATGTGGATGAGGTGAAGTTTACGCTTGCCATCAGTAATCTGGTGGAGAATGGCATTAAATATAATGTGGATGATGGATGGGTGCGTGTGTCTCTGGATGCAGACCATAAATATTTCTATATAACAGTGGCGGATTCCGGTATGGGAATCCCTGAGGACAGTATAGAGAGAATCTTTGAGCGTTTCTATCGTGTGGACAAGTCCCATTCCAAGGAAATCGGGGGAACCGGTCTGGGACTGGCGATCACCAAGAGTTCTATTGCAATGCACCATGGAACAATCAAAGTATTCAGTAAAGAAGGAGAGGGAACTACATTCTCTGTGCGTATTCCTCTGTCTTATATACCGTCATAGGAGGTGCCATTGTGAAAAAGAAACTTTCAATCATTATAACAGCGTTAATACTAAGCATCCTTGCGGCCGGGTGTTCTGTGGAGATACATGAAGATCCGGGTAAGCAGGATGCCAAATATTATCTGTACGATATCAGCTCTGATGAAACTCAGCTTCAGAAGGAAAGCTACTCTCCGGAGGAGACAACTGCAGACTATATGCTTAAGGATATGATGCAGCGGATGAACAGCCAGCAGACAGATTCGCAGAACCGGGTCAGTCTGCTTCCTGAAGGAGTACAGATGAATTACAGTGTAGAAGAGGACGTGCTGGTGGTCAACTTTAACAGTCAGTACAGCAGCATGAGCCGCGCCAGGGAATTACTTGTGCGGGCAGGTGTTGTGAAGACTTTCCTTCAGGTTCCGGGGATTAATTCTGTGCGTTTTACAATAGAAAATGAAGATCTGACAGATTCCAGGGGACAGGCTGTGGGAAATATGACTGCAGATACCTTTGCCGAGTTCACAGGAACTGAACCGGATGCCTATTGCAGCAATACCTTTACGCTTTATTTTACTGATAAGAGTGGTCAGAAGCTGGTAAAAGAACAGCGTACTGTGCGGTATAAACGCAGTATCCCCAAAGAGAGGATCGTTCTGGAACAGTTAATGAAGGGACCGCTGGAAAAAGGGCATTACCCCACAATTCCGGAGAATACGGAGGTTCTGAATGTGACCATAGCAGACAGGATCTGCTATGTGGCATTTGACGGAGTATTTTCTTCCTATGCGCTGGATGTATCGGAGAAAATACCGGTATATTCTGTGGTAAATTCGCTGCTGGATGCGCTGGATGCAGACAAAGTGCAGATTACGGTCGGCGGGAAGGACAGGCTGGATACCTTTGGTAAGAAGATGGAGCTGTATCATTTTTATGAAAGAAATGATAAGCTGGTAGTCAAGGAAAAAGAGTGATATTCATAAACGAAGAGGAGGCACAAAAGTGAGGAGACGCCCTGTGTGTATCCTGTGCATGCTTCTGGTTGTTTTTCTGTGTGTGACAGACTGGCTGGGATTTTCCCTGATAAGGGGGAATCCACTGCCACAGTCTGTGCAGACATGGATCAGAAAGCATCCGGAATCCACCATCTGCGGGGAGGTGGTCAGGTGCCGGGAGAATGAAGATTTTCAATCTGTATATCTTAGAAATACTTATCTTATTTACAATTCTGAAAAAGTTTCCATTGATAATATAAAGGTTTATTTAAAACAAAAAAAAGAATCATAGCGGTAACAGTGATGTTGATAAACTTCTGGCAGGAAGTCTTGTTCTGGTGTCCGGAAAACTGGAAGAGGTGCAAAGTCCCACGAATCCGGGAGAATTTGACAGTAAAGCATACTATGGTCTGCCAGAGGATCTATTATGTGATGAAGAAAGGAAAGATGAAGAAGCAGTCGCAGAGCCATTCTGTATATGGGCAGTTCCTGATCGATATGCAGCAGAAATTTGCAGGTATTCTGGAGAAGACCT
>ENA-OQBL01000365-OQBL01000365.1-human-gut-metagenome-genome-assembly--contig:-NODE-365-length-25027-cov-6.347510_pt1 | contig 25027 bp, 28 predicted proteins | sample MGYA00242747_ERZ504553 | MGnify/ENA primary metagenome ERZ504553 (study PRJEB26092, sample SAMD00036240) | human gut metagenome | host: Homo sapiens | study: EMG produced TPA metagenomics assembly of...
GAAGACAAACTCTTACTCTGCCAATAACACCTTACATCTTTTCTTATAACAGGCAATTCCATATTTTACAACATTCTCCATACCATCCCCAAGTAGTGCTGCCTCATAATGCTTTTCCTCAATCTGTTGGATTGCCTTATTGCAGGCAGAATCAAATGCTGCATCTTCTGCATATTTGATTTTCCACTACAATACCAGTCCGGCTCTCTGGAACTTCAATGAGAATGTCACTGTATCCTTCTCCGGACTCTGCGTTAGATTTCACCAGCCAGTTTTCCTTATATCTGAGAAGTCCCAGAATCATTCCATGGTAAAAATTCTCCTTTTTCTCTCTGCCAGATGTGTCCCGAATACTGATAGTATTCCAGAGATATTCATTCAGAAGCTTTTCAATTTTCACAGCGTCTTTCTGTGGAAAAGCCTGACAGAAAGCTTCCAGTGTCCCTGTATCCTTCCTTGATGACTTACGGAACCATTCCCGAATCTGCGTTATAAATAATTCTCTGATTTCTCTGTTAGGAATTGCCAGACGATATTTCCTACCGTCTACTCTGCCTCTCTGAGTCAGATAACCGGTAGTAAATAATACGCTCCACAGATTTTCTATCGACTGATCCAGCTCACTATAGGTCAGTTCCTGATGAATCTCTTTTATAACCTCGTCACCTGCAATCAGGCTCTCAACCTCATTTTTCGTAACACTGTCTGCTTTGTCAATCAAACGACGTACAATGGCATTTCCGCTGGTATTAGACCAATAATTCTGAGGATATGCATCTTCATCTGCCCGCAGATCGTCACAGAAATTAATCACATCCCAAGGACAATATACATCCGTTTTTCCAAAACGATAACCGTCATACCATTCTTTCATTGTTTCATAATGTTCTTCCAGATCATAATATGCCAGCATTTCTTTAACTTCTTTGTCTGTAAAACCGAAATATTCGTCAAACTGTGCATTTGTAATTGTAAGTGTTTTCAGATTATTAAGTCCTGTAAAAATACTTTCTTTTGAAATCCTCAGACATCCCGTCAGCACTGCAAAGTACAGACTCGGATTCGTTTTTAAAGCATTTCCAAACATTACACGAAGAAGCGATACCATCTGATCATAGTACCCATACTGAAACGCTTTATCCAGAGGAACATCATATTCATCTATAAGAAGAATTACGTTTTTTCCATAATGCCTGCAAAGTAAGTCTGACAAAGTTTTCAGACTGGTACCCAATACATCATTTGTCATGGCAAAAAGACTGCCTGTACCTTTTCCTATTTCTGTAAGCTGCTGATAAATGTCTTTATCTTTATCAGATAGTCTGTCACTTTCCAGAAGAAATCCGAAGCGCAAAGCTTCCTGTCCTATAATATATTTCATTGCTGCCAAAGCTTCCTGAAATGTCTGTCCCTCTACGCCTTTAAGGCTAATAGAAATCACCGGAAACTGCCCCATATATTCCTGGCACAGTTCTTTTTCCTCTGAGATCTTCAGACCATCAAACAGTGTCTTATCACAACCAATTTCAAAAAATGTCTGCAGCATAGACATATTGAGACTTTTTTCCAAATCGTCTCGGTCGGGTAAACAAATTTACTTCTGCCCAATTTTTCAAAAGCTCGACCAACAGACCTGTTTTATCTATATAGTAAAAGTCATGCTGAACCAGTTTGTTAAAAGAATCGACTCCTACCGGCAGTTTCTTTTTATTGCTCATCTGTTTACACTCCTCTCTGAAAATGGTACTGTTCACTCCATGCCCAGCAACCTAAAAATACATTTCTTCCATTCATTCTTTTCCTTATCTTAACATCCCCAAAAGACAATAGCAAGGATTCTATTTTAGTAGCTTCAACTACAAAAAAGAGATCGTTACTGTTCACTCCGTTCACGGTAACGTAGCCACTGGGACGGAAAGTCATTCATTCATAACCGATTTATGATTTATCTGGCAGGAAGTATAGATTTCCTTAATTTTCTCAGCTATCTGCTGTAATTTCTGGGCACGATGTCCGAAGATTCTCAATGCCAGATCACCCGTAGTCAGGCGGGTAACACCGCCGTCTACTTCTGAATCTTCATCCAGAATCTGCCAGATCTTTTCCTTCAGTTCTGATGTTCTATCCAGACCATCCGCGTCACCTCTGTCACATAGTTTAGACAGAAACAGGTTTGCCATATGTGTGAAACCCTCGTACAACCCGATTCCTTCCATCGGCATTTTGCCCGGTTCATATCTGGTGTTGTCTCTGTAGATCAGTTTTTCTCCCCGGTACAGCAATACCTTTGAGGAAAATCTGCGATACTGAAATCGTTCCTCATGTGCATTTCGACCACAGGAAATGATCTCCAGCAAAAACAATTTCGAAGTTTCATCTTCCAGATGAATCGTCATTTTGCTGTCAAAAGCAGACTGTGCAAAAGGGATTACAGGCTGAGGATAATAGTATAATGCAGCATTTTTATCTACCTGCACTTCTATGGTACGGCTGGCAGAGCCTTCATCCATCTTGTGAATCTTCTCGAAAGACTGGGACAGAATCTCCAGGTCTGCACCTTCTTTTACATGGTAGGAAAATTCCTGTGAATCTCCTGCCATGATTCCGGCAGATGCGCAGAGAGGCATGATCTGGATTCCTCCATTTTCCTTTTCAAAAGGTGTCATGATCTTGTATGGTGCTGTAAAAGACAGGTCTTCCAGAATGGTTTTTCCATCTTTCAGTGCGGCGCAGGCACTGATACGGGAAACTTTTCCAAATTTGTTATCCATAGGCTTTCTTTACATTCCTTCTAAGAGTACATTCTTCTTAATCCATTCCACTACTTTATCCACGTTCTCATCTCCGCGGATATTTGTGAACTGGAATGGTCTGTCACCGCGCATTTTTCTGGAGTCTCTTTCCATTACTTCGAGACTTGCACCTACATATGGAGCCAGGTCGATCTTGTTGATGACAAGGAGATCAGAGCGTGTGATTCCAGGACCGCCTTTACGTGGAATCTTATCTCCTTCTGCTACATCAATGACGAAGATGGTTGCATCTACCAGTTCCGGACTGAATGTTGCAGACAGATTATCTCCACCACTTTCGATGAAAAGAAGTTCAATATCAGGGAAACGCTCCATCATCTCATCTACTGCTTCCAGATTCATGGAAGCGTCTTCGCGGATCGCTGTATGAGGACAGCCGCCTGTTTCCACACCAATGATACGCTCTACCGGAAGAACACTGTTCTTTGCCAGAAACTGTGCGTCTTCCTTTGTATAAATATCGTTTGTGATGACGCCGATGCTGTAATCTTTTGCCATCTTTCTTGACAATGCTTCAATAAGTGCTGTTTTTCCGGAACCTACAGGTCCGGCAACTCCGATTTTTACATATGACATACCGATTTCCTCTTTTCTACTTTACTTGTTGATAGCTTCTTATAATCTGTTCGCTAATTTTCCACATATAAATTTTTAAGATTTCATATTATGCACATGATTCTATTTCTATTCACATTTTAGCCTGGAAAAACTAATGTCAGATTCAAACTACGACATATATAACCTGGAATAGAGTTTCTCATGCTGGATTCCTCTGATATCAAATCCCGGCGCAGAGAGACACATATCTTCTTCACTTCTTGTCATCACATCTTTTAATATCTCGTCAAATTCTCCATAACAGCCACTTAGCAGCTGCTGCCCGGATGTCTGACTCAATGGAATTGTTTTTACACAGTTTGTCACAATAGCTGAGGTCTGTGCATAGAGATAATGCGTTAAGGCTTTCTCCAGCGGAATCTGCATTTCTGCGCAGAAAACTCCGTAAATACAGCAATGATTTACTGCTTTTCCTTTTCGTGCATCCAGATATTCTCTGAAAATCCCGTTTTCACTGATGGATAATCCAAGTTTCTCAATGGTTTTTGCGAAACGGGAACCCATTTTTCTGGCTGCCTCTCTCTGCTCCATAGGAATTCTTGATGCTTCCAGAAGTTCTTCCAGATATAGAAGTTCTTTCAGGTCTTTTTTCTCAGCCGCTTCATAGGCTAGTCTGGCTGCCAGAAGCTCTGTGTATGCAAGATTCCATTTGATTTTGTGCGTAATATATTCTCTGGCTGTGTCTACATCGTGGACAATTCCCCGCTGGATATAAGTCTCCAGTCCCTGTGAATGAGAATAGCCTCCGATTGGAAATAACGCATCATTTACCTGCAGTAAATAAAATTGTTTTTCTGACATGAAGAACCTCCATAATAATTCATTTGCATATTGATTATCCAGATAAATTTAGTGATGATGATTATGAATACTTGCAGAAATTCTCCTGTCAAAGTCCAGCTTCAGCACTTCTTTCTCCGCCTGAACTCCATGGATTTTCTGAAGCATAACAAACATTGGCTCGTTATAGATCGTGATAAACGTATCATTCTCTCCCCAGAAAAGCGGTGCATGTCTGTTTCCGATTTCGTAGCAGACTTTTGCAGACATTTTCTCATGTCCCGGAGTCAGAGAAACACGGATAACTTCGCATGGCGGTGTATTTACCACTACAAGCTTCTCATCATCTGCGTAGATCACATCATCCTGATACAGACCTCTGGCGAGAATGGAATCGTCCATGCGAATTCCCACTTCTGTTCCTTTGTCTGTTGTTTTTTTTATGTATTTTCTTAAATGCTTCGTGCCATTCAATATCTACATATTCTATTGTTTTTCCTGTAGTATCAAAGTCATGAAGCTTTCCTAAAACCTGTTCACACAGCATTATTTTCAACCTCCAGAATCTGCTTTATGTTTTATTAATACCACCTGTTCTTCAATTGATAAGGTTTATTGATTGTTTTCTTACCAAATCTGAAGTAACATCATAACTCCAGGAACCCATGCAGTTACGATTCCTTCAAATACCTGAAGATATGGAACGAATTTTCCCAGTTTCTTTCCGCAGATATCTTCTACGAAAGCAGTTCCCCAGAGAATTGCCCACAGATACCAGATTGCTGCCCAACGCAGATCCGGTGTGATTCCCAGTGCAGTGCTTCCTGTAAATCCCTCGATTGTACCGAAGATCACCGCATTGATGGCTACAAAAGTAGAAAACCATGCAAATGGGATAGGGCTTGCTTTCAGGAATTTACTCAGGGCTACGAAAAGATAGGTAAAGCAGAACAGTAATCCTGTTCCTGCTGCATAATAATTGCCCTGCACCAGATTGACAAAGTTAATAAATAAAGAAAGACCACCTGTAAAGATGTTCATAATGGCGGTTGATTTTCCGTCTACATTGTATAAAGAACACATACCGTTGTTGATCAGTACGATTCCTACGAATAAAAGACAAACTCCTAACATAATATTCTCTCCTCTCCTGCTTCTTCAGTATATTTTTCTGTTTATATTTCGTAAGTGGAAATACTTTTATTCAACACGCATAACAAGATGAATAAATTCCAGCTTATTTTCATATAAAAATCAGAATTTTATACTGACAGGACTGTCATTATATCGTTGGTAAGTTCTTATAAAAGTTCTCACAAACTCCATAAATAACAGTCCTGCGAATATCATTTTTAATGATCAGATAACCAGAATGTAATGGTTTAAGTTGTTTAGAACAGACTGTAAAGCTGTGTCAGCGGAAGCTTCTCTGCCGGTTTGGAAGTGATCTCTTCGCCGTCAACAGTAACCTTATATGTCTCCGGATCTACTGTCAGTTCCGGTGTTCTGTCGTTAAATACCATATCTTTTTTGCTAATATTTCTGCAGCCCTTTACAGGTACTACAGTTTTCTCAAGACCGTATTTCTCTTTTACATTCTCATCCATAGCAGCCTGGGATACAAAGGTCAGGCAGGCTTCGTTCTTAGCTTTTCCATGAGCTGCAAACATTGGCTGATAGAGAACCGGCTGTGTAGTCGGAATGGATGCATTTGCATCGCCCATCTTAGATGCAATGATCATACCGCCTTTGATGATGATATCTGGTTTTGCACCAAAGAATACAGGATTCCAGAGAACGAGATCTGCAAATTTACCTTCTTCCACAGAGCCCACATACTGGGAAATACCGTGTGTGATTGCCGGATTAATGGTATATTTGGAGATATAACGTTTTACACGGAAGTTGTCATTGTCATGTCCTGCATCTTCCGGAAGTGCACCTCTCTCATCTTTCATCTTGCTTGCTGTCTGCCAGGTACGTGTGATAACCTCACCTACACGTCCCATAGCCTGAGAGTCAGAGCTCATCATACTGAAGATACCCATATCATGAAGAACATCCTCTGCTGCGATTGTCTCAGGACGGATTCGGGAATCTGCAAATGCAACATCTTCCGGGATTCTCTTGTCAAGATGATGGCAGACCATCAGCATATCCAGATGCTCATCCAGGGTGTTTACTGTATATGGCATTGTAGGGTTTGTGGAGGATGGCAGTACGTTCGGAGCTGCTGCTGCGCGGATGATATCCGGTGCATGTCCACCGCCTGCACCCTCTGTATGATAAGTATGGATGGTTCTGCCGCCGATAGCTGCAAGTGTATCTTCCACACATCCACCTTCATTTAATGTGTCTGTATGGATGGCAACCTGTACATCATATTCATCTGCCACATTCAGACAGTGATTGATAACTGCCGGTGTTGCGCCCCAGTCCTCATGGATCTTCAGTCCCATAGCTCCGGCCCTAACCTGCTCAATGAGAGGAGCTTCGTCTGAGCAGTTACCTTTTCCAAGGAAGCCTAAGTTCATCGGGTATTCCTCGGCTGCCTTTAACATCATTTTTAAGTTCCATGGTCCAGGTGTACAGGTAGTCGCATTTGTACCGTCTGCAGGGCCTGTACCACCACCGATCATAGTAGTTACACCGCTGTATAATGCACAGTCGATCTGCTGCGGACTGATGAAATGGATATGGGTATCAATTCCACCTGCAGTTACGATCATTCCCTCTCCTGCAAGTGCTTCTGTAGATGCGCCCACTGTCATTCCGGGTGTCACACCATCCATGATGTCCGGGTTTCCGGCTTTACCGATTCCTGCAATCTTGCCGTCTTTGATACCGATATCTGCTTTTACGATTCCTGTAGAGTCTACGATCAATGCATTGGTAATTACCAGATCCAGATCTCCGTCTTTACTGCAGGTTTTTACAGACTGTCCCATACCGTCACGGATTGTCTTGCCGCCGCCGAACTTTACTTCGTCTCCATAGGTTGTATAATCTTTTTCTACCTCGATCACAAGGCTTGTATCTGCCAGACGTACCTTATCTCCTGTAGTCGGGCCATACATTGCCGCATATTTGCTTCCGGAAATTTTTGTACTCATTGTTGTCCCTCCTTACAGAAATCCTTTTAATTTCGCAGTTTCCATGGATGCTGCTTTTGTATCGTCAGTTGCCTGGGCGCGGGTGAGATCATTCAGTCCGAATACTCTCTGTCTGCCTCCCATTTCTGTAAGCTGAACCTCTTTTTCTTCACCCGGCTCAAATCTTACAGATGTTCCTGAAGGAATGTCCAGATGATATCCATAGGCTTTTTCCCTGTCAAAAGAAAGGCATTTATTTACTTCAAAGAAGTGAAAATGAGAACCGACCTGAACCGGTCTGTCGCCTTTGTTTGCCACTGTTACTGTCACTGTTTTCTTGCCTTCATTAAGTGTGATCTCACGATCTGCGGCCATAATTTCACCGATCTTCATGCTCATTCTCCTCCTTACTGAATTGGATTATGTACTGTCACAAGCTTGGTTCCATCCGGGAATGTTGCTTCTACCTGGACTTCACCGATCATATCAGCAACACCGTCCATTACGTCATCCTTTGTAAGAATCTTGGTTCCAAGCTGCATCAGCTCTACTACTGTTTTACCATCTCTTGCAAGCTCCAGGAGTTCAGAACTGATATACGCAAGTGCCTCCACGTAATTCAGTTTCAGACCTCTTTCCTTTCTCTCTTTTGCAAGATTTCCTGCCATATGAAGCATTAATTTTTCCTGTTCTTTGGGATTCAGCCTCATGATATTCCTCCTCTCGAATTGTGCGGATTATAATATGCAAAAATCTGTTACTGTTCACTCCGTTCTCAGTAACGTAGCCAAAACACCTCGCGGGATAGTGGTGTGTGAACAGTAACAAAAATCTTCGTAGTACGCAAAAAAAGAGCAGTCAATGGGATTCTTTCTCAGACCCCATTGTCTGCTCTTTGCACGAAAATTTTTATATAGGGGATTATAACTTGTGTTTCTTTGATGGTCAAGATGTTTTTTTGGTGAACTTTTTGATTTTTTTTTACATTACACCAACCATAACACTATCTTCTTTTTGTAACTCGAATTTTATAAAACTTTCGCAAGAAATTCTTTCGTTCTCTTATGTTGTGGCTTTTCAAATACTTCTTCTGGAGAACCGTCTTCTAATATAGATCCCTGATCAAAAAACAATACCCTGTCACTCACTTCTCTGGCGAATCCCATTTCATGGGTAACTATAAGCATTGTAATTCCCTCTCCTGCCAATTTCTTCATTACATCAAGTACTTCTCCTACCATTTCAGGATCTAATGCTGAAGTTGGTTCATCAAATAAAAGAATTTCAGGGTTCATAGCCAGTGCTCTTATAATCGCAACCCTTTGTTTTTGACCTCCGGAAAGCTTTGATGGATAAGATAGTGCTTTCTTCTCCAACCCAATTCTTTTTAACAGTCCTATTGCTTTTTCATCTGCTTCCTCTTTTTTCCATTTTCCTAATCTTACAGGTGCAAGAGTTATATTTTTCAGTACTGTCATATTTGGAAATAAATTAAAATGCTGAAATACCATTCCTACATTTTCTCGATATTTATCAATATCTTTCCTTTTTTCCAGAATGCTCTCCCCTTCTATAATAATTTCTCCTTCATCTGGTACCTCCAGAAGATTCAGGCATCTCAAAAAAGTAGATTTTCCAGATCCTGAAGGGCCAATAATACAGACACATTCACCTTTTCGTATCTCTATATTAATACCCTTGAGAACCTGCACATTTCCAAAAGATTTTTTCAGATTATGTACACTAATCACTTTGTCTCATTCTCCTTTCCATCTTTTCGAGAAATATAGAGAGTATTTTCACAATCAGATAATACATAATTCCAGCAGTTATCAACGGTATAAACATCTGATAGGTTCTTGATGAAACATAACTGGAAGCTTTGGTAAGATCCATAATACCTACATATCCCAAAATGGAAGTCTCCTTAATCAACTGTATAAATTCATTTCCCATTGCAGGCAGAATATTTTTTAAAGCCTGTGGAATGATAATAAATCTCATTGTATCTTTATATCCAAGTCCCAGAGATCTTCCGGCTTCCTGCTGTCCTTTATCAACTGCCATAATTCCGGCACGTATCACTTCAGACACGTAGGCACCACTGTTAATCCCGAAGCTCACAACTGCTGCCACATATCCCAACCGGCTATGAAAGACAGCAAAATACACGATCATCAATTGTAATACCGAAGGGGTTCCACGAATCACATCTACATATATATGGATAATCCTCGACAATACAGTTTCTTTTTTCTTACGATCGGCATTCAATTTTATCATTGCTGCCATTAATCCAATCACAGTTCCCAAAAGTACTGACATGATTGAAACCAAGAGCGTAACCTGTAGTCCATTCAGGTAATATTTCCAACGGTTATCCTGCAGAAAAATAAATTTGAAAGTTCCAATTATTCCTGTGTTATCTGCTATCTGAACTTGCGTTGTATCATTTTCTCCTGAGAAAAATTTTTCATAAATCTGGTCATATTCTCCATTATCTTTTAACTTTTTCAGTCCCTTATTTACTGTATTTAAAAGTTCTGCATTTCCTTTTTCAATACAATACACTGTATCCTCTTCCGTTCCATCCACTTTCTGATAAACAATATCATCATTCTGTCTGCAGTAAATCTCTGCCATAATAGTATCAATTAAGACAGCATTTACACCTCCGTTTTTCAGTTCCATTACTGCACTTGCAGCGTTCTTAAAGCGGACAACTGTTGCATTTTCAACAACACCATAATCTGTATTCTCTCCGGATACAATGAAATCACTCTGGGATCCTTCCAAAACTGCTACTCTTTTCCCGGATAATCCAGCAAAATCATACAAAGGTGTTTTCTGACTGCTTACAATACTCTGGGATCCCGTATAATAAACATCCGAAAAATCTACACTTTTTTTCCCTTTCTTTTGTTGGTCCTATCGCTGCCGCAATAATTTGAATATTTCCGGTTTCCATAGAACCAACCAAAGAATCAAAGGGCATATCTTTCCATTCCAATTCCAGATTTTCTTCTTGGGCAATTGCTTCCAGAAGTTCATAATCAAAACCCGTGAGATTTCCATCACTGTCCAGATATTCAAACGGTGCATATTCTGCATTCGTTCCGACAGTTATCTTTTCCTTAGCATAGACACTCTGCGTTCTACATGCACATAAGAAAAACAGAGTAAGCATGATGCATGGAAAAAATTTTTATTCTCATTTTATCACTCATAGCTGGTCTCCTATAATATGAGTTTTAGCGTATAAATGTTTCATATGCTTTCATATTCCGTTTATCTGCCCTAGCCGGATCTTTAAAATAGTCAAATTCTGTAATTTCCTGTCCGAGATATCCCTTATATCCATGACGATTGATTGCCTTCAGAAACTCCTCAAGATTATGCGTTCCATCCCCCCAAATCAGATGACCATAAGGATTTCCATCAATAAAATGCATGTGGATAATATCATCTCCAAGTATATCAAACCATTGATCAATTGTTTCACCGGCAACTCCCATTGCTGTGGTATCAATCATCGCTTTCAGATTTGGATGATCTACTTCATCCAGCATTCTTTTTACATCATATACCGTAGTAGCAAGGTTGGATTCCTGCGGGCGAAGAGATTCCATTGCCAGTCGGATATTTTTTGTTTTGGCATATTCTGCCAGAACAGACAGCATTTCCCTTGAACGTTTCCAGGCTTCCTCCCTGTCTTCATTCCAATATCCCCATCCTGAATTGATTGCCATTGTTTCTACACCCAATTCTTCACCGGCATCCAGAGCTTTCTTAAAATATGCCATACTTTTTTCAAACTGCTCTTTTTCCTGTGCAGCGAACTGATATTGGTATGTACAATTTTCCGGTGTAATCACCTTCACAGTCAAATCTCTTTCATCAAGAAGTTTTCTGACATGTTTACAGTCAGAATATTCTATATAGCTTAAAAAGAAATGCGGTGTTCCAGGCCATAACTCAATTGTTTTAAATCCGGCTTCTTTTTGTGCATCAAGAAAATATTCCAATGAATAAAATAAATAATGAATATTCATACCTGCCAATTGTTCTCTGTTGATTAATTTCTCCATTTTATCCTCCATGCTTTCTTCTGTTACCTGTTCACAGCTCAATAATACCCATATAATTTCACTTTCCTATTTTTCCAGTTTACTACCCATATATCTATGAAAATCAGGATCTGACGGAATATTCAAATCTATCTTTCTTGCCCGTGATGTCATAACAAACAACATTTGTACAGGCAGAATATATTCCAGAATTGAAAACTCAGGATCGTCTGTAAATTTACAGTTCAGTATATATTTTATATTTTCATCTACCTGTTTGGAATTAATCCCAAATAAACAGTAACCCTGCTTTGTATAATAATCGAACAATTTTTCCATTCGATTTCTTTCATAACCATTAGGTGGAAAAATATATAAAAAGTTAGTTTTTGAAGTGACAGCATTATACATACCATGCATAAATTCTTCTGCCTCATATCCCCTCACCGGAAATCTGCAGGTCTCAGAAAATTTTAATATTCCCTCCAGTAGCAAACTCTTCATTTTATTACCGGAAATAAGTATCATATCTTCATTATCTTTTAGTTTCTCTGATATTTCTGAGCACCAGAGTTTGCTTATCTGCAGAATATTTTTCATATTCTTTATTACAACATCTATTCGCTTTTTATAGTTTTCAGTTTCTTTTTCTGTAATCCTTCCAATGCTTTCGGCAGTATCAATAATCCATATCATCAAAGTCAATACTGTTGCCGTAAAACCTTTGGTTGTTGCACCAGCATCTTCATAACCACATTCAATATATATGTTAGCATCTGCATGTCTGGTAATTTCCGTATCATATTCACCGTCATGAAATTGTGGCATACGCGCTCTCTAACATCGTCCAGTGCCTTTATGACTGCTGCACTGGTTCCTTGTTGTGAAATTCCTGTTACCACTGCGCTTTTTGAAATAAATTCATAATCCTCTATAAGCATTACTGGGTATACAGGTGTAACCCGTATACCCAGTAATTTCTTTGCAAAATCGGCTACAGCTACTGCTGCATTATAAGAAGATCCTGAACCTGTCAGGTAAATTTCTGATATTTTCTTATCTTTCAGCACTCTGTTGCTGTCCTCAAGAATTTCCTTCTTATTTTCCAATATGTATTGCAGGATATCAGGAGTCTCATATATGTAATCCATTGCATTTCCATGGTACAGCATATATTTTCTCCTCTTTGTCATTCACTCTATATATTATATTTCTAATCCTCGTATGGTTTTCCGTATCCAAAAGCACCATTGAGTGTACATACATGTGCTGCAAATTTAGAAGCTTCTTTTAAAGAAGTACGGATTGCTTCCTGTCTGTCAGTTCCTCTTTTCAGCTGATCAATATAACAATCCATAAAAGAGGTCAGAAAAGAATCTCCGGCACCCATTGTATCTACCACATTGTCAATAAGTGTTGCCGGCTGTGTATAAAACTGTTCACCATCATACATAATGCAGCCTTTAGAACCTCTGGTAAGAGATACCAACTCCGGTCCCAGGGAATGAATAAATTTCAGATGTTCTTTTGCTGCTTCATCATCTCCGTCAAAAGAACAAAATGCATATGTAATGTATGGTGCATATTTTTCATAATATTCTTTGGAAGAGTCATCAGAAAAATCGAAGGAAATTTTTATACCAGCCTCTTTCATAACTTTCAGCTGTGATTCTGTATAGCAATAATTTCCCGTATGCACAAAATCAAATTCTTTCATATATTCAAGGTCAAAACGGTCAAGAATATACGGAGTCTTTCCTCTTACTCCACCTTCATTATAATCCCCAAATATACGGTCTCCATCACGAAGTGTACATTTAGACCATCCGTTTTCTCCTACCAACTGTTTGCACTTTACAGTTTCAATTCCAAGTTCATTTAATACTGAAATTACAAATTCTGCAATGTCATCACTTCCAAAATATCCCATATATGCAGCTCTCTCTACACCAAACATTTTGGAATATGCACACAGATTTACACAGTTCCCGCCTGGATACATCATATGAGAATGTTCATACAGATCAACTACATTATCACCAAATCCCAGTACTTTTGTATTATACTTTACCATTTTTCTTCTCCTTTTTCATCTGGCAGATTCATATCTGCCAGACTTGTTACGAAAGAATATTAATATTCTACAACACCCATGTATCTTCTCATATCAAGAGGATGTCTTCTCTTGTCCTGTAAACCTGTACGATATGCTACTGACATTGCATAGAATACCATTGGGCAGAAGTATTCATTTACGCTTTCGTCAATTGCATCAATTCCAAGTTCCTTAGCATCAATTACTTCATATTTCTTTCCGTATTTTTTCAGGAAAGTAAGTGCTCGTTCATCCATAACTCTGGCTGCACCTGTTCCCATAAGAAGAATGTAGAGATGGTCTTCATCTGTGCATTCGAATGGCCCATGGAAATATTCACCGGAATGCAGATAGCAGCAATCCATCCACTGCATTTCCTGAAGAGAACAGATAGAGAAACCATATGCCTGTGAATAAGAAGCACCAGAGCCCATAATATAAAGGAACGGCTCTTCAAAATATTTCTCAGCAAATACCCATGTACGGTTCTGTACTTTCTTTACTGCTGCACGGACAATACCGTCAGCTTTTTCAAGTCCATCCAGTACAGCTTCATATTTTGTATAAGATGGCTCCTGTAACTTCATCAGTTCATTAAGAACACGCATTACAATTCCCTGCGGTCTTTCTTTTTCATTTGTATCATCTTCCCAGCTATATACGACTGGATTCATATCTTCCTGTGCACAGATAGAATTTGGATTATGTGTCATAGTAATCACTGCTGCACCACGTTCTTTGGCAAGTTTCGCTGCATTTACAGTTTCATTTGTATTACCACCATGAGAGCAAAGAATTACAAGTGCACCCTTTTTCAGAAATTTGGATGGGGATACAATCAACTCTTTTGCTGTAAGCCAATGAGAGTGCATAGTTTCTGATTCTGCATTGATAAAATAGAATCCCGGATAAAGATCCACTAAAGAACCTCCACATGCTGTAAAAAATACATCTTTAATCTGTCCCTGCTCTTCATAGATTTTTTTGATTAATTCTTCTGGTCTGTTCATTTTAATAATCTCCTTTTATTTATATTTTTTATTTTATAGTTTTCTATAATCCTGCTGAAATTGTACAGAATACAATTGCTATAACAGCCATGATCAAAAACATTTTCCAGATAGTTTTCCACCACTGTCCAAATGAAATCTTGCAGATTGCAAGCCCCGCTACTGTTGTTCCTGCTACTGGACTCATAAGGTTTGTCAACTGATTTCCATACTGTAAAGCTGTAACTGCCGCTTCCGGATTTACACCATGAAGGTCACATAAAGGTGCCATGATTGGCATAGATAATGCTGCCAGTCCTGAGGAGGACGGTACTAACAATGTCAGTAAAGACTGAACCACATACATCACTGCCGAGAAAACAACATTATTGGATTTTTCTACCAGTCCACTTAATGCATTTAAAATAGTATCAATAATCATTCCATCCTGCGCAATTACCATGATTCCACTGCAAAAACCAATTACCATAGCTGCAAATGCAATATCCTTTACGCCATTGATAAACTCTTCTGCTATTTCTGTTTCATTCATACCACCAAAGATTCCCATCAGGATTCCCATTCCCAGAAAACACATGGATAATTCATTCATATACCAGCCATTTTTTACAAGTCCTACTACCACTATAACCATTCCGATTACAAAAGTGAGGAGCACCAGCTTCTGACGAATTGTCATTTCCTGATTAAAATCAATATCCGTATTCATTTCTTTTTTCTTGAGCAAATCATCCTGATACGTAATAGACTTTTCAGGATTTTTCTTAATCTTAAATGCTCTCCAGGTTACAAAAGCAATAACCAAAGCCATCATAATCACAAACTGGAGCATTCTAAATACCAGCTGTGGATTTCCCTGAATCCCGGCAATGCCCTGTGCAATCAATACACAAAATGGATTTACTGTAGATGCAGCATAACCAACTGTTGCAGATAAGCAGACTGTCATAAAAGTAGTCATGGAATCATATCCCATTGCAAACATAATTGGCATGATCAATAAATAAAATGGAATCAACTCATCTGACATTCCAAAGGTACTTCCACCCAATCCAAAAAGAACCATTAGAATCGGTATGATCAGAATTTCTTTTGCTCCAAGTTTTTTCACAATCTTCTGAATTCCCATATTCAGTGCATTAGTCTTGGCCATAATCTGAAATACACCGCCGATAATAAAGACAAATGCAAGAACCTCTACCATCTGTTGAATTCCTTTTCCAGGTGCCATAAGTACCTGAGCAATTCCCTGTCTTAAATTTGTTCCATCTTCAAGAACTTTATCTACCGAATGATAAGTTCCTGCTACTGCTACACTTCTTTCTCCTGCAGAAGTTTCCATTACCTTTCGTTCAAACTCACCACTTGGAAGAATCCATGTAAGTATTGCCACTACAATTATCAGGAAAAAAATCAATGTGAGCACATGTGGCATATGAAGTTTGAATTTTTTCTTTTCTTCCATTTTACCTTCCCCTTTTCTTATTGTTTTCTGTCAGATCAGTTTTTTTCTGTCTGACTATTTTCTGTAAAAACGGTTCTTCCGTCCATGATTGTCATTACAACCCTTGCATCCCTGGCATCTACCGGATTAATTTCAAGTAAATTTCTGTCAAACACAGTAATATCTGCCAGTTTCCCTTCTTCTAACGTTCCAAGCACTTCTTCCATACCCAGATTTTTCTGTCCACCGATTGTCCATGCTTTCAGAAGTTCCGGTACAGTAAGAGTATTTTCTGATTGAAATGCTTCAGCACGTCCATCCATGTATCCTCCACAGGAATAATAGATAGATTCCGGTATACTGGTAAGCAGTAACGGTAAATCTGTGGCACCACTTAAATTCATTCCACTGTCTTGCATTTTACGGCGGTTCCAGTAATATTTTCCACGCTCTGTACCTATCGTCTGTTTAATATTATTAATCAGCACATCTGCCGGATCCAGTGACATAATCTGAAAATATAATTCTGCTGTTACCCCAATCCGACCAAGGATTTCCAAATCCTTTGGATCTGTAAACTCCATATCTGTAATTGCATGTCTGTTTTTCAGCTTTCCCTGAACCTTCTTGCATTTCTGATAAATTTCTGTAATTTTTCCTACTGCACCATCTCCCTGTGCATGTAAAGACCATCTGAAATCTTCTGCATCTGCTGCCAGAACGTCTTTTTCAATTTCTTCATATGGAACCGGATCTTTACAGCAGAAATCCTGATTTTCATATGGCTCTTTTAAATCACCCTTATAAGAAGCAATCGTACCATCAGTCATCCGGTTAAAACCACTGAAACGAATCTTATTTCCTGTAAACTGCTCTCTCATTCTGCGGGCATAAACAAGATTCATTCCTTCACCTACAGGCTGTGACATAAAGAAGGTTCTCAGATTAAGATCTTCAGAATCTTCCAGTTCTTTAAGATAATCTGTAAATCCATAGAAGTCATCAAATCCCATTTCCTTTACAGTAGTTACCCCTCTGGAATTCATCATTTTCATATAATCTGAAAATTCCTTTTTAATAAATTCCCGGTCATTCAGATATTCTCTCATGATGCGGTAATAGCTTTCCGGATAACATGTTTCTGCCGAAAACTGATAAATATTTCTGGCTTTCTGATTCATAATACAACAGGAACGATCTGCCGAAAAAATGATCACCGCTTTATTTGGAAATTTCTCTTCCAGCATTTCTTCTCCGTTCTGCCTGTCCCACATCTCCGGATTCCATCCATGCCCCAGTAATGCTCCCTCCGGATGTCTCTTCTGCTCATATTTTCTCAGAATACAGCATCCCTCTTCATTATCTGTCACTTTCGAAAAATCTGCTCCTACATGATAAATTGCATATCCGGTAAAAAATGTATGAGTATCTGTAATTCCCGGCATAACCAGTTCATCCCTGAAATTAAGAACTTCCTGTGCCTGATTCAAAATATCTTTTTCAGGTTTTCCTGCATTTTTTTTCGACAATATGATTTCCACTTAAACACAGATATCCTTCGTAATCTTTCTCATTTATACCGTCAAAAAGATGTTTTGCAATAATCACTTTTGAAAATCTTTTTTTCATTTATCACGTCCTCCTTTCTTGGTTTGTATTATATCATCATATAACGTCATAATACAATATGATCTTTTGGGCAAATCATAACTTTGTGAATTCTTGATATTTTATTCTTTATTTTTTTGTCTATAACACACAAAAAAAGGATTTCCGTTTCTCATTTTCAGAGTATATTTCTGTGCTGAAAACAAGATTTGAAATCCTTCTTTTTATTCAATATAACCTTTCGTGTTTAAACGGTTCTTCACCATCTATTAATATTACATTTTCGTTGTCTATATGGAAATTTTGTAACGTGAACCAGCAATAATTTCATAACTGATATATAAAGGTTCTTCTTTTTCATTATTAATATAGCTTGCCAGAATCATAACAGGTTCTCCTTCATTCATTCTAAGGTATCCTGCCACTGGTTGAGAAACTGTACTGACTTCTACTGTACTTCTCGCTTTTTCAGATTCTTTCATATGATATTCTTTATTGAGAAGACGTGTAAGAGATCCATTTTCCAGCTTTTCCACCTGAAAATCTGGAAGAAAATCGGTTGGAATATAAATATGTTCATAAATAATCGGCAAGTTATCGGCTGACAAAATTCGTTCTATGTGATATATCTTAGTAGTTCAGGTTTGAAAAAAATCCTGCTGCCATTCCTGCATTTCCATAATATGACAGGAAATGATATGTGAAGACGGCTTTCTTCCATTTGAACGACACGCTTCAGAAAAACTCATGTTGTTATCATTTTCTATTTTACGATATATTTTGGGTATTTCCACAAAAGTTCCTTTTCCCTGTCTTTTTACAAGAAATCCCTGAGAGCATAACTCTTCAATTGTTCTGCGCACTGTAATCCTGCTGACCTGATAGGCAGCGGATAATTCTCCTTCTGTGGGAATCTGATCTCCCTCCTTATATGTTCCCTTTCGAATCTGATCTTTTATCTCTTTCATTAACTGAGCATATAATGGTAACTGTGATTTTTTATCCAAACTCATTGATGACTCCTTCCATATGCAAACATTATATAATGTTATATTATATCATATTTCTTAGAAAATCGCAAAAAACTGTCAGAAAAAAATCAGAATCCGACATTGTCAGTGAACACGGGAGTTTGACAGTTGAATATAAGAAAAAATGCTTGCAGTCCTTATGGTACCTGCTTTTTTATGTCAAATTTTTTGCTTTATTTTATAGTATTATATAGCATTATTTTCAGAAGTGTGTAGAGGGATTTTCCATGAAAGTAACTACATCAAAATCAAAAAATTCGGAATCCTTTTATATTGCCAAAAGCTATATTAACAATAAGGGAAATGCAAATAAACAAACTTCTTTAAAACCACAGTATGCAAGATATCAGAAATCCGTTTGAGATGCCCAGATAGAACGTGCTGAAAAAAATGCTCAGCACCGGTACGATAAAGAAGGAACGTAGGAATCCGAATGATCCTGCTCGATTCATAGGGAAAGTCGCAGCAACTGAAGATGGAGAAACTGCAAAGATCCACAATTATCTGGACACAGAAAAGATCGAACAGGAAGCCTTATATGATGGGATGTATGCAGTAACTACAGACCTCTTAGACGATGACGTAAAAGATATCTTAAAAGTCAGCGAAGGTCGTTGGAATATTATGCCGATATTTTAGAAATGCCGATTTTTGACTTTCTGAAATATTGGATTTATAAGACTTTGTAAATATATCGGCATTTCTCACTATAGAGACGTAATCAGTCATTATTATAGTATTTCATTTGATGAGTATGAGACAATCTATGAGATAAGCGATGTTGATGATGAAGACACGGTATAAACTTAGCGATAGTGACAGTTCCATCTTTAAGGATGATGTGATGTTCAAGTATGCCAATGACGAAGATACTATCAAGCGGCTTTGTGGATTGAAATAAATGCCGATAGTTCATTACTTGTGCCTGACATTGGGTCAGGCATGGAATCTTATAGAAAATTTATCGGCATTTCTAAAATATCGACATATGGGAAATCGAGAAATGTTTCCGTATAATGAAAACTGATTTTGAAACAAAACCATTTTTTTCTTCAAGACGATATACGCATAAAAGCCCATTTCCTTATCTGTTTCCTTGCATTAGTGATATATCGTTACCTTGAAAGAGACCTGGAAAATGCCATCAGCTACGAAACGATCTTGGATAAACTAAGAACGATGAAAAGGCCGGGAATAAAATACTATATTCCAAAACAACACAAAAAATCGCCGAACCTCAGTAAAATCAAGAGGTACAGCAATTTTTTTGTTTAGTAACTGTCAAAGACAGGATTATAACTTGTGTTTCTTTGATGGTCAAGATGTTTTTTGTGAACTTTTTGTTTCTTCTTCTATTTCCATTATTCTGCTACAAGTCTGACCAATTTCCCAGATATCTTTGTTTAATTCTCCCCTTGACGATAAGCACCCCCAAAGGTGTATCATAGTTTTGTGTTAAAGGAGGTATATTATGTTTGAGACATTAGGAGAAAAGGCTGAAGAAAAAGCAATGGTGCAATTCCTTGAACGCTTTACGGACTATCCATTTCTGGTAAAGTTCAAGAATTCCGAATATCCAATCGGAGAGGGAGAACCCACATTTACAGTAAATTTTAAGGAAACAATTCCTCTGGCCGAGCTGCTAAAAAGCACTTCCCTGGCATTAGGCGAGGCTTATATGCGGGGAGATCTGGATATTGAAGGAAATCTTTACGAGGCACTGGATCATTTTCTGGGACAGATGAGCAAATTTTCTACCAATGAATCTGCTCTGAAAAAGATCATGTTCAGTTCTACATCCCAAAAAAAATCAGGAAAAGGAAGTCACCAGCCACTATGATATCGGAAATGATTTTTATAAATTATGGCTGGACGAAACCATGAGTTATTCCTGTGGCTACTTCATTCATGACGATGACTCTTTATATCAGGCACAGGTCAATAAAGTAGATTATATTCTGAAAAAATTGCATCTGGAAGAAGGTATGAGTCTTCTTGATATCGGCTGCGGATGGGGTTTTCTGCTGATTGAGGCTGCTAAAAAATACAAAGTACATGGTACAGGAATCACTTTAAGCCACGAACAATATACAGAATTCCAGAAGCGCATCAAAGATCAGGGCCTGGAAGATTATCTTACAGTGGAACTGATGGATTACCGTGATCTGCCAAAGCATGACTATCAGTTTGACCGGGTAGTCAGTGTGGGAATGCTAGAACATGTTGGCCGTGACAATTATCAGCTCTTCCTTGACTGTGTAGAGAAAGTTCTGAAACCGGGCGGATTATTCCTGCTTCATTTTATCAGTGCACTGAAAGAACATCCGGGTGATCCATGGATCAAGAAATATATCTTTCCAGGCGGAACTGTTCCCAGTCTGAGAGAAATCCTGAATCATATGGCAGAGGACAATTTCCACACTCTGGACATTGAAAATCTGCGTCTGCATTACAATAAAACTCTGCTCCACTGGGAAAAGAATTTCCGTGAGAATATAGAAAAGGAAAAGACCATGTTTGATGAATCCTTCCTGCGTATGTGGGAACTTTACCTGTCAGCATGTGCTGCAACCTTCCATAACGGAATTATTGATCTGCACCAGATTCTGATGACTAAAGGAATCAATAATGATCTGCCAATGACACGCTGGTATTAAAATAACTGCCTGGATTTTTGTTTTTGAAATCCAGGCAGTATATATATGATATTCCAGTACAGACCAGTAATCCATAGCAAGGGTTCTGAGCTGAATTTCTACCAGTTCCTTCTGTCTGCTCCTCTTCCTTTTTCCTCGGAACCGGCTTCTCACTCTGCTTATCCTGTTTTTTATTCTTTGATTTCTTTTTATTCATGATAGCCTGCACTTTCTGAAAATATTTGTATTTTTTATAATATATCATCTGCAGAGTATTTACATCAAAATCTATGTAATATGCAGGCAAAAGTTACTGGTAAATAAAGCCCGGTATTTACTCACTATTTTAAGTTTTAAGTATCAAGATTTATTCTATTTATAGGATTTTTGCCAGAAATTCTTTCGTTCTCTTATTTTCGAATCCGACGTTTTCAGTGAACAGTAATGAATCATCACAAAATTCATACAAAACGACACAGGATTCCATTGTTTCGCTGCATATCTACATGCTATACTAGATTACATATCTTATGGGCATTTCGCCCGCAAACAGAAGGATTCAGGCCAGAAGGCCGGGAGGTTTTTATAATGATTATTTACGTTGATGCATCCGTGATCCAGACCGGATACGGAACAAAAGAAAATCCATTCAAAACTATTCAGGAGGCCGCTGCAAAGGCACTTCCGGGAGATGAAGTCATCGTTGCACCGGGATTATACCGTGAAGCTGTTAATCCGATTCATGCTGGAACGGCAGACAAGCGTATCACCTACCGTTCTGCAATAAAAGGACAGGCGCACATTACAGGAAGTGAAGCTGTCAAAGACTGGGAAAATGTAGAAGGCACTGTATGGAAAGCAGTCATTCCGAACGGAATCTTCGGTGATTATAACCCATTTACTACCCTGGTATCCGGAGATTGGTTTATCGCTACATTTATTGCTCATACAGGAGATGTATATCTGAATGAAAAATCCATGTATGAAGTAACCACTCTGGATAAAGTTAAAAATCCACAAAAAAGTACTATCTCATGGGATCCTGATTTCTCTGTATATACATGGTACGCAGAACAGGATGAAGCCAATAATCAGACAATTATTTATGCAAACTTCCATGAAAAAGATCCCAATAAAGAAAATGTTGAGATCAGTGTAAGAAGAAACTGCTTCTATCCGGAAAGTGAAGGAATCGGATATATCACTCTCTCCGGTTTCCGCATCAGTCAGGCTGCTACTCAGTGGGCTCCCCCTACCGCTTATCAGGAGGGAATGGTCGGTCCTCACTGGTCCAAAGGATGGATCATCGAAGACTGTGAAATCTATGAATCCAAATGCAGCGGTATTTCTCTTGGTAAATATCTGCAGCCTGAAAATGATAACAAATGGTTAAAGTGGAAATACAAAGACGGAACTCAGACAGAACGCGACTGCATCTGCCAGGCTTCCTATGAAGGATGGGATAAAGAACACATCGGTTCCCATATTGTGCGCAGATGTGAAATCCATGACTGCGGTCAGACAGGTATTGTAGGACATCTTGGAGGCGTATTCTCTGTTATTGAAGACAACCATATCCACCACATTAATAACAAGCAGAATCTGGCAGGAGCAGAGATTGGCGGTATCAAAATGCATGCTGCTATCGATGTTATTTTCCGCCGCAACCATATCCACAACTGCACCCGTGGTCTGTGGCTTGACTGGCAGGCACAGGGAACCCGCGTTACAGGAAATCTCTTCCATGACAATGCTCTTCCTAATGACTTCGAGGCAGGGGATGACGCTGTCACAAGCGTAGGAGAAGATATCTTCGTTGAGGTTTCCCATGGTCCGACATTAATCGACCACAATATCCTGCTGTCTGACCGTGCACTGAAAATTGCAACCCAGGGTGTTGCCCTTGTACATAACCTGATCTGCGGCGGCTTCGTTTCTGTTGGTATCGGTACAGATAACGGTGCACCTGATATTCCATCTCCGAGATATACTCCATATCACACCAAACACGGAACTCAGGTTGCAGGATTTATGACCATCCTTCATGGAGATGACAGATTCTACAACAACATCTTCGTTCAGAAACCAATCCGTCCTTGTATGCAGGATCTGGCTGATCTTATGGGTAACAATGGAAATATGTGGGATGACTGCAATGTGATCACAGGAACTTTCAAATTTAACGGATATCCAACCTTTGATGAATGGAACAGACAGTTCGAAGGTTACTGCGGAATGGGTTCTGAGACAACAGGCAACTGCTATTATGATCATCTTCCTGTATGGGCATCCGGCAATCTCTATTTCAATGGAGCACGTGCATGGGAAAAAGAAACAGATGCAGTCACAGATACAGAACACACTGTAGATATCTCTGTTGAAGAGAAAGAAGATGGCTGGTATCTGAAGACCAACCTGTATGATATCATCAAAGAAGAAAACGACGGTATCATCTCAACTGAAACACTTGGTATGGCATTCGAACCGGAGCAGAAATACGAAAATCCTGACGGAAGCCCGATTATCTTTAATCAGGATTTCTTTGGAAATCACAGAGATGTCAAAACTGTCGCAGGACCATTTACGGATAAAAAAGCATCTGAGCAGAAGCTCTTTTAACCTGATATCCATATAGTCAATAGCTTTACCATATATAAACCATACATAAAAACAGCTATGAAGAGTACAGATATTTTTATCTGCTGCTCTTGCATAGCTGTTTTCTTATTTTGTCATACTTTTATTATAACAGTCCTAATAAATAATGCATTTAAGACAGTTCAGCAGAGTGCGAAAGACAAGGAAGATATCTGACGCAGAATTTCACACTCTGATGGGTTGGATTATGATGCATTATTTACTCGGACTGCTATAGATGCAAGCATTTTTGTAGACTTTCGGATGCACCACAGGCATGTCGGAAAAATATAGCAGGTTGCTGTGATCCAGGCAGTCTGGTCTGCGAAGCAGATGGCTGTGAAGCCAAAAGTTCCTACAAATCCAAGACAGACAACTGTTCTGGCGATCATTTCTGTTACGCCGGAGAAAACGGCTCTGCCTGAATATCCAAGTCCTTGAGTTACCATACGGGCGACATTGAGAATACCAAGACTCCAGTAGAAAAATCCCATACATCTGAGGTATTTGGCAGAGGCATCCAGAACTGCCACCGCACTCTTTCCAACAAACAGCATAGAAAGTGTACGCCCTGCAAAAATCAGTAAAATTCCTGCCGCAATACCATATCCTACTCCCACTGTAATACCACAGCGCAATCCTTTCTTAATCCTGTCAGTCTGTCCTGCTCCAAGATTTTGGCTGCAGAATACAGAAGCAGAGGTTGCGATAGCATCAAATGGACACATGGTAAACTGCTTGATCTTCATTGCTGCAGTAAAAGCTGATACATATGTACTTCCAAGCCCGTTGTTCGCAGACTGCATAACCATACTTCCGATAGCTGTGATGGAGAACTGAAGTCCCGTAGGCATTCCCATTGCCAGAAGTTCCTTTACTGCATCCCCTTTTATTGTCCTGTTTTCTTTCTTGAGCCACAGAAGTTTCATCTTGCGGATGATGAAAATAAGGCACAAGATTCCACTGATCGCCTGTGCGGAAATTGTTGCAATGGCAGCTCCGGCACATCCAAGTTTCAGCACTACGATACAGAATAAATCCAGAAAAATGTTCAGAACAGCAGATAACGCCAGAAATATAAACGGTGTCCTGCTGTCTCCCACTGACCTCAAAATACTGGACAGATAGTTATATAAAATCGTAAAGGGAATCCCCAGAAAAATGATCAGCAGATAACTATATGCATTGTCATAAAT
>ENA-OQBL01000366-OQBL01000366.1-human-gut-metagenome-genome-assembly--contig:-NODE-366-length-24985-cov-6.259594_pt1 | contig 24985 bp, 27 predicted proteins | sample MGYA00242747_ERZ504553 | MGnify/ENA primary metagenome ERZ504553 (study PRJEB26092, sample SAMD00036240) | human gut metagenome | host: Homo sapiens | study: EMG produced TPA metagenomics assembly of...
ACAATATCAATATTCAAATGATAAAATTTTCTCTATTGGGTGAAACAATACTGGAATGGAACGATAAAGATATCGAGCATTACCATGCACGGCGTATGGCAATGGACAGTATGCTCTGCCGTTTCAAAGCTACCTATCCGGCAGAGCGTATAGACAGCGTACGCCATCTTCTCGAAGATAAGGAACGGCAGATGTGCCAAATCGTTCAAATACTTGAACAACAACAAGCCATCAACGATAAGATAACCAGTCAAGTACCTGTAATCGTGCAGAAGAGTGTGCAGGAACAGCCCAAGAAGTCCAAGCGCAAAGGTTTCTTGGGCATCTTCGGCAAAAAGGAAGAAGCGAAACCAACTGTGACTACCACGATGCACCGTTCCTTTAACCGGAATATGAGAACCGAACAACAGGCGCAAAGCCGCCGCTTATCGGTTCATGCCGATAGCCTTGCCGCACGAAATGCGGAACTTAACAGGCAACTGCAAGGACTGGTTGTTCAAATAGACGGGAAAGTACAAACTGACCTACAAAAGCGGGAAGCCGAGATAACAGCCATGCGGGAACGGTCGTTCATTCAGATTGGGGGCTTGACAGGGTTCGTTATACTGCTACTGGTCATATCATATATCATCATACACCGAAATGCCAACCGCATCAAGCGATATAAACAGGAAACCGCAGATTTAATCGAGCGACTGCAACAAATGGCAAAGCGAAACGAGGCACTGATAACCTCCCGCAAGAAAGCCGTACATACCATTACCCATGAATTACGCACACCGCTGACTGCAATAACGGGCTATGCCGGACTGATACAAAAAAACTTCAATGCGGATAAAACCGGGATGTATATCCGAAATATTCAGCAATCCTCCGACCGTATGCGTGAAATGCTTAATACTCTTCTGAGTTTCTTCCGGCTGGACGACGGCAAGGAACAACCTAATTTCTCCACGTGTAGGATTTCATCAATAGCGCATACGCTCGAATCAGAGTTTATGCCAATTGCCATAAACAAGGGACTTGCTCTTACTGTGACGAATCACACGGATGCTGTTGTACTGACCGATAAGGAACGCATTCTACAAATTGGAAATAACCTGCTGTCAAACGCCATCAAGTTCACTGAGAACGGTGCCGTTTCTCTGACAATGGGGTATGATAACGGTATGCTGAAACTTATCGTCAAAGATACGGGTTCGGGTATGACCGAAGAGGAACAGCAACGTGTGTTCGGTGCGTTTGAACGTTTGTCAAACGCTGCCGCAAAGGACGGCTTCGGATTAGGTCTTTCCATTGTTCAGCGCATTGTGACAATGCTCGGCGGCACAATCCAGCTGAAGAGCGAGAAAGGCAAGGGCAGCCGTTTCACGGTGGAGATACCCATGCAGTCAGCCGAGGAATTGCCGGAACGGATAAATAAAACACAGATTCATCATAACCGAACACTCCATGATATTGTTGCCATCGACAATGACAAGGTACTTCTCCTAATGCTGAAAGAAATGTATGCACAAGAAGGGATACATTGCGATACCTGTACCAATGCGGCGGAACTGATGGAAATGATACGCCGGAAAGAATACAGTCTGCTTCTGACCGATTTGAATATGCCGGATATAAACGGCTTCGAGCTGTTGGAACTGCTACGCACCTCCAATGTGGGCAATTCAAGGATCATTCCGATTATTGTAACAACCGCTTCGGGCAGTTGCAACAGAGAGGAACTTTTAGAACGTGGATTTTCTGATTGCCTTCTCAAGCCGTTTTCCATATCGGAGCTGATGGAAGTTTCCGACAAGTGCGCCATGAAAGGTAAACAAAATGAAAAGCCTGATTTCTCCTCCCTACTGTCTTACGGCAATGAATCCGTCATGTTGGATAAACTGATAGCGGAAACCGAAAAGGAAATGCAGTCGGTCAGGGATGGGGAACAACGGAAAGACTTTCAAGAACTGGACGCCCTGACACACCACCTACGTAGTTCGTGGGAGATACTGCGTGCCGACCAACCATTAAGGGAACTTTATAAACAGCTTCATGGGAGTGCCGTTCCCGATTATGAAGCATTGAACAACGCCGTGACTGCCGTATTGGATAAGGGTTCGGAGATAATCCGGCTGGCAAAAGAAGAAAGGAGAAAATACGAAAATGGATAAAACAAAAATCATCGTGGTGGAGGACAACATCGTATATTGCGAGTTTGTCTGCAACCTGCTGGCACGGGAGAAATTCCGTACCGTGCAGGCTTTCCACCTCTCGACAGCGAAGAAACTTCTGCAACAAGCCGCTGACAATGATATAGTAGTTTCTGATTTGCGTTTGCCTGACGGTGACGGCATCGACCTATTGCGCTGGATGCGCAAAGAAGGCATGACGCAGCCGTTCATCATCATGACCGACTATGCCGAAGTACATACGGCGGTTGAAAGCATGAAACTCGGTTCGCTGGACTACATACCCAAGCAACTCGTGGAGGACAAACTCGTGCCTTTGCTCCGCACCATACTGAAAGAGCGGAATATCGGGCGAAGCCGCATGCCCGTATTTGCCCGTGACGGTTCAGCCTTTCAGAAAATCATGCACCGGATAAGGCTGGTAGCTCCTACCGACATGAGCGTACTGATATTCGGGGAGAACGGTACTGGCAAAGAGCATATTGCCCATCTACTGCACGATAAAAGCAAGCGTTCAGGCAAGCCTTTCGTGGCGGTGGACTGCGGCTCACTCACCAAAGAACTTGCGCCATCGGCGTTCTTCGGACACGTTAAAGGAGCGTTCACTGGTGCTGAAAACACAAAGAAAGGCTATTTCCACGAGGCGGAAGGCGGCACATTGTTTTTGGATGAAGTGGGTAATCTCGCACCGGAAACCCAACAGATGTTACTCCGTGCCATACAGGAACGGCGGTTCCGTCCCGTTGGCGACAAGTCCGACCGCAGTTTCAACGTCCGCATCATCGCCGCCACCAACGAGGATCTGGAAAAGGCGGTCAATGAAAAGCGTTTCCGACAGGATTTGTTATACCGCCTACATGACTTCGAGATAACCGTTCTGCCCTTACGTGACTGTCAGGAGGACATCATGCCGCTGGCGGAGTTCTTCCGTGAGATTGCCAATAAGGAATTGGAATGCAATGTTAGTGGCTTCAGTTCCGAAGCGCGGAAAGTGTTACTGATCCATTCATGGCCGGGTAACGTGCGCGAACTTCGGCAGAAAATCATGGGTGCGGTGTTGCAGGCTCAGACGGGACTTGTCACGAAAGAGCATCTGGAACTTGGAATAACCGAAACAACCTCTGTTGTCGGCTTCTCCCTACGCAACGAAGAGGAAGATAAAGAGCGGATTATACGTGCTTTGAAGCAGGCTGGCGGGAACCGGAAGGTTGCTGCCGAATTGCTTGGAATAGGCAGGACAACACTCTATAATAAACTGGAAGAATATGGATTGAAGTATAAATTTGAGCAACCATAGCCCGCAATTCGCTGAAAATGGCTATCTTTGCATGACATATTAGAAGGTAACGGCGACTGGCAGAGCCTTTTGCCGCCTATATATAACATAAGACCGCAAGGCGTTTCGAGCGAAAATCTGGTAAATTGACACTACGGAGACGATTGCGTGATGCTTATGCTATGCCTACGCATAGCGTGCATTCACGTACTCTCCGTAAAAGGCTTTACCAGAGCCGTCGCTTGAAAGTAGTGTGATTTGCACGCTACTTTTTTGCCCTTGCCCAACGAAAGGAAACGATAATGGGTAAAGTACAGATTCTTGCCGTCCTCACGATAGACGGTTGTCAAAGCTCCGAGTTATATTGCAAAGCGTATAAGGAACTGCGCCTTGAAGATTGCGGCATCAATGAGATAAGGGAAAACGCCCTTTATCATATCACACCGGATTATTCCATCTCCATGCTTGACGAATGGCGGAAATCCACAACAGACATCTGCTATCTGGCGGAAGTCACTCCTGAAAAAGCGGACTACATCAACGGGCTGCTGCGTATGCGTGTGGTGGATGAAATCATACTTTACACGATTCCTTTCATTGCCGGAACGGGAAAGCGTTTCTTCCAATCCGCCTTGCCGCAGGAACAATGGACGCTGACCTCACAGAAGGTGTACCGCAACGGAGTGGTCCGCCATATCTATAAAGCGTGCGTTTGATGTCCATAAAATGGACGAATGTTCAGTAAATGAACACTTTAAGCTGAATACAATTCCTTTCAGATAAATAAATCGCGAAATTATCACTCTGAAATCCAGCACCTTGCAGAGAGCGTGCCGGATTTTTTTATTTTATGGACACGCTTTTTGCCAATCATATTCATGTGCGCATACCGAAAAAACAGAGTGTAAAATTTCAAAATTGACAGGACATGAATTATTTCTTATTGACGGAAACAGAGTTCTTCCGCCGTATAAACGAAGCCGGGGACTGCAATATGGAAACGGCATACACGGCTTTCGCCACGCAAGTGATCGAACTATGCAACGGCAATGTGGACACCACCCGCACCATCATCGCGCTGGCTTACATTGAAATCGAGTTGCAGCACCATCCCGTGCGCAATCTTCCCGAAGAAAAGAGGGAGGTTGCAGCCTACATCAGCAAGGCACTCTCTTTCGTTAGGAAGATGCAGAAGTTCCTTGCCGCTCCCCAAGTGTCACCACTAATCCCCATCCGTACATCCTCCGACAACACAACCGAAAATCCCGCCTCACCCCTGCAATGGACGGGCAACGCCATCGACCTCGTGGAACTTATCTACGGCATCAACGAGATGGGCTGCATCAATAACGGCAACATGCCGCTCAAACAGCTCGCCCCGCTCCTCTACAAGATTTTCGGTGTCGAATCAAAGGACTGCTACCGCTTCTATATCGACATCAAACGACGGAAGAACGAAAGCCGCACCTACTTCCTTGACAGGATGCAGGAGAAACTGAACGAGAAGATGCTCCGCGACGAGGAAATGGAACGTTTGAGAAAATAATCCTGTACCAATGATGAATCAGGGGGTGACGTTATGCCACTCTCTGAATTTTTTGTAGGTTTTGTACCTGCCGTGCAGATACATTTCGTTATCTATTCGCCCGAAAACCAGCGAAAAGCACTATCTTTGTACCCACCTTACAGAATTGTATATGAGCATAGACAACCTCGACATAGTAAAACGGCTGATAGCCGAAAAAGAATGCGGACGGGTGGAGTTCAAGGAAACCACCGGACAGTTGGAGCGTGGCATGGAAACGCTTTGCGCTTTCCTTAACGGAGAAGGCGGCACGGTATTGTTCGGTGTTACCGACAAGGAAAAAATCATCGGACAAGACGTGAGCGACAAGACCAAGAGGGATATAGCGGACGCGATCAACCGGTTGGAGCCTGTGGCAATGGTACAAATATCTTATGCACCGCTGCCGGACAGTGAGAAGAAAGTAATTGTTTTTCGTGTTGAAGATTCAAGGCTCAACCGTCCGTTCTGCTATAAAGGAAGACCATATATGCGGGTGGAAAGTGCGACCACAACGATGCCACAATCAAAGTATAATGAACTTCTTTTGCAGCATGAAAAAGTCTGGCATAGCTGGGAAACCTACCCGAATACCGATTTGAAGATTACGGATTTGGATGAAGAGGAAATCCACAAGACGGTACGTTTAGGAATAGAGTAACGGACGTTTACCCGAATCGACAGGTGACGAAGTTCCTATCATACTTGAAAAACTGAATCTTCTTGAAGGCGGTGTACTTAAAAATGCAGCCGCCGTATTGTTCGCCAAAAAGAAACTGGTACATTATCCGCAGAACTTGCTGCGACTTGCCCGATTCAGAGGTACAGACAAAACCGTATTTATAGACAACAAACGGGTACACGGGAACTTGTTCCATCTGCTTGACGAGGCAATGGCTTTTGTGTTCAGACATCTTTCATTATCCGGAACAACGGACGCATTGGAGCGTGAGGAACATTTGGAAATACCGCATAAGGCTATACGAGAAGCTGTAATCAACTCCCTATGTCACAGGAGTTACCGTGATATTGGAGGTTCGGTAGCCATAGCCATCTATGATGACCGTGTTGAAATAGAGAATCCCGGTTCGTTTCCGTCCGAATGGGATATGAATAAAATCAAATCCGAACATGGTTCAAAGCCCCATAATCCTTTAATTGCAGACACGCTTTATGTGCGAAAAGTATTGGAGAGCTGGGGACGCGGCATAAATCTCATAATAGAAGAATGTCAAAAGGTTAATTTGCCGGAGCCTGAATATCAAATAACAACCAATGAAGTGAAACTTGTCTTCAGATATAAGGTGGCAGGACAAGAAACAGGACAAGAAACAGGACAAGTAGCAGGACAAGTAGCAGGACAAGTAATGTCGCTTGTATCAGCTTTGGGAAATGATATTTTGCCGTTGAAAGAAATCATGGAGCGTTTATCTTTGAGGGGACGTGATAATTTCCTTACCAGTTACCTAAATCCTGCATTGAGAGAGGGACTTGTCGAACAAACCCATCCGGAAAATCCCAAGCACCGCAACCAAAAATACAGGCTTACTGAAGCTGGAAAAATCATTTTGTCAAAAGGCAACAGGAAGGATGGCTAAGAAGAAACATAAGAAAGATTCAGATGCAGACTTGCCTGTAATCATGGATTACGGCATCGGTTGCATATCCATTTATGACCCGGTTGATATGATGCCATACAATGACCCGCCTGTCACCGAGCAAACCCGTTTCAAGAAACTCCGCAAGGAAATGAAAGCGGAGTTCAAATGGTTGGCGTCTTCTATAACAATAGAGTATTGGAAAGAAAACCGGCAGATACCTTTCGGTGAGGAAATGTCGAAACTCAGAATCCGACTGTTGAGAATCTTCGCCGAAGAATACAGCATACTACTAAAAGATGATACAGAACTGAAAAACTATCTGCTCATGCTTGTCATTACCACCATCAACAAGCATCTCCAATCTGAAAATAAAAATCCGTAACCGGTCGCTCGGCTACGGATTTTCCATATATAAACGGATATACTATTTCTGCTGCAACAGATGTTTCAGATTTTCGTCACCCGCGATGCGTTCCAGCTCGTCGGCGACAATCTGTTTCACCTCCTCCTTGATACGCCTGTAATTCGCCTGCACTGTTTCCTTCATGCAGTCTTTGCCATCCTCGTCCGTGAAGTCAGTAATTACGGGTATCGGCTTGTAGGCTTTCTCCTCGCGCTTGACCTTCTCGGCATCCACGACAATCTCACAGTGGAAAATCTTCTGTTCTATACGTTCGTTGAAGTTGTCGGACACCGAACCGACAAACATTCCCTGCGTCAAGCCGGAAATCTTGCTCGGCGGGATAAGCGCGTCCATCTGCGTGTTGATGGAGGTGGAAACATCCTGCCTGTTGATGGAAATGGACTGCCGTTTCTGCAACACCTTTCCGAACCGTTCCGAGAGCGTCTTGGCGGTTTCGCCCACCACCTGACCGGAGAAAATATTGCCGACGGTGTTCATCACCACTTTCGCCTCCTTGTCCCCGTAGTCACGCACCAACTGGCTGAAATCCTGAAATCCCAGACATACGGCAACCTTGTTGCTTCGTGCGGTGGCGATAAGGTTGTCCAGCCCCTTGAAATATATCGTCGGAAGCTCGTCGATGATAACTGACGACTTCAACATCCCTTTCTTGTTGATGAGCTTCACGATACGGGAATTATACAGACCGAGAGCCGCCCCGTAAATGTTCTGACGGTCCGGATTGTTGCCCACGCAGAGTATTTTCGGCTCTTTGGGATTGTTGATGTCCAGCGTGAACTCACTGTCCGACATCACCCAATAGAGCTGCGGGGAAATCATGCGTGACAGCGGGATTTTCGCCGATGCAATCTGCCCCATCAACTGCTCGGCAGCCCCTCCGAGCCACGCGTCCATGAACGGTGAGAGATAGTTCTCCAATTCCGGGTAAGATGTCAGTATCGGGAAGATATCCTCGTAACGGCGGTTCAGGAACTCGATGGCATGGGGGAACGTGCAATACTTGCCATTTTGGAAAATTTTAAGATACCAGATGATAGCCGCGAAGAGGATGATGGGCGATTCCACAAAGAAGTCGCCCTGCTTCTGCACCCAACTCTTGTTTAAGTTGAGCATGATGGTGTACGCGCTTTCGTAAGCGTCCGTAATATCCTCCATGAAGTCCGGGTGAATGGGATTGCAACGGTGCGAGCGTCGCGGGTCATCGAAGTTTATCACGTAGAACTTCGGCTTCACCTTGTATCCCTCCGGGTGGTTGAGCAGATGATTATAGGCTATCGTGGACAAGTCGCTGAATTTGAAGTCGTAAACATACATCGAGAAGCCCTTCTCAATCTGCTGCTTGATAAAATTGTTTACCACCGCGTATGACTTTCCGCTGCCCGGCGTACCCAATACGATGGAAGCCCTGAAGGGATTCACTACGTTAATCCAGCCGTTGTTCCAACGTTTCCTGTAATAAAAGCGGGTGGGCAGATTGACCGAATACTCGCTTTCGATGAGCCGTGTTTCCTGCATGAAGCTCTCGTTCTCGTTGTTGAACACGTCATCCATGAGGTTGTGTTTCAACAGGCGGCTCATCCACAGACCGCCCATCAGCAGGCATACATAGCCCGTGCCTACGGTCAGCACGTAAAGCCCCGTCACCGCTTCAACCGGTAGCGGCAACGCCAGTATCCACCAGTTGAGGAAGAACAGTACGAACCCTGCGGCAAGAGCCGTCCAGATCCGTCCCCAAGTAATTTTCTCTCCCTTGACGCCCTTCGTTCCCAGACAGGACAGGGCAAGGAGGAGGACGGCAAACAGTTTCGTGTAGAGGATGGAACGGAACAGCCCCGCCGTGCGGTTGAAATTCATCAGGATTCTGTCCACCACGCCGATGTCCACGCTCCAGAGCCGTATGGCTTCATAGCAGAACCAGTACACGTTCATGACCACTAAAATAATACTCACGGCACGCAGAAAATCCATGATTTTCGCCAATGCCCTCAAATCGTCTTCTTGTTGTGACATAGATTGAAAAATTTTGATGTTGATACCTCGATTACATTCCCAAACCCTTGCGCCTTTTCTTTTTCTTCTTGCGCTGCATCGCCCGGATAAAGGCTTCCTCCTCGGCATCCACAGCCGGACCTTCGGGAGTGAGCAGACCGATACCTCCCGCCGTGTTCTCGTGGTCGGATGCTGTCTGTTCGCGCATATCCTCTACTGTTTCCACCGGAACGGAAAGCGGAATCGGTGGCTGTCCGGCATAAGGCAGCGTGAAGTGTTCCTGCAAAGCGTTGGCGGAAAGTTCCTTGCCCATGCGCGAGCCGTTCAGCACGCAGCCCGTGCGATGGTCGATAAACGTGGCTCCGTAGATGCGCCCTTCCTCCGTGTAGCGCAGCACGGTGTCGATACCCTTCTCCCTGAGCCGCGAAACGAACTTCTCCTTGTCATACGTGCCTTCAAGCACGGAAAGGACGGTGCGTTTTGTCATGTCGGCGAGTTTCCGGTCCTTAATCTCCTGCTTGGAACGGGCAAACTTCTTCTGCACGGCTTCATAGCCTGCGGACTTCCCGAAAAGCGAGGACTTGAACGGGTTGCCCGTCTTGTTCCCGGCATCATCGGTGACGGAATAGACCAGCCCGTGATACTCACGCCCGCACACGTTTCCCCGCGCTTCCTCCACCGTCATATTATATAAGGAAAGGAGGGCGCGATATTCGCCCATCGTCTGGAAACGGTACTGTCCACTCAGAGCCTTGACGGTATTCCCGACCTGCCTTTTCACGTCGCCCGCCGAAGCGTCCACCTTTCGCAGAGGGTTCTCTATCCGTTGATTCTTACGTTCCGCCGGGTGCAGCCCGTACTTTTGTTCCAGTTCCCGCCGGATGCGGTCGCTGCGGCGGAAAAGGAAATCCTGATTGAGCCGCCTGCCTTTCTCGTCCACATTGATTGTCACGATGTGCAGGTGGTGGCGGTCTATGTCCTCGTGCTTTACAATAAGATACGGCTGGTCCCCGTAGCCGAGTTTTTCCAGATACTCGCGTGCGATGTCCTGCAATTCCGTATCGGTCAGCACATCGTCGGGATGCGGGTTGAGCGAGATATGGAGTACCGGTTTCTCCACCCTCGTATGCTCCGGCATACAGGCGAGAAAACCCTCCATCGCCTTGCGTATGTCCACCGTCCCCGTGCCGTCATTGTAGATGCGGTTGGTGGTGAGCAGACGCCCTTTCGCCTCGTTGATCTTTTCCCCGTTGTAGGCAAGTGCGCCGTACAGCGACTTTCCTACACTGATTTTTGCGACCATTTCGCCTCCATTTCCCTTGAAAGTTCCACAATCTGACGGCTCAGTTTCACGAGTTCGACGGTCTGTTGCTCCAGCTTGTAGAGCAACGCCATTGCCTTTTTCTCGGAAAAAATGCAGCCTCAGTTCCTTCACGACTTGGTTGTAGTTCGTGCCTACCGCGCGGAACTGCGCATGGAAATCGGACAGTCTGGTGTAGTAATCCACCAGCGTCCTGTCCACTTTCAGCACCCTGAACGGCTGCCCGAAGAAGTGCGCCTTGATGAAAACCGACTTGGCGTAAACGCCCGACTTCTCGAACATGGCGAGGAAACGGTTGTGTTCCTCCTCGTTGAAACGGACGGTGTAGCGGAATACCGCCGGATCAAGTTTGGGATTTCTCCCGGTCTTGTTTCTTTTCTCTTTCATATAAACTTTGGATTTAGCGGATGGACGGCATAAGCCGCCGCTTGGGGTCACAGACACCGCAGGTTTGAAAAGCTTCCCGACTTCGGAGAGGAAGCCCGCCCCCTGCAAGGGCAAGTGCTTTTCGTGGCTGCTCAAAACGTTTTGAGCGGCTGAAAAGACATCTTGCTATGTTCAGGCGAACATAAAAATCCGTCGGGGCCGGATTGGGGGGAATGCCTTTCAAACTCCGGGCTGCGCCACCTGCGGCGAACCCTGCCGTTCGGGTGCAAAGTTACGCCCTTAAAGCGGTATCGGACAGAGGCTTGACCCGGACAATCAGTGCCAACCGGCGCAACATGCCGCCACTTGTCGGGGAAGTGATACAGGTTCAAAAATATCCTTGTTTATTTGCAGCATGATTCAAGAAACGAACGATTTGAAGATATGAAAAATGAGGCTTTCAAATACCCGGCAAACCGCTTCGGCGGCTATTTGCCTGACCGGATACCCGAACCTTCGGATACCCGGTTTTACAATGACGCGGTGATTCACGGATTCAATGACTTCATGACGCAATGTCGTCATTCATCAGTTATCCGAATCCCTGCCCCACCGTTGAAGCGGATACGTGACGAACCGGACAGTCAGAGATTCGCGGACGCGGATATACATGTCACCGATTCCGTATCGGAGCAGGAAAACAATTCATCAACCATTAAAACCAACAGAACCATGAGTAATGAAACATTCGTTGCATTCGCAACACAGAAAGGGGGTATCGGCAAATCCACCGTCACGGCACTTGCCGCCAACTACCTCCACAACGTGAAAGGACACAATGTCGCAGTCATAGACTGCGACACCCCGCAGCACAGCATACACGGGTTGCGTGAACGTGAAACGGGACTTATCGGCGGGAGCCTCTATTTCAAGGCACTCGCGTGTGACCACTTCCGCAAGATAAGGAAGAACGCCTACCCGGTCATCGCAAGCGACGCCCTTAACGCCCTCGATGATGCCGAAAGGATGCTTGCCGAAGAAGAGGTGAAACCCGACATCGTGCTTTTTTCGACATGCCGGGAACCCTGAAAAGCAACGGCGTGGTCAAGACCCTCTCGCAGATGGACTACATCTTCGCGCCCATGAGTGCCGACCGTTTTGTCGTGGAAAGCACCCTGCAATTCGCTGTGATGTTCCGTGACAACCTCATGACGACGGGACGGCGAAACAAAAGGGCTGTACCTGTTCTGGACGATGGTGGACGGCAGGGAGAAGAACGGGCTTTACGACCTGTATGAGGATGTGATCGCCGAGATGGGGCTGCCGGTGCTGTCCACCCGCCTGCCCGACAGCAAGAAGTTCCGGCGCGACCTCTCGGAAGAGCGCAAGAGCGTGTTCCGCTCGACCATCTTCCCGATGGATGCGTCCCTGCTGAAAGGGAGCGGCATCCGTGAGTTCTCGGAAGAGATAAGCCGTATCATCAGACCTCAATAATCATGGGCAGCAGGAAAGTGAACACCGAAGGCATTGACGAGGAACTGTTGATAGCCTCCATCGGCAGACGCAGGCAGGACGGGACCCTGTACCACGCGCAGGAGCCGCCCGCGCCTGCTCCCGAAGAAAAAAGCGTCCCTGAAACGGAACCGCCGCCCGCGCAATACACGGCAAAGGAAAAACCGCAGAGGGACACTGTCCGCCGCAAACGGCAGGAGGACGACTATTCCGGGCTGTTCCTCCGCCGCAACGAGATAAAGACGCGCCAGTGCGTCTATATCAGCCGCGATGTCCACAGCAAGATTCTCAAAATCGTGAACGACATCGCCGGGCGTGAAATCTCGGTAGGCGGCTACGTGGACACCGTGCTGCGCCAACATCTGGAACAGCACAAGGAGAAAATAAACGAACTGTACAAGAAACAACGTGAAGACTTGATTTGAATATGGAAAAGAACCAGAAAAACAGAAGTCCGCAGCATGACGGCGGCGGTATGCTTGCCCAAGTGCAGGCGAGTGTGGAAATCCTATCCCCCGTGCCGTTAGGCGGCAAATGCGGTGAAAAGGACTATGAACGGCTGTTCATCCGTGAAGCCGAAGTGAAGGCACGCGAGGGAAAGATGGCGTATGTGCGTCCGGAGTACCACGACCGCATCATGCGCATCACCCGTGTGATCGGGCATGACAAATTGTCGCTGTCCGCCTACATCGACCATGTGCTTACGCACCACTTCAACCAGTGCGAGGAGGCGATAAAGAGCCTTTACGCCCAGAATTACGACGCAGTATTTTAACCCTCAAAAAGAGAACGTGCATGAGTGAAACAATAAGCATGACTGATATTCTGCTGACCGTATCGGTCGGCTGCAACCTCTGGTTCCTGTTCCTGCTCCTTTATGACAGGATCATGGAAACCAGACTTGTCCGCTTCCTAAGAAGCATAGCCGGAGTGTGGCGGTCGTTGGGCGGCACGGCGGCAAAGCCCGAAACGGTAAGGGACACACCGCCCGCAGACACCCCGGACATCATCGGCAAGAGCCGTTTCAGGATGGCATCGCCCCGGACAACCGCTGCCATACCGACGCAAGAAGCCGCCACTTCGGAAAAAGGCATTGAGCTGACGGAGGAAGAGACTACTTTTGACGACGGAAACACGGAAACCGTGTCCCGTCCCGCACAAGTCCCGGAGGATAAACTCGACGAAACCTTCACGAGCCTCACGCCTTCGGAACTGGAGTTCGGGGAGGACGAGCCGGAGGAAGAAACGCCCGACGCGCCGAGGGCATCGGGAAGCAGTTTCGACGAGATAGACGATGCGGTCAGAACCGCCAAGAACCCGGAAGCGACAACGACGGAACGGGAGCGGGCGGCAAAGGTCTTCACCGACATGGAAGGGACGGAGCTGTACGAGAAGCTGATGACCGGCTCGTCTGAAATGAGCATCCGCATCAAGGGACTTATCGAAATCCGGCTGAAGAAGAATAAACCGAAAAAGGATTTTGTCGTCCCGGACAGTATTGAGAACTTCGACATCCGCAACTATGTATAACGACTAAAAAAGAATGAGAATGAAAACGTAAGACGGCATCACCCACGCGCACGGCGGTACAAGGTACAGCCAATTCGCAACGGACACACCCAAGTCCGTAGAAACAAACGGGCAACCCACTAAACCAAAGTAAAGTAATCGAGTATCAACCGCCCGACAAAGGACCATCCACCCTTTGGACGGCACAAAACAAGAACAGTTTATGAACAAGAACAACAGACAGAAACTTATCCTCTCTGCGGCACTTCTGGTTGCCGCAACCGCCTCCGCCTTCGCGCAGGGAAACGGCATCGCGGGCATCAACGAAGCCACCTCTATGGTGAGTTCGTACTTCGACCCCGGCACGAAACTCATCTACGCCATCGGCGCGGTAGTCGGGCTTATCGGGGGCGTGAAAGTGTATGGGAAATTCTCGTCCGGCGATCCCGACACATCCAAGACTGCCGCCTCGTGGTTCGGGGCGTGCATCTTCCTGATTGTCGCCGCCACCATCCTGCGCTCATTCTTCCTTTAATAAACAATGTATGGCTGAATACCCGATAAACAAGGGTATCGGCCGTCCGGTAGAGTTCAAGGGTTTGAAGGCTCAGTACCTCTTCATCTTCTGCGGAGGTCTGCTGGCTCTCTTCGTCCTGTTCGTCATCCTCTACATGGTCGGCATCGACCAGTGGGTATGTATCGGCTTCGGCGTGGCATCGTCTTCCATCCTCGTATGGCAGACCTTCGCGCTGAACGCCCGGTACGGCGAACACGGACTGATGAAATTAGGGGCAACAAGGAGCCATCCCCGATACCTTATCAACCGGCGGCGGATCACCCGATTATTCAAACGGAAACGAAAGGAAGAAACGACATGAGGAATACATCCAAAATGACAACACTGGAAAACAAGTTCCCGCTATTGGCGGTGGAGCAAGGTTGCATCATCTCCAAAGACGCCGACATCACGGTGGCTTTCGAGGTGGAACTGCCGGAGCTTTATACCGTGACGGGTGCGGAGTACGAGGCTATACACGGCTGCTGGTGCAAGGCGATCAAGGTGCTGCCGGACTTCTCCGTCGTCCACAAGCAGGACTGGTTCATCAAGGAGAAGTACACGCCGGAACTTCACAAGGACGACATGAGTTTTTTGAGCCGCTCTTTCGAGCGGCACTTCAACGAGCGACCGTACCTGAAGCACACGTGCTACCTCTACCTGACCAAGACGACGAAGGAGCGTAACCGGATGCAGAGCAATTTCAGCACGCTGTGCCGGGGGGCATATCATCCCGAAGGAACTGGACAAGGAAACAGCCGCGAAGTTCATGGAGGCTGCGGAACAGTTCGAGCGCATCATCAACGACAGCGGCTTTGTCAGGCTGCGCCGCCTCTCCACCGACGAGATCGTGGGGACAGACGGCAAAGCCGGACTGATAGAGCGTTACTTCTCGCTCATGCCCGAAGGCGACGCCACGTTACAGGACATAGACCTCTCGGCACGGGAGATGCGCATCGGCGACAATCGCCTGTGCCTGCACACCCTGTCCGACGCGGAAGACCTTCCCGGCACGGTGGCTACCGACACACGGTATGAGAAACTCTCCACCGACCGCTCGGACTGCCGCCTCTCCTTCGCCTCCCCGGTGGGGCTGCTGCTCTCCTGCAACCACATTTACAACCAGTACGTGATTATCGACAACAGCGAGGAGAACCTTCAAAAATTCGAGAAGTCCGCAAGGAATATGCAGTCGTTATCCCGATACAGCCGGAGCAACAGCATCAACCGCGAGTGGATAGACCGCTACCTGAACGAGGCGCACTCCTACGGGCTGACCTCGGTGCGGGCGCACTTCAACGTCATGGCGTGGAGCGACGACGCGGAAGAGCTGAAGCACATAAAGAACGACGTGGGCAGCCAGCTGGCAAGCATGGAGTGCGTGCCGCGCCACAACACCATCGACTGCCCGACACTTTATTGGGCGGCTATGCCCGGCAACGCGGCGGACTTTCCGGCGGAAGAGAGTTTCCACACCTTCATCGAACAGGCGGTGTGCCTCTTCACGGAGGAAACCAACTACCGCAGCTCGCTCTCGCCCTTCGGCATCAAGATGGTGGACAGGCTCACGGGAAAACCGCTGCACCTCGACATCAGTGACCTGCCGATGAAGCGGGGCATCACCACGAACCGTAACAAGTTCGTATTAGGTCCTTCGGCAGTGGCAAGTCGTTCTTCATGAACCACCTCGTGCGGCAATACTACGAGCAGGGCGCGCATGTGGTATTGGTGGACACGGGAAACTCCTATCAAGGGCTATGCGAGATGATACGGCGCAAGACGGGCGGCACGGACGGCGTGTATTTTACCTACACGGAGGAGAAGCCCATCAGCTTCAACCCGTTCTATACCGACGACTACGTGTTCGACGTGGAGAAAAAGGACAGCATAAAGACGCTGCTGCTGACGCTCTGGAAGTCGGAGGACGACAAGGTGACGAAAACCGAAAGCGGGGAATTGGGCAGTGCCGTGAGTGCCTACATCGAGCGCATCAGGGCTGACCGGAGCATCGTCCCCTCGTTCAACACCTTCTACGAGTACATGCGCGACGACTACCGCAGGGAACTGGCGGAACGCGACATCAAGGTGGAGAAGGAGGACTTCAACATCGACAACATGCTCACCACCATGCGGCAGTATTACCGGGGCGGACGCTACGACTTCCTGCTCAACTCGGCGGAGAACATCGACCTGCTGGGCAAACGGTTCATCGTCTTCGAGATCGATTCCATCAAGGACAACCGCGAACTGTTCCCGGTAGTGACCATCATCATCATGGAAGCCTTCATCAACAAGATGCGGCGTCTGAAAGGTGTGAGAAAGCAGCTTATCGTGGAAGAGGCTTGGAAGGCTCTCTCGTCGGCGAACATGGCTGATTACCTGCGCTATATGTACAAGACGGTGCGCAAATACTTCGGTGAGGCAATCGTGGTGACGCAGGAGGTGGACGACATCATTTCCTCGCCCGTCGTCAAGGAGAGCATCATCAACAACTCGGATTGTAAAATCCTGCTTGACCAGCGCAAGTACATGAACAAGTTCGACCAGATACAGGCGTTGCTCGGACTGACGGAAAAGGAGAAGTCGCAGATACTCTCCATCAACATGGCGAACAACCCTTCACGGCTCTACAAGGAGGTGTGGATAGGCTTGGGCGGCACGCAGTCGGCGGTCTATGCCACGGAGGTCAGCGCGGAAGAGTATCTGGCGTACACCACCGAGGAAACGGAAAAAGTGGAGGTTTACCGTCTGGCGGAGAAGCTGGGCGACGACATCGAAGCCGCCATCCGGCAGCTTGCCGAAAGGCGGAGAAACAAGGAATAACTAAAAAACAGAATGTATCAACCAAAAAAGAAAAACGCGTATGAATTTACCAAAAGTGAAAATGCTGCAAGTCAGCAAGTGCCTTATCGGATTGGCGGTCATGATGCTGCAATCCTGCGACGTGGCCGACAACCGCCGCGACATGCTGTGCGGGAACTGGGAGAGCGTGGAGGGAAAACCTGACGTGCTTATCTACAAGGAGGGCGAAGCCTACAAAGTGACGGTGTTCCGTCGTAGCGGTCTGCGCCGCAAGCTCAAGCCGGAAACCTATCTCTTGCAGGAGGAGAACGGCAACCTGTTCATGAACACCGGCTTCCGCATCGACGTGTCCTACAACGAGGCCACGGATGTGCTGACTTTCTCGCCAAACGGGGACTATGTGCGGGTGAAGCCGCAGCCGGGACATCCGACCGAAGAATAACAACCACTAAAATCCAAAGTAACATGAGAACAAGAATAACAATGATTATCTGCCTGTGCCTGCTTTTCGCGGGCAGGGCAAGCGCACAGTGGGTCGTAAGCGATCCGGGCAATCTAGCGCAGGGCATCATCAATGCCTCCAAAAACATCATCCATACCTCCAAGACCGCCACGAACATGGTGAGCAACTTTCAGGAGACGGTGAAAATCTATCAGCAGGGCAAGAAGTATTACGATGCCCTCAAATCGGTGAACAATCTGGTCAAGGACGCCCGCAAGGTGCAGCAGACCATCCTGATGGTGGGCGACATCACAGACATCTATGTGAACAGTTTCCAACGGATGCTCCGTGACGGGAATTTCAGACCCGAAGAGCTTTCCGCAATCGCTTTCGGCTACACGAAACTGCTGGAGGAAAGCAACGAAGTGTTGACGGAACTCAGGAACGTGGTGAACATCACCACGCTCTCCATGACCGACAAGGAGCGCATGGACGTGGTGGAACGCTGCCACTCGAAGATGAAGCGTTACCGCAACCTCGTGAGCTACTACACGAACAAGAACATCTCCGTGAGTTACCTGCGTGCGAAAAAGAAGAACGACCTCGACCGCATCATGGGGCTGTACGGGAACATGAACGAAAGATACTGGTAGCCTATGAAGTTCGACAACCTTCATCAGATTTTACGTTCACTTTATGAGCAGATGATGCCGCTGTGTGGGGACATGGCTGGTGTGGCGAAAGGCATCGCCGGGCTGGGTGCGCTGTTCTACGTCGCCTACCGGGTATGGCAGTCGCTGGCGAGAGCTGAACCGATAGACGTATTCCCGATGCTCCGTCCTTTTGCCATCGGTCTGTGCATCATGTTCTTCCCGACTGTGGTGCTGGGCACGATAAACAGCATCCTCTCACCCGTCGTACAGGGCACGGCAAAGATGCTGGAGGCGGAAACGCTGGACATGAACCGATACCGGGAGCAGAAGGACAAACTGGAATACGAGGCGATGGTACGCAACCCCGAAACCGCCTACCTCGTGTCCAACGAGGAATTTGACAAGCAACTGGAGGAACTCGGCTGGTCGCCCTCCGACATGGTGACGATGGCGGGAATGTATATCGACCGGGGAATGTACAACATGAAGAAGAGCATCCGCGACTTCTTCCGCGAGATACTCGAACTGCTGTTCCAAGCCGCCGCCCTCGTGATAGACACCGTCCGCACCTTCTTTCTCGTGGTGCTGGCGATTCTCGGTCCGATAGCCTTCGCCCTGTCGGTATGGGACGGTTTCCAAAACACGCTCACGCAGTGGATATGCCGCTATATACAGGTCTATCTGTGGCTACCGGTATCGGACATGTTCAGCACCATACTGGCGAAGATACAGGTTCTGATGCTGCAAAACGACATCGAGCGGATGCAGGCAGACCCGAACTTCTCGCTGGATTCGAGCGACGGGGTGTATATCGTATTCCTCTGCATCGGCATCATCGGCTACTTTACCATTCCCACCGTTGCGGGCTGGATTATCCAAGCCGGAGGCATGGGCGGTTACGGTCGCAACGTGAACCAGATGGCGGGACGAGCCGGAAGCATGGCGGGCAGCGTGGCGGGTGCAGCCGCAGGAAACGCAGTCGGACGTGTCGGCAAATTGCTGAAATAATCAATGTGCAATCATAAATTGGAAAATATAAATGGAATTCAAATCACTTAGAAACATCGAATCGTCGTTCAGGCAGATACGCCTGTTCGGTATCGTCTTCCTCTCGCTGTGCGCCGTGGTGACGGTGTGGAGCGTGTGGAACTCCTACCGTTTCGCAGAGAAGCAACGGGAGAAAATCTATGTGCTGGACAACGGCAAGAGCCTGATGCTCGCCTTGTCTCAGGATTTGTCGCAGAACCGCCCGGCGGAGGCACGGGAACATGTGCGCCGTTTCCACGAGATGTTCTTCACGCTATCACCTGAAAAAAGCGCGATTGAACACAACGTGAAACGTGCCTTGCTGCTGGCGGACAAGAGCGTGTACCACTATTATTCGGACTTCGCGGAGAAGGGGTACTACAACCGCATCATCGCCGGGAACATCAACCAAGTGCTGAAGGTGGACAGCGTGGTGTGCGACTTCAACGCCTATCCCTACCGTGCCGTGACCTACGCCACACAGAAAATCATCCGGCAGAGCAACGTCACCGAGCGCAGCCTCGTGACCACCTGCCGCCTGCTGAACGCATCGCGGTCGGATGACAACCCGAACGGTTTTACCATCGAGGGTTTCACCATCATTGAGAACAAGGATTTACAGACTATCAAACGGTAACAGGACATGAAAAGTATCAGAAAATCAATGTGGGGCATGTATTGGAAACTCCACGACAAACGGAAACGCTTGGCGGCAAGTCTCAAAGGGTATCTGGACGGCTTGCCGCCGGAAACACGCCGCCGCATCGTGCTGGGGATGTTCGCCGCCTTCGCGGTGCTTGCCCTTTACACCTTCGGCAGAGCCGTCTATGACATCGGCAGGAACGACGGCTCACATATGGAAACGGGACACGCCGGACGGGTGGAACTGCCGACCCCGGCGGAAACAGGCAATCACTTAACACCTTATTTATATGGAACAGACAAAGAATGAACCGACGAAAGAGAACAAAGCTGCTCCCGAAACGGGGAAACCGAAAAAGGAGCGCGAACCGCTGACAGAGGCGCAACGGCTGAAACGGCAGAAGATGATCGTGCTGCCCGCTATGGTGTTGGTGTTCATCGGGGCGATGTGGCTGATATTCGCCCCGTCCTCCGGCAAGGAGCAACCGCCGGGAACGGACGGATACAACACCGAGATGCCCGACGCTGACAAGGCGAACCGGCAGATTATCGGCGACAAGCTGAAAGCCTACGAGCATGGGGAGATGGAAGAGCGTCAGGAGAGCCGCAACCGTGCCATCGGGCAGCTGGGCGACATGTTCGACCGCGAGATAGCGGGAACGGAGAACGGAGTGGACTTCGACCTCGCCAATCCGGGCGGCAAGGAAGAAAGGGCAAAGCCAGCCACGCCGCAGACCATCCAGTCCTCCGCAGCCGCCTACCGTGACCTGAACGCCACGCTCGGAAACTTCTACGACCAGCCGAAAAACGACAATGCGGAGATGGACGAATTGTTGGAGCGCATCGCATCGCTGGAGTCGGAACTGGAAAGCGAGAGGGGCAAGGCTTCCTCTATGGACGAGCAGGTGGCTCTTATGGAGAAGTCCTACGAGCTGGCGGCAAAGTACATGGGCGGTCAGAACGGAGGACAGCCATCGGCGGAACAGAGGGCAGAGCCAACTACCGTGCAGAAAGGGAAGAAGAACAAGGCAATGCCTATCAGACAGGTGGAGCATCAAGTAGTTTCTTCACTCTCACAGCCTATGAGTAACGCGGAGTTTGTCGCCGCCTTATCGCAGGAACGCAACCGGGGTTTCAACACGGCTGTCGGCACGGCGGAGGTATTGGACAGGAACACCATACCGGCGTGCGTGCATGGGGCGCAGAGCGTGACGGACGGGCAGACGGTAAGGCTGCGCCTGCTGGAGCCTATGGCGGTGGCAGGCAGGACAATACCCCGGGGTGCGGTGGTGGTCGGCACGGGCAAGATACAGGGTGAGCGGCTCGACATCGAGATTACCTCGCTGGAATACGACGGCACGATTATCCCCGTGGAGCTTGCGGTCTATGACACGGACGGACAGCCCGGCATCTTCATCCCGAACTCGATGGAGATGAACGCCGTCCGGGAGGTCGCCGCCAACATGGGCGGCTCGCTGGGAAGCAGCATCAACATCTCCACCAATGCCGGGGCGCAGCTCGCCTCCGACTTGGGCAAGGGGCTGATACAAGGCACGAGCCAGTACATCGCCAAAAAGATGCGAACCGTCAAGGTGCATCTGAAAGCCGGGTACAGGGTCATGCTTTACCAAGAAAAATATTGAAAACAATAAAAATTACCACTAAAATCCAAAAGTAATGAGAAAAGTAATCATCATGTTTGCCCTCGCTATGGGCATCATAACTGCCAACGCGCAGGAGAATGTAACCGTTGAAACGACCAACGGAAGTGAACAACCGACCTTGACGAAGGAGGTCTATCCGCAGAAGGAGGCGGACGGCGACCTATATCACGGGCTGTCACGCAAGCTGACCTTCGACCGCATGATACCGCCGCACGGTCTGGAAGTGACCTACGACAAGACCGTCCACGTCATTTTTCCGGCGGAGGTGCGCTATGTCGATTTAGGCTCGCCCGACCTGATTGCCGGGAAAGCCGACGGAGCGGAGAACATCATCCGTGTGAAGGCTACCGTAAGGAATTTTCCCAACGAAACGAATATGTCCGTCATCACGGAGGACGGCAGTTTCTACACCTTCAACGTGAAGTACGCCGCCGAACCGCTGTTGCTCAACGTGGAGATGTGCGACTTCATCCATGACGGCAGCACGGTGAACCGCCCGAACAACGCGCAGGAAATCTATCTGAAAGAGCTGGGCAGCGAAAGCCCGATGCTGGTGCGCCTTATCATGAAGTCCATCCACAAACAGAACAAGCGCGAGGTGAAGCATATCGGCTGCAAGCGTTTCGGCATCCAATACCTGTTGAAAGGCATCTACACGCACAACGGCTTGCTTTATTTCCACACGGAGATAAAGAACCAGAGCAACGTGCCTTTCGATGTGGACTACATCACTTGGAAAATCGTGGACAAGAAGGTTGCGAAGCGTACTGCCGTGCAGGAGCAGATTATTCTGCCGCTCCGCGCGCAGAACTACGCCACCCTCGTGCCGGGCAAAAAGAGCGAGCGCACGGTCTTCACGATGGCGAAGTTCACCATCCCCGATGACAAGTGCCTCGTGGTGGAATTGAACGAGAAGAACGGCGGCCGTCACCAGTCCTTCGTGATTGAGAACGAGGATTTGGTACGCGCGGGTACCATCAACGAACTTCAAGTACGCTGACCATGAGAAAGTACATCGCAATAATCATCGCGTCGCTTGCCCTTTTTACAGGGCAGGCGCACGCCCAGCGGTGTCTGCCGAAGATGCAGGGCATCGAGGTGAGGGCGGACATGGCGGACGGCTTCAATCTCGGCGGCAAGGACGGCGGGTACAGCTTCGGGGCGGCTCTCTCCACCTACACGAAGAAGGGGAACAAGTGGGTGTTCGGTGGCGAATACCTGTTGAAGAACAATCCCTACAAGGACACCAAGATACCCGTGGCGCAGTTCACGGCGGAGGGCGGCTATTACTTCAAGATACTGTCGGACGCCCGAAAGATTGTTTTCGTCTATGCCGGGGCTTCGGCTCTCGCCGGATATGAGGCGGTAAATTGGGGGAAGAAGGTGCTGCATGACGGCTCCACGCTGCACGACCGGGACGCCTTCATCTACGGCGGTGCGCTGACGCTCGATGTGGAGTGTTACGTGGCAGACCGTATCGCCCTGCTTGCCAACCTGCGGGAGCGTTGCCTTTGGGGTGGCGACACACGGAAGTTCCACACGCAGTTCGGGGTCGGTATCAAGTTCATCATCAACTGACACGGGCATGGAAAGGACGGAAATAGATGCTGTCAGAAGGATGCCGCTTGCGGATTTTCTCGCACGGCTGGGGCATGAGCCTGTCAGAAGGAGCGGTAACGAGCTGTGGTATCTTGCCCCGTACAGGGGCGAGCGCACATCCTCTTTCCGTGTGAACGTGGCGAAACAGCTCTGGTACGACTTCGGTTTGGGCAAGGGCGGCGACATCTTCACGCTTGCCGGGGAGTTTCTGCAAAGCGATGACTTCATGAAGCAAGCGAAGTTCATAGCGGAAGCCGCCAATATGACGGTTGCCGGATGGGAAAAGCCCGTCTATCTCTCGAAGCCGACCGAATCCGTTTTTGAGGATGTGGAGGTCGCTCCGCTGCTCCGCTCACTGCTGACGGAGTATTTAGAGGAACGGGGCATCCCTTACGCCATCGCATCCCGTCACTGCTGCCGCTTGAACTACGGTGTGCGTGGGAAACGGTATTTTGCCGTTGGCTTTCCGAACATGGCAGGTGGCTATGAAGTCAGAAGCCGATATTTCAAGGGTTGCATACCTCCGAAGTCTGTATCACTGGTAAAGGCGAATGACATCCCGGCTGACGAGTGCCTCGTGTTCGAGGGCTTCATGGACTTTCTCTCTGCCGTGACGCTTGGTGTAACCGGTAACGCTGACTGTCTTGTGCTGAACTCAGTCGCCAACGTGGAGAAGGCGGCGGGATTGCTGGACGGATACGGGCGCATCGGCTGCTTCCTCGACCGTGACGAAGCCGGACGGCGGACGCTTGCCGCACTTACCATGCGATACGGGGAACGTGTCACCGACCGTTCCTCCCTCTATGACGGTTGCAAGGACTTGAACGAGTACCTGCAACTGACAACGAAAAAACAGAAAAACAACCATCTAAAAATCGAAGAACAATGAACATACTGAACAACAGAAACAAGAGAACATCAATATTCAAGGCAGTGGCGTTATGCCTGATAGCCGCCATGTCATTCACCCTCGTGTCATGTGACGATGACATGGACATCCAGCAGTCCTATCCCTTCACGGTGGAGGTCATGCCCGTGCCGAACAAGGTAGTAAAGGGGCAGACAGTGGAAATCCGCTGTGAACTGAAAAAGGAGGGCGACTTTTCGGGTACGCTCTATACCATCCGCTATTTCCAGTTCGAGGGGGAAGGCTCGCTCAAAATGGATAACGGCATCACCTTCCTGCCTAACGACCGCTACCTGCTGGAGAACGAAAAATTCCGCCTGTACTACACGGCGGCGGGTGATGAGGCGCATAATTTCATCGTGGTGGTGGAGGATAACTTTAGCAACTCCTACGAACTGGAATTTGACTTCAACAACAGGAATGTAAAGGACGACGATCTTACCATCGTTCCCATCGGCAACTTCAGCCCCTTGTTGAAATGATGCGTGTATTCATGACAATGCTCTGTTCACTTCTGACGGTCTGTTCTGTGTCCGCGCAGATCAGCCGCCAAGAGGGAACGGACGGGCAGGCGGCAATCTACCGACTGCCGCTTATGGAACGTGCTTTTTTATGCTGCCGCTACTTTGAAGGCTGGCACTCAGAAAAACACTACCCATACGTCGGTTGGGGTCACAAACTTTTGCCAAACGAGAAGTATTCGGCACGAACCATGACAAAACGGGATGCGGATGAACTTTTGCGGAAAGACCTGCGCAAATTTGTCGCCATGTTCCGTAAATTCGGGGTTGATTCGCTGCTCTTATCCGAAATTTCGGATAACAACAGTTATCCAAACCCCAGCATTATCCTAAAAATACAGTTTTTTATTCTGTAAATCATCCTGTTATAGGATGAATAGGTTTGGATAATACATTCCTATATCTTTGCTAATGGCACTAAAGCCAATAGGAAG
>ENA-OQBL01000367-OQBL01000367.1-human-gut-metagenome-genome-assembly--contig:-NODE-367-length-24982-cov-8.244699_pt1 | contig 24982 bp, 26 predicted proteins | sample MGYA00242747_ERZ504553 | MGnify/ENA primary metagenome ERZ504553 (study PRJEB26092, sample SAMD00036240) | human gut metagenome | host: Homo sapiens | study: EMG produced TPA metagenomics assembly of...
TTGTTATGCTTTCCGAAGCTGAATACAACGAAATGATGAAAGCCAAGCGAAACGCTGAGTATCTTGCTATGCTTGATAAATCTATGGCAGAGGCTTGAGGCAGGTGGTTTTTGTTACTAAGTCCATTGAAGAATTGGAGGCATACGATAAATGAATATAGTATTTACTCCTACTGCTTGGGAGCAATACACCGAATGGCAAGAGGGAAGATAAAAAAAATGGTTAAGCGGATCAATGAGCTTATTAAGGATATTGACCGCAATGGGCTTTTAACCGGAATTGGTAAGCCAGAACCATTAAAGCACCGAAAAGCAGTAGCAGACGCATTACCGATGAGCATAGATTAATTTACTATATGGATAACATCCAAAATCTGATTATATACTCATGTAAATATCATTATGAAGATTAGCACTTTAAACGGTGCTAATTTTTTTACAATTTCTAAAGGTTCGCATATTTTCATTAGTGGACCTGCTTTGCACTGTCTCCGCAAAGTTCTCCGATCACATCAATACTTCTCTTTCCTGTATTGTGGTCAACTTGACCACAATTTTTATCCAGTCAATTACTGTAATCAGCTATAAACCTTAGATAAGTACAGCTTGTTAGCAACTTTTTAGCTACAGCTAATATTTGGGGAAGTATGTAATGATACTAACTACATCAATCCTATGACTACCATTCCCTTAGAGGTGGAAATGATATCTATATTTAATTGACTAGATTTATATTTATAATATACAACGTGAGCGTGTATTTGTCTATGGAAATTTCGACTACTTTTTATTTTTGAAATTAGAGGATTTTCCAATAATGCATTTCCATTAAAACCAACGCTTCCTTATAGACGCTATATTATTTATTCTTTCCAAATAGGTGCAAAAAAAGAGCATTTACGGTTTTACGGTAAATACTCTTTTTACTGCCAATATTCAATTTATATCATTCGGTTTTCATAATCTTGTAATTCATGGAAAATATCATCCACATATACAACATCATTTTCTATTCTGTACAACATAAAGTATCTGTGCTGTTGAAAATTTATTCGACGATATCCAAGGCTCTGTAAACGTGGATTGTCGCATACATTCAAACTACTCGCTACATACTTCAACTTTTTAATAGTATCCTCAAAATCATCAAGCACATTTTTGGCTGCCTGCTATTTTTCTTGGCAAAAAGCAGATACTGTATAAACTGGTTCAAGTCTTCTTCTGCTTCAGCTGTTACAACTACTTTATAATCCATATTTTCCTCTCATATCTGAAATCACATCATCTGCATTTCGGTAATTTCCCATTTTTTGAAGATTCTCTGGATTGTTCCAGTCTTTGAAGCATCTCTTCTTCTGTCATAGATGTATAAGGATTATGCACAGTTCGTTTTATTTCAAATGGAAATCCATTATATGCAACCGCCTGCGTTAAAAACATCCTTATTGCTGATGTCGTGTCAGTTCCAAGATCTTTTAAAAAGCTGATCTGATTTATTTTTCAAATCATCGTCTACCCTGATCTGAATTGTACTTGCCATTTTAGATACCTCCTTTTTTCTTCATTATAATGCTATTTCATTACTAATTCAATACAATTGTATTGATATTTCACTTATTTCTTTGCACTTATCTAAGATAGTAGGTATGGAATCTTAGATTACAATTGAGGTAGGTACAATAAAAATACAATCGGCACAACTTTTTCTTTCTGTACTCATTCAGTTCCTGACGTCCAATGATTGGGATGCCAGGATAACCACCTGTCTGTGTCCTGATTGCCGAAGAGCTTGTCTGGGCGCACAATTCCGATTTATCCAATTAAACAAACTAGAAGTTTCCTTATAACCAATAACCGCAATGATCTTATCATTCATATGCAGATAACATATACTGCTGTCTTTAGGTATGCTACTTCTCCTTATAAGAACACTTCATTTTTGTTTCTGACACCCTTTAAGGCACCAAGCATCTGTTCCGTTTTCTGCTGTAATGGAAGCGGACGAATTCTCGCCTGTTCCGTACAGATATGGGTGCATGCCATGCAAAGAATACATTTCTCTATATCCGTAATCACTGCTCCATCTGCAACTGAAATAGCGTTTGTCGGACAGACAGTTACGCATTTTCCACACTTCGTACAGGATGGTAGGGAAATTGGTGCAACCGGCATATTCATCTCTGGTTTGTATGGGCGATTTCCTGGAACCTGAACATTCTCTACAGCAGTGCTATTCTTGACAGTTTCTGCAAATTTATGGATTTCTTTCTCATCTTCTCCATCATAGGTTCCTTACTTCCCAGATCATGCCAGATTACTTCTTTTTCCATCGCATCCGCAAAAATACTACTCACTTTTTTCGTTCCTCCCATGGGACTGAAATAGTATACCTCCATTTTATCTAACATTTTTAATCGTCCTTTATTCTCTATAATTCCCATAAGTTTTTAGTTACAGGCATGCGTATAATAAACACATTCCTAAAAATGTATCTTTTTATCGATATAATCGGCGATATCCTTCAGGGAATACTTTGCCATCGCCATCTGCACTTCCGCCAGTGGCTTTTACATTGCCTCTCTGATATTCCCTCTTACAAAACAATTAGAATTTGGAACGTGCTTTATAAATTTTTTTCCGATCCCCTCAAGTTCGTTCACGGAATCCTTGATTTTTTTCAAGTTCATCTCTGGCTGTTGCGTAATATGATTTTTTGAAAAGCATATCCCATGAAAGATATTTTGCCATACAGTCAAACTGCTTATCAATCAGCTCATACTGGATACTGTCTACGGGAGAACCGCCTACAACAATCGTGCCAACTTTTTTATTTTTTAACTGCAATCCACGGCAGTAGCACTTATCAATGATAAGTTTCAATTGTGCTGACATTCCCCACCAATAAACTGGTGTAGCAAAAAGAATCATATCTGCGGCAGCAATTTTATCAATTGTAGGATTTGTATCATCCTTATCGACGCATCCCTTAGAGCATTGACAGACACCACATCCCTTGCATGGTGCAATGTTGAGTTTGTCAGGTTCAATGATTTCAATTTCATTCTTTTCTGATGCTCCTTTTATAAATGCATTGATTGCTGTCAGCGTGTTTCCTTTTCTGGCACTTCCATTAATGATTACAATTTTCATGCGTGTATCCTCCAACTTCCGATTTATATACCTGTTTTAATGCTGCCAAATATTGTTTTCCAAATCCCGCAGCCGTCCCTTATAGTCATCTATCAGAGCCTGAACATTTTCCCCCTGCGGGAAGGTCACCAGATAGCCATCCCCAGCCTCATGAAAACCGATGATTCCCGCAAGCCCTGCCATCTCGGCTACCTTGAGCAACGTGTGGTAATCGTACTCCGCAGCACTGAGATACAAATTCATCATAACACCCCGCAGTCGTAAAACATATCTGTATTATACATCGTCTTTTTTTCCTTTGCAAACCGATTTTAGAAAGGACACCCCATGTTGAAATTCTACCACATCCTGCTTTTAACCCTCGTTGCCGTTTTTATTGCAAGTGCCGCAAGTATTGCCCGCTATGCCGCCGATTCCTGTACGCAAAGCCGAATGTATCGGCAGCTTGCCGCGCTGACAGAGAATTTCCCCGGTGACGCCGTGTCAACGGGGAATAATTTTTTGCCGCAGTATCAGACGCTGTACACGCAAAACAGCGACCTTGCCGGGTGGATACAGATTGACGGAACCAACATCAACTACCCGGTCATGCAGTCAAAGCAGGATCCCGACTTTTACTTAAAGCACAACTTTGAAAAAGCAAATTCCCCGTACGGCTGCCCGTATGTGCAGGCAAGCTGCGACCTGCAAACGCCATCCGACAACATCCTTGTGTACGGACACAACATGAAGGACGGCACCATGTTTTCTGACCTGCTGCAATACAAGCGCGAATCCTTTTGGGAGCAGCACAGAATTATCCGATTTGATACCCTGACGGCACAGGCAGAATATACCGTGATGGCGGTATTTCGGGGCGAAGCGGAGGATCTGTTTGCCTATTATCAATTTGCCGATGCCGAAACACCGCAGGAATTTGCCGCCTATGTGGACGCCTGTAAGGGCACCGCATTGTACGAAACCGGCGTGACGGCTGCTTATGGGGACAAGCTGCTTACGCTGTCCACCTGCGACGATTTCGGCAAAAACAGCAGGGTGGTCGTTGTGGCAAAGCGTATAACCGAACCGAGGTGAGAGTATGAGAACGCCAAAAGAAAACAAACAAAAGCCCCGCGACCGTACCCCCAAAAGTACGGCGGGGACGATACCCAAAGCCACGCTAAAAGCGGTGTGGCTAAAAACGAAAGAACAAACCCGCACCGCCGCGCATGAAAATGACACCAATCCCCGACAACAGGCAACGACAGACCTTGCGGGTTCGGCTGCGGAACAGTCGGCAGCTTTTGTGCGGCATCAGGGGCGGAAATTGGCAGAAACCCAAGCCCGACAGCACCGCCAAAAGGAAGCTGCTGCCCGCGTCCACGCCGCCAATGAGCGCGGTGTCAGCCCGAAACAAGCCGGGTGCGGCACGCTGCCCGATGTGGCGCAACGCCCGCGCCGTGGGGCAGATTTGCCCCGACAGCGGGCGAAAGAAAAAGCCATCACCGCCAAGACCGCCCCGCGCGATATTCGCGGTGTGTCACAAGGTCGGCGGCGATTGCGCACCGCCGCAAATGAAACTGTGCGCAGTGTAACGACCCAAGCGCAAATACAAACCCATGCGCAAAAAATTACGGCTTGCCGCGCAAAAGGTTGCGGGCGGCACAGGCAAAACGGCTGTGGCGGTGCGCTCGGCAATTCGAAACTTTCTTGCCGATTTGCACAGCCTTACAGCGATTCTTGCGGCGGGCGCAAGCTTTGCCCTAAGCATAGTCATTATAATCAGCCTTGTGGCGTTTGTGTCCGGCTCGGCTTACGGCATCTTCTTTGCCGCCGATGCCCCCAACGCAGCGTCCGTCACCGTGCGCGAAGCCGTAGACACCCTGACCGAAGAATACCGCGACAGGCTGGAAGAAATCTCCGATACCGTACAGCACGACCGCCAAGACATTGTTGCCAACGATGATGTATATTACATCCGCTGGCAGGACGTCCTGGCGGTCTTTTCCTCGTATGTGGCAGGCAGCGAACAAGGCGCGCCCGTTGCGGCGCTGACAGAGGAGCAGGTGGATAAACTGCGGGAAACTATGTGGGCAATGAACGCAGTGGACTATTCCACCCACCCGGAGACGACTACCATAGACACTACCGATGAGGACGGCAATCCGACTACTACAGAAATCACCGAAACCGTCCTTGTAATCGAACTGACCCACAAAACACCCGCCGAGATGGCGGCAGATTACCATTTTACCGCTCGCCAAAGCACATACCTGCAACTTCTGCAAGACCCGCAGTATGAAGAACTGTGGGCAGAATTGCTCGGCGGTTTTGCACAGGGCGGTGGAGAACTTATGAACCCGGACAGCACCCGCACCCCGACAGGCACCCTGCAATGGCCGCTGCCGGTGGCGGGGACAATTACCTCACAGTTCGGACATCGTGTAGACCCCATCACCGGCGAAGTCAGCTCCCACACCGGCACCGACATTGCCTGCGCCGATGGCACGCCGATTCTCGCCGCCGCAGATGGAACCGTCACCGTTGCCAACGGTCTCGACAGCTGGGGCGGCAGCTACGGCTACTACATCCAAATCGACCACGGCGGCGGGCTGGAAACACTGTACGCCCACTGCTCGTCCATCTGCGTTGCCACCGGCCAGCAGGTGCAGGCCGGGCAAGTTATCGGCTATGTCGGACACACTGGGCGGGTTACGGGCAACCACCTACATCTGGAAGTAAGAATCGACAGCAACCGTGTGGATGCAATGCAATATTTTACACTATAAAATTCAAGAGAGTCTTTGACAGATCGCTTTTTTGGTATAAAGCAATTAATACTTGTATTACAGTTATTCCATTTAGGATTATAGCTATTAACTCTGCTAATATATTGTCTCTGCTCAGTGTAACCCATGAAACCGCTGCATAAATTACCGCCAACGCAATGGAAAGCTTTTGACTCCCCTTTTTCCCTTTACCAAGTGGCGCAATATCAACTCTTGAGCAATCATACCCTAGTAAACTCAGTAGCTTTAATATAAATCTCTTTAAATTCAGTTTTTTCCTTTTTTTGCTTTTTTTCCTTTTCTTCCCCATATCCTAATTCTACCTTAAACCTTATTCTTGTATTTTAAACTTATACCACAAATATACGGCATTGCTATATTCCACATTATCAAGAAAATGCAGAAAGATACCACACAATCCTAGTGGTATCTTTCTGCTTAACATCACCTCGGTAGGATTACAGTACCCACTGTCTTAGGTCTAACCGTCACATCTAAGTGTAACTATATAGTTTTTTATATAGTACCGCAATTTACTCGAATATCAATTTTTAATTTTGCGGCTATTATGCCACTTACGAATATCTTTTCAAATGCCGTGCCTCTTATGCTTTAATTGCAGTGATTAGTCAAGGTGAAAATCACTGCAACACTGACAGTGAAGTGTCGCAAATATAAGCATTACTGCTATAATAGGAATTTGTACGGATGACCTTTATCATTAAAACATTGCCACCATTTACGCTGACACTAATTGGGCGAACATGTTCATCTCGTACAACATCGTCAACTCGCCCAACAAGAACATCATCAAGGTAGATTTCCACGCTCATATTTGCATCACGATTTGTATCTTCCGATGTAACAATATTTGCCGAAAAGGTATCATATTGTCCGTCCAACTTGAACTTGGCCCATGCGGTGTCGGAAGCGTCAAAACGATACGATACGCTGTGAGTGGTTCCATATAAATCTTTAACAGAGGGAACCTGCTCACAATCAACACTGTCCAGACATTCCAAATTATCTAGGCGCTTAGAAATATCTCTCTTTAATCCGCCTTGCTCGATTACGCTATTGATTTCGTCTGAGGAATATGTATTTAATAGTGTTCCCTTAAGTATTTGAATTTGATTTTTCAAGTCGTCATTTTCGTTTTGCAGGCTTTGGACTTGTCCCTGCAACGTTGATTGATTTGCCTGATACTGACTGTTCTCGTCAAGAACCTTTCTGTATGCGGAAATTAGCTCATCAGTTGAGTCTGTTAAATCAGTGCCGGCAGATACATAGCTGCCGGTTTCCCCTAAAATTTGGATGACATTTCCATTTACTGTTTGGGATATGTTCTGCACATTATGAAGTTGAAAAGCGCTTCCACCTGCTACAATAGCGGAAATGGCGGTAACTACTGCACAAATAATTTTGGTGCGGTTTTTCTCTTTCGTAATCATTTTACACTTTTCCTTTCCAGTTGAGCAGGTAAATCGTTCTAATTGTGTATTTTCCAGAAGCTCTTGTAGGCTAAACACGAGAGCTTCCTTTAAGGAAGCAAGGGAGAGTCAACTCTAAAATAATCGCTAATATAGATGATATACTTTATGTGACTTTCAAAATGTATTTCACCCATTTGTCGGGCATCGCGCATTATCCTGAAAGCGCATACCCCCGTCCCATTACGGTTTTCAAATCATCCGGGCCTAGATCCAGTTTCTTCCGCAGCTTTGCGATATGCACATCAACCGTTCGCGTCTGAATCGGCACTGTGATATTCCATGCAGATGCCAGAAGAAAGTTTCGGGAGCAGATGTGCCCAGAATGGTCGAGCAACGTAATGAATAGTTGATATTCTGTGGTCGTCAGGTGAATGCGGCAGCCTTGCCTTTGAACGGAGAAATCGCTTTCATCGATCCCATCTTATAAGTTTAACGTCGCGTGGTTGTCATACGGGCACAAGGAGCGTTTCCCTTTTGTCTTAACGGAAGAACCCCAACTCAAACAAGCAGCCACAGCGAACACCAGACTCCCGCAGGTAAACACAACCACTTGTGCTGCTTCGCCTTTTAATTGCACATCCCGTGCAGTTGGGCACAAGGCAAACCATTCCGTCAACCGGTCACCTGCGGCAGACAAAAGCGAATGCCACGCCGCCATACTTCCCCATTGATTGGGAATCATCCATCCGGGCAGCGAAGCCAAACAGGTCGGAAGTAAGCAAACAAGCAGCAGTGCAATCCCGAACCCTATAACTTCTCTCAGAGATTTATTGCGGAATAAGCGAAGCAGACGACAACCGGCGCAAAGCAGAAGAAGCAATTCGGGTATTCCAATCAACGCTGACAGAACCCAGGCGAGGGCGGCATCATATAGGATTTGGTCCGGTTGAGCCAGACCGGCGGCAGCCAAAAGCTGCTGAACGCTTTGGCCCGGATTATCTCTAGAAACATGGGTCAATTCAAGAAGTTGGAATGCAGCGGTGGTTTCAACACCATAAAGGATCTGCTCTGTTTCCGATACAAAGACACCGCACACCCGGTAAGTCCGGGCATCCTCTGTATCCGGGTCCAGCGTAAGCGCTTGCTCCAATATGTCTGTACTTCCAAAAAGCTGCCATGCCAGCGCCGTACTGACAGCGCACTGGCTGGTGTCGCCACTGCCGGGTGCAGTTCCCACCACATAGCTTGCTCCGTATGCATCATGGGCCGTTCCGCAGAAACCGATACTGCAAACATCCGTGCAGGTCCGTGTGCTTACAGGGGAGCGCACCGCCACCTGGGTTTCTTCCCAGAAAGTTACCATCAGCCCATCTGTGTTTTGACTACTTTTTATATAAGTCTGCGCTTTTTTTACCTGTTCGCCGGTCAACGCCTGCGCGTAGCGCAAACTGACGCCTGGGCTGATTTGTCTAACCTTCTCGACAGTCTGCACAGCCAGCCAGAGGCAAAGGCAATACATACCCAGACAGATCAGTGACATCAGCCGCCTACTCATCGATTCTCACCTCTGTTCCTGCGGAAAGTGGTTTGCTGCTTGCACTGACAATCTGTTCCTGCCCGCTCAAAGCGCCCGAAATACGTACTACACCATCGCCACGTTCTTCTACGGTAACCCCCAGCCGGACCAGCACGCTTTGGACGCCCAGCACGGTATTTTTAGTTTCCACCAGGTACACAAAATTCCCGGCGTTATCGCTGTTGACTGCGGTGGCTGGCAGGCAAAGCCCTGTCGTTCCGCCCATAGTCGTAACGGTTATATCCGCTGCCCCCGTTTTCCACTGTGTACCAGACACTGTGAATTGGGCGAGATCATCATTGACTTGTTCCAATGTGGCTGTTCCGGTATTTTGTTCCTGCATCACCGAAATCGTACCGCCCGCCTTCAACAGGCTTGCTTGTTCCGCTGTCAAGGAGGCAGTGACCGCATATTCTTGTTCGTTTGCTGCCAGCAGTCCCGCTACTGCTGGCGTATCTGCTCCGACTGTAAGTGCCATCTCGGTTACAATGCCATCTGATGGGGCCAAAAAAGCTCCGCCTGCTGCTTGCAGGGCTTCGAGAGATTTCAAGGTTTGATCTTCCTGCCGAATCTGGGCTAGCAAAACCTGAGCGCCCGCTTGATCAGTTTGGTTTGACTTAGCCAGTTCTTCCGTTTCCTTTGCGTAATTGTGCTGGGCGCTATTACGCGAATCCTCTGCGTTTTGCGCGGCGGACAGTGCCGCCTCCGTTGCATTGTCCGCGGCCTCTTGTGCTGCTTCCAAATCCGCCTGTGCCTGCTGCACAGCCGCCTGCGCGGTCGCGTATTCCGCTTCCCAGTCCGCGTAATCCTGTTCCGTCTGTGCTTGTTCCGGCGTTGCCATCTCCCAAAAGCCGTCCTCGTAAGGGCGTTGCGGTTTCCGGCCTTCTACCTCTGCCAAAACCTGGTGGGCAGCATCCAGCACATTCTGAGCCTGCGAAACATCCGCCTCGCCTTCCGCTGCTGCCTGTTGATAGTCTGCATACGCTCGATCCAGCTGTTGCTGCGCCTGCTGCCAGGCAAACGGATCGGCCGCCTGCCCTGCCAGAAGCTGGTTGGCCTGTACTTGATGCTGCTGCATGGACGCCTGTACCTGTTCGATTTCCGCGCGCACATCGTCCAAAGACAAGAGTGCCAGCGTTTGCCCTTCTGTCACCTGATCGCCCGGTTGGACGAAAATCTGTTCGACCAAAAGACCTTCCGGGATGGTCAGCGGAGTTCCAATTCCGGGGGATATTTGACCGGAAACCGTAAAGCTCTGCGTAACTACACCCTGGTACGGGGCGGTCACCGAGACGACTGGAAGCGTGGTGGCCGCGGTTCCGCGCACCAACAAAGTCAACAAAAGCATGAGCGCAAGAAAGCGCAGCATGGCAACACCGGTATGCCACTGGTTGGGTTTGGCAGCGGCAGTAGCGTGCAACCGCTGTCTGAGTTTATGTATCACGTCCAAAGAGCTCATCCTTTCACAGCCCCTTTTGTCAAGCCTGCTTCCAGGTATGTTTGCCCGAAGCGGAAGACCAGAATCGAAGGGAGCAACATCCACAGACTGGCAGCCATCGCGAGCCCCAGTTGTTTTGTATCCAGATTAGCCGGGTCGGTAAAGAAGAGAGACAGTGGCCAATATTGTGGAGATTCCAAAAAAGTCATCGGTTGTTCTATGGCGTTCCAGGCATCCAAAAATCCCAGCGTCAGGGCGGATATAAGACCGGGAATCCCCAATGGGATCCCGATGCGCCAAAAACGCTGCCATTGATTTGCACCATCGATCGAAGCGGACTCCAAGACTTCTCTCGGAACCGTGTCAAAGCCGCGCTCCATGATAAATACCGGAAATGTAGAAAAGATGCCCGGTAAAATGATGGCCCACGGCGTGTCCAGCAGGCCAAATTGGCGCAATACCAGATAGCTGGGCACCATGGTTACCTGGAAGGGCAATAGCATCAGAACGATGTAAAGCCCCCGAACCATACTGCGCCCGCGAAAGCGAAGCCGGCTGATTGCCCAAGCGGCAGGCGCGCCCACCAGCAGGTTCCCGGCCACCTGGGCTACAGACTGGCCGATGCTGTTCCAGAACATGACAAAAAACTGCGGCGTATCCAACAGCAGGGTCAGCAACGGTTCGAGCGTCGGCCAGTCTGGCAACAGGTGCCAGACGGTATATCCGGTGCCCAGCCCTAGGGCCGGGCCAATTGTCAAACGCAATTCTTCCTGGGACATCAGCGCGCCCATAAAGAGAAACCAGAGTGGCCACCATACCAGCAGCGCCGCCGGTATCAGCCAGAGCCATTGCCAGCGGTGCGGTTTGTGAACCCTACTCATCTTTCGCACAGTGGTCCCACCATTTCAATAATCCCAAAATCACAACCAACAACACCAGCGCAACCAACACGGCGGCAGCAGCAAGGCGCGGCAGGTCCAGACTTAAAAACCAGTTGTTGAACAAATGCTGCAACAGATAGATGCTCTGCTGCGGATAGCGTCCTGCCACCAGGTAGGCCTCGCGGAAAACCTTGAAGGCATTCAGCAGGCTCAAAATCAAGGTCAGGGCTAAAGTTGGCTGGAGCTCAGGCCAGGTGATATGCCAGAACTGCTGCCATGTCCCTGCACCATCGACGCGGGCTGCTTCATACTGATCGACCGGAATCGCTTCCAGCCCGGCCGTCCAAAGAATGCTTGTATACCCGCAATTTTTCCCACAGATAGGTGCCGGTCAAAACCCAGAACGCTGTACCTGTCCCCATAAAATCTATAGGCTGCACCCCCAGGCAGGTCAACCAACCGTTGCACAACCCCTGCCGGGCAAACAAGGTTTGCCACAACAGCACAATGCTGGCCACAGGAATCGCAATAGGCAGCAAAAAAGGTGGTTTTGAAGATGCGGGCAGCCCGTGTTTGCCGCAGCGGACGGCTGTGGAGCACGAGCGTCAGTACCAGGCTGCCTGAAAGAAGAATCGGCAGGCAAATCCCCAAAAACGCGCGCCGTATTGTGTACGGCCAATTGGAAGGCACCGTTCTGTATGACAGAGCGGTAATTGCTCAAGCCGACCCAGGCAGTTCCCATCGTGTCAAACAGACTGCGCCGTACCGTCTCAGCAAAGGGCAGCAAAACAAACAGAACAACGCCAGTCAAGCTGGGCAGCAGGAACAACCAGGCCGCACGAGTTTCCCGTTGGGTGGCCGTACAGCAGTTGCGGCCCCGGTTACTGTTGCTCTGCATAGTACAAGTCCGTTCGCTGCAGGATGTTGGCCACCGTCGTTTCCAAGTCCTGCGCGCCCGTATACAGTTGAGCCGCGTTCTCATAGACAAGTTCCCTCAAACTCAAATCCGTGTTCGACGGTGTGGTCAGTTGGGCCATCACGGCATCCAGATTCAATTCAGACGGCGTAGGGTTACCGTCGGTACCATCATAACGCTGGCTGACTTTGGCAAGTTGGACGCCTTGACGCACAAAGTAACCATTGAAACTGCCTCGGCCAGCCAGGTCTTCCGTTTCGCAATCCAACATGGTTCCAACAAACGCCACGCCGGCGTCTACCTGGTCAGATGTATTCAATACGCCCATTGTCATCACCGGTGTAAACACATCACCCGGCAAGGGGCGAATCAGAGCCGGGACGCTCCCGGTTTCGCTGACCATGTAGATATAGGTCAGCAGATAGTCGCTGGGGTTGCCTGCCGCGCAGTCAGCCGGATCCTGCGCCCGGCCATACCAGTTCATACTGACAGGAATATCCACAGCCAGGTGCTGGCCGTCATCCCCGCTGGCGGTATCCTCCCCGTCCCCAAAAAGCGGATCATATTCCGCGCTGATCTGCTGCGCATCAACAACCGCTTTGGTGACAGACAAAAACTCTCGCAGAGCATCCTCGTTCACACCTTCGCCTTCGACAGCAAAGATCGACGCGCTGGCCGCCGGGTATAACTCGCTGAACAGGTTGTAGTACCCATCATAATGAAAATTTGATTTGACACACAGGAGATCCTGCAAATCGGTCAAATTTTGGGCCTCAGACAACCGTGCTTTGTTTTCCTCAGACTGGCAATAAACCATGCTGGGGCGGAAAAGCAGCGGCAGCGCCCAACAGCCGGATTCATCGGCATAGCAATGTACAATGTTTTCGTAGCAGTTGCTGGTATCGATATTGCTTAAATCTGCGAGGATTCCCTGACGAATGTAAGATTCTACGGGCAGACCGTCCAGCACAAGTACATCCGGTCCCTCACCGGCAAAGATCTCTACGTTGAGGGTGCGGATCACATCGTCCACTGTCATCCCATTGTCCAGACTGTCTTGACCATATTCCACAGTGACCGTCTGTTCCGGGTGTTCAGATGCGTATGTATTGACGGTCTCACGTAGCAAAAGGCTATCCTCCATGGCCCAAACCACCAGTTCGCCGCCGGACGCGACGGCCGCCTGGGTATCATACCGGTACCGGTATATTTGTGCCTGACCTCCGGCATTTACGCCACTGACCCAGTAATTTCCCTGTCTGTCCAACACGATCTGCTGTACGATGAAGGAACTGCTGGCAAGCGCAAAACTGCGGTTATCGGCCAGATTTTGCTGTAAAGTACCACCCAGGGCAATTTGATGGATACCGTTGCTGTCTGCCCAAATCAGGCAGTTTTGTTGGATCGCGGCAGCGCTGGCCCGCGCCAAAGGCTCTGCCAACGGCAAGCTGTATTGTTGCAATACACTGCCATTCGTGGCATCGAGTACAGACAAGCTGGTGCTTCCGGCCGCAAACGTATAGATGGAACCCTCTGCATAAAAGGCCGGGCTGCCATAGAAACCGGGCGTCACGGTCGTGGCCTGCCGGGTGGCAGGATCGACCAGCACAAAGACGGTGGTTTCCCCGACTTGAGCGGTCAAAAATATCTTTCCGTCTGCTGCAAGTCGCAGGCTGATTGGCAGCGCTTCCTCTTGCGACAAAGCCTCGACCGGAATGGTTTGCATGGCGGCAGGGTCCGTACCGCTCTGCAGGGTGTAGGCACCGCTATCATCGCGGCAAACGGTCCAAAGCGTGCCGTCTGCCGCGACGGTCAAAGCTCCGTTCGCCACGGCCGGCTGGCTGGATTCGACAGCTGTTTCCCAAACATCATCGGTCCAGCGCAAAAGTTGTATGCCGCCGCTCTGGCTCAGCCCCACCACTTCTACAGCACCATCCGCGGAGAGACGCAAATCCGTGAAATACGCATAGGTCTGCGGCATCAGTTCCGTCATGTCGTCCTGCACATACGTCCCCGCCTCACTGGTTTGCGAAATCTGTGTTGTCGATGACGCGCTGTCCTGCGGAGCAGAAGAAGCGCTGATGGTTGCCGATTCCGAAAACATGGCTGCCGAAGATGCATGGCAGCCGGAAAACCCCGCGAGCGTGACGAACCCTGCCAGCAGAGAGGCTAACGCCTTGGCGCGCATTGTTTTCATGGTTGTTGACTTCCTTCCTGAATTGTTCTAAACTGATTGTAGCAAACACACTCTAAATTTATCCTGAATTTTTGACAAGGAATCTGGGAGGCGGGCATGAAAATTTTGCTTGTGGAAGATAACGTTTCCCTGTGCCGAAATATTGCTTCCGTTTTACAAAACGAGGGGTACACGGTCGTAACTTGCAGCAATGGAAACGAGGCAGAGTTTCAAATGCTCAACAACAGTAGCGACCTGATCCTGCTCGACAGAATGTTGCCCGGAAAAGATGGCATCACACTGACACGGGAAGCTCGCGCGGCTGGTATCACAGTGCCGATTCTTCTGTTGACGGCGCTGGATACCCTGGGCGATAAAGTCACCGGTCTTGATGCGGGGGCAGATGATTATATCGTCAAGCCCTTTGCCATGGAGGAACTGCTGGCCCGGCTGCGTATCTGGTCGCGCCGCACGGTATCCCTTGAGGATCCCGGAGAGCTGTGTTTTGGTGACTTGAGCTACCGCCCCAGCGTGCGGCAGCTCAGCGGCCCCGCCGGGAAGGAAGTCCTGCCCAAACGGCTGGCCCAATTGATAGAACTACTGCTGCGAAATGCAGAAGTGCCCATTACTCGCAACGTAATCTTCAACCGCATCTGGGGGCCGGACGCGGAAGTGACCGATGCTGTCATCGACACCTATATCCATCTGACACGGCAGCGGCTCGCGCACCTGCAATCCGCCGTGAAAATACAAAACAGCCGGGGCACCGGCTACCAACTGTCCTATGAAAGAGAGCTATAAATCCACCACACGGGGAGCCATCTATAGGAAATCACGATACCGAATCACTGCGTTCTGTGCGCTGGTTACCGGACTGGTTCTGCTGATTGCTTTCGCCGTTGCCTGGCAGGCCGCCCGTCGTCAGATGAGCAATGCAGACGAGTCTCTATTTCTCTCCCAATGTCAGACTGTAACCGCCTATGTCTCCTCGCCCTATGGTGTGGATACCCAAACTGTGTTGCAGTTTGCCGGGCAGAATCAATTGGCCGTGGCGGTTGTGGACGGCGGCACGTTGCTGACCTTCGTCCCTGACTTACAAAAAGAAACGTTGACACAACTACTGGCATCTGTGCAGGCATCTGCAATTGGGCGAGGCTTATACTCTTCCGCAGCGCAAAGTGGGAATTTCATGGTACAGTCCGCAGGGCAAAACTGGCGGTGCTTCCTGCAAGGGCAGGCGATGTCCACTACTCAGTGGTGCAATATACTGGTTATGCAACCTGTGACAGTCCATTCGGCCGAAGTCTTGCGCTTACTGGCCGTGTATGCGGCCGCTTTTATGTTGGGGTGGGCCGCACTTATCCTGATGTCTGCCATCTTGGCCCGTTTTGCTGTACGCCCGATTGAACAGGCGCAAACGGAGCAGATCCGCTTTCTGGCGTCTGCCAGCCATGAATTGAAAACGCCGTTGGCTGTGATTTCCACGTCGGCTGATCTTCTGAAACAGAAAAGCCAAGATTTGGCGGAGCCATGCCATTTGATTCAGCAACAGACCCGCCAAATGGGACGTCTGATCGACGATATGCTAGTTTTGACAAACAGCAACACCGGGCATTGGACACTGCAGCTTCGACCTGTTTTGCCGGAGGAAGCCGCCATGACCGCCTACGAAACCTTTCAGCCGGTTCTGGCCCGCGCGGAACAAATGCTTGCGCTGGAGATGCCGGACGCACCATTGCCGATGGTTTTGGCCGATGAGCAACGGCTACAGCAAATTTTGGCCATCTTGCTGGACAATGCGCACACCTACGCCTCTCCTGGTAGCGCTGTTGCGCTGCGGGTAGACTTCCAACATAACCAGGTTCGGTTTTGGGTAATCGACCACGGCCCCGGCATACCGGACAATGCAAAACAGGCGGTGTTTACCTATTTCTACCGGCAAACTTCTAAAAATGAATGCGCGGCAACTGTCGAAAACAGCGCCCATCATTATGGATTGGGGCTGACGGTGGCCACGGAATTGGCCAACCTGCAGCACGGTTCTTTGACCGTACAGGATACGCCAGGTGGCGGTGCTTCTTTTTGCTTGGTATTGCCGGCAAAACAACATACATAATGACAGAAGGCAGGCAATCCAATGCCCGCCTTCTGTCTGTTACGGAGCGTCAACCGTCGGTCGCGCGGCTGATTGCAGTGGCCACGTTCGCGTTCATGTTGGCAGAATTACCATCCGTACAACTTGCGCCACAGTCGCCCCAGTCGTAGTGGCTGTAGCCATAGGAGAGAGCCGTATTGTAACTCTCTGCCGAATAGCTGCAGCAACATCCGCAGTTGCCGCCGCCACCAGAATAGCCATAGTGCAAACTCATAACAGATTCTCCTTTCCGCCGCCATCGTTTTGGACAGCAACAAAATTTACAGACACCGAAAGTGCTTGCGTTGTTCCGGCGTTGCATCAAAGTAGTACAGAACGATCGAGAACTTCCAGTGCGTCCGGGCGTTCCTCCATGAGCGTACAGAACGTGCCAAGCATCAAATATGTATGTGTACGACAATTTTGACACGCAAACGATTTTTTCTTGATGTTGACGCCGCCTTTATCAAAGCAGGCGGCGTAACACATAGGGCAGATATTAAACGCCCAACAGTTCTCACATAGTGGTTTGGTTTGGGCCAGATAGTCATCAATATAAGTATGAATGGTTTTGTCCTTGTCGACGCCCTCCGCAATCGTGCCAATGGAGGGAGAGGTTCCAATTCGCTCGCAAATAGACAATCCTCCATCTGTGTGCACATAAACTTTGCGCACGCCCGGAACACAGCACGCCTCAATCCTGCTAGTTCGCAGAGCCGGTTTTTCCGATGCAAAACGATTTTTTATGCGCATCATGGAATCAACTAGGGCACGGAAATAAAGGTTGTTGGTCGAATCCCAGCTCAGTGAATGCCTTATTGCCTGTGTCAGTTGCCATTTTGCCAGGGGGTCATAGGAGCCGAGATCCCAATAGCGAGGATTGTTATATACTCTTTTCGTATATGCCTCGCAATCGTATGTCCCGTCAGATGGGTATGTGATCACAATGGAAGTTTCTTTGGGGAGCTCTGGAAAATTCTCAAAATAGGCGTTAATCCGGTCCAATTTGTCATAGTCGAACGGTGGCGTTAAAACGCTGCTGATTGTCAGCCCTTTTCCTGCCTCTCGGAACGCATGGCAGACATAGTGCATCCCACGTTCTGCATCTGAAATGGTGGGGCGGCCATCCGCATAGACGCGGCAAGAATTGCACTCCTGCAGACCATCTATGCTGACAGTCAATGAAAAATTGGGAATGTCAGCAAAGAACCGGGCCATTTCAGCTGTCATTAAGGACAAGTTCGTTGTGAGATTGAAATAGAGATTTCTGCTTTCTTGGGTGGCCAGATTTTGCGCATATAGAGTGGCCTGTTTGATCAGGTCAAACTGTAGAAGTGGTTCGCCGCCGTAAAATGTCAAATAGATATTTTTTCTCTCCGCGCTATGCGCAAACAGATAGTCAATAGCCTGTTTGGCCGTATCCCAACTCATATTGGCGGCGGAAAAATCATGGTTGCCTTCATAGCTCGAATTGTATATGCAATATTTACAGCGGAAATTGCAACGCTGTGTAACTTCCAGGATTAGCTGCGCCAAGTTGTGATCGATCTGCTGGCAAATGTCTTCATGGTAATCACAGCAAAGTGTTTCCAGGGGCGGCATACGAAGAAGATTCATCTGTGCCGTGTTTCGAAGGAAAGCCTCAACCTTGTCTGGCGCTTCTTCAGAGAAAGCCTGCATAACAGTTTTCACTGTGGCTTGCGGAGAGAAAATTGCTTTAAGCAGTCGATATTCTTCGTCTTGCAGCCGTAAGATTTTCCCGGTTCCCGCATCATAAAAGTAATTGTTCATCCGCGATGGGAACACAACGCCTGTCCGATATTGCTTTTGCCTCTCGACCAATGTGAGCAGGTGTTCCATCTCCTGTTTACACTCTTTCGTAAGGGCCATCGCGCAAACCTCCTAAAATTCTATTATTCTATATGTCGAAGCAAATGTGCAAAAACGTTTGATGTGGTGGAAAGCTCACGAAAACTTCCAAATGCTGAGACGGCTCCATCTTCCATTACAATGATGTTCTCTTGGTCCGTCAGATCATCGTACCGATGGGTTATTAGCACGGTAATCTTGTTGCTCTGATTGGCAAGGATTTCTTTTAGGATATGTTCTTCCGCAACGGTATCCAGCGCGGAAAAGGGTTCATCGAGAATGCACAATGAGGCATCAGGAAATAAGAATCTTGCAAGGGCTATTCTTTGCCATTGCCCACCGGAAAGTTCAAAACCATCTTTCCATTCTTTGCACAGCTGTGTTTCATATCCGTGTGGAAGTTGCTGAATAAAGGAATCTGCCTGCGCCCGTTCAGCAGCACTGTGCACATCATTGCGGTTTGTCATGCGGAATGGTTCCACAACACCGATGTTGGTTTTTACATCGAAGGGATAATGAATCTGGTTTTGGAACACCGCACTCATTTGCTTTCGCAGTGAAGAGGGAGACCATGTTGAAATGGGCTTTTCATTAACCATGATTTCTCCTTGCGTTGGTGTATACAGTCCCAACATCAATTTAATCAGTGTGCTTTTTCCGCTGCCATTTTCCCCAATAATCGTATATAAGCTCCCCGTTGTCAGCGTTAAATTCACGTTCTTTAATGCTGGCCTTGCTGAGCCTGGATAAGAAAACGAAACGTCGCAAAATTCTATTTTTTGGATCGGAGCAGTCAATTCTACCTGCATTTTTGTGCTTTCTTCCGAAAGCCCCCATAGCACAAGCAAATTCGACACATAAAGAGATTGCTCGTAGCCGGAGGAGATCTGATAAACAAGTGATTGCAACAATGTCTGCATAGAGTCGAACGCACTAAGCATCTGATATATACTACCAACGGTCAACTCTTGGCTGATAGCCGACACCACGATCCATATTTTCACTCCGAACGTGATCGCATTGGAGATACCTATAGCAGCGGTGTCGGCCTTTAAAGTCCTGGCTCGGATTGCACGGTTGTCCCCGTTTTGTTGTTGTATGGTTGTGCCGATTTCATTTGCAATATAGTTCCCACCGTTCATGACTTTGAGCTCCGGAATATTGGGAGCATTCAACAAAATGGCAAACAGAGAATTGCACAGGCGATGGCTCTCGGCTTGTTGACGATAAATACCATATTTTTTTGATGGAGATTTTATTTTTTGATTTTCAGCAATGGAATCGTTAGACAGCAAGTAGCAAAAACGATTCGCACATCAAACGAAGCTAAAATCGCAATAACACCGGTTAAACTCACAACTGCCTTGGTCACACCACAAATCATATCGATGTATAAGGCGCATCGATTCGGCGTTTCTGTCACCGCCATATGGATACGGTCATAAATTTCTTTCTTTTCAAACGTTTCTGCGTGTATAACTTGATATTTTGCAAGAGTCTTTTGCGTGATATGAAGCGCCAATACATCACTAAAGTTTGCTCGGAGCGTTTGAAGTGCCATAGAAGTTAGATTGCCAAACAAAGTCACTCCTAGTAACAACAAAAGCCAAATAACTACGGAAGCAAATTTTCCCCCTGCAGATACGGAACGAACAATAGCATCTAAAAAATGCTGTGTGCATAACAACCCAATTGGCGTCAGAAAGCCTGTTAGACTACTGGCGAGAATCAGCAAAATGATGGCTTGTGGGGACGCTCCCCAAAGCAGAATCAGAACGGTTCTGAAAGAAACGATTTGCCGCTGCATTTTGGTAAACAGCTTTTTCAACATACTCTATAGACCACCGGGAACAAACGCCCTTTACAAGCACTTCTAAGGTGTGCGCAACATATAGCCAACTGTCGGAACCGTTCGAATGATCTTCTCAAGATGAAGCTTTCTTCGCAACGAACAGATGAGGATATCTACCGTTCGCGTACGAATCACATCACAGAAAAACATAGCGTTCGGTATCCGATGATGCAATCACTTGATTTTTATTAGCAGACGAGCAGGGAATTCGGAAACGCAGAGTGAAAAAACATCTTCCGTAAGCATCTTCTCGACTTTTCTTACTCTTTTTTGGACAGCACCAGTGCTCGGCGTAAAAAAGAAATGAAGGGTTTTGTTGGCTCCGGGCTTCAGCTTAAGGCTGCCGACATCTGCAAGTTCGGGATATACCAGAGCTTGAATTGTGCTGTTATAGAAAAGCGTCAGGGATTTGTCTACCAAAAGATATCGTCCAAAGAAAATATACCCAGTCGTATTATCTGTGTTAGAAATATTGAGTTCTATGTCATATACATAATTAGATTCCACGTTCCCATATTCATCCAGTCTGGAATATTCATGATAATCCAAGTTGTACTGTTCAAACAACTGCTGATAAGTCAGCAATTTTGCATCATTGACTTGCACACTATAACCGTCAGGGTTCTCATCCGGAGAAATAAAATAGTTGTTGCCAACTGGAACAAAATCACCCGCCTGATAAATTTTGTCAGGGATTTGATACGGAAGATGATTGGTATGGTAAAAAGCCGCCATCCAGGAGGCCAAACCGACGAGACACGCAAGAATTGACAACACAGCGATGGTGCTTTTCCGTTTTAAGCGAATCTTTTTTCCCATAGCAAAGTACCTCTTTACAGTGACAGTGTGCCAGCCCGCATCGTATAGATTTTGCTGCAGCAATGGTGCAAAAAGTTCATGTCGTGACTTGCCATGACAATAGTCGCGCCACGCGAAGTTTCATCTTGAATCACATTTTCCAGCATGGTAATGCCGCTCTCATCAAGAGCATTGGTTGGCTCATCTAAAAGAATAATATCGGGTTGTTCGAAAACAGCCGCTGCGATGCCAAGCCGCTGCTTCATCCCAAGTGAATATTTTTTATATTTTGTGTCATGGAGGCCAACACGCTGCAATACGCTTTCGATTTGAGTAGTGGGCATCATTTGATGAAGAGACGAGAGCATCTGTAAGTTTTCAGCGCCCGTGTATTGTGGTAAAAACGTAGGATTTTCAATGAGAAAGCCGATGCTGGGAGGAAACTCCAAGTCGGAACCTAACATTTTGCCGTCAATTAGGACATGGCCCTTTGTAGGATATATGAGACCGGAAATTAGCCGCAGCAGCATTGTTTTACCGGAGCCGTTAACCCCCTGCAAACCGATCATTTCTCCCGGTTTAACCGTTAATTGAATCTGATCAAGTACAACGCTGTTCCCTATAGTTTTAGATGCACCGTCAATTTCGATTCTTGGCAATAAATCCATAAGGTACGACCCCCTCAGTAAAGATCAAAGTTTCGGAAGCGATGTCGCCCAATGAACATACAAAGGAGGGACAAAGCAAGCGCGTATACGATTCCGGAGGGAAAGGAAAACCCATCCACCAGTATTTCATTGCTGCGAATGCAGAATGCATAGTTGAGGATCAATACAGGGACGCAAAAGTATGCCGATGCCAACATAAGAATTGCTGATATCAAAAAACAGATAATGGGGCGAAACCAAAGCGTTAGCAGCATTTGCAATATGCCGAAAGAAGATGCGATCAATGGAGGCATGAGCAGGAGTACATGGCATACATTCCACTGGTCTGGCGGTACGGTTTCCCTTAACAAAAAAATATCGCTCATATAAGGGGAAACAGAAAGGGTAAATTGACCGCCGTACAGCAGGCAGTTGATGAGGAGGATGATCCAGCACAGGAAAAAGTAAAGGAAGGTTGCAACGATAATCCAGGCACATTTGGCCGTCCACCACTTTGTGCGGCTGCCGGAATATACGATGACCATTTTCCCAAATGTATCTCTATCATACACAGGATAATAAAGCGTAAGAAACAGGCAAATTCCAAAGACCAGAAACCAAGAAACAGGAAACAGGAATGGTTCGTCTGGATTCGGAATATAGGGTTTCATGCCGCCAAAAAGATACATGGCAAAATCCCCCAGTGTTGGCTGTGCGCCTGCGTACTGATGATTGAGGGAAGCTGTTTCTCTCAGGCGAAGCATGAATTCAAAACAGACAAGCGACACAAGAAGCGGCAAAACCAGAAATTTCTTTGCGATAAAACGGATGCCGTTTCTTAAATCGAAACGGAAGGGATTGCTTCTATTCATGCCATACTCCCCTTTTGAAAATGATTGCGATTGCTGAACAAAACAGCATGACAGCTTCTATAAGAATTATAGCTGCGTTTGGATCATAGCGGAGAGTTGCCGGATGAAGATATGCGATTGGCGAAATTTCGTATGACCATTTCGCCCCTGGAATTGCACGGGCTAATAGGCTGGAAAGATAGTCGATTCCCCAAAAAAGCAGTAACGGGAAAGGGGCTGCGGCAAATTGATTTGTGATATAGAAAGAAAACGCATAGCCGATCAAAGCAATCAACCCGGCAAACAAACCATCCAGCAGAATGTACAGGGCAACATAAAGCGCCGGATGGGTATAGAACAGATCCGCCCACATAGCGCCAAAATATACATGGTTATAGATTTCGTAGTTGATTTGAGGGACCGTGCTTGGAATAAAAGCAGCCGTGACAGCAAAATTTAAGATGAGTGGAATAACAATCGTGATAAACGCTGCGGAAAAACATACGATCCCTTTGGAAAGATAGTAAGGCTGACGGCCGACACGCACAATCATCTGGTTGGCATAGGATGATTTTTTCTCCTGGAGACAAGATAACGAGTGGGGAAGAATTGCAAATAGCGGAAGCAGCGTGTAGAAGGCAGAGTAAGCAAGCGTTTCCGACTCACCGCCAATCCAATAATTATAGGAAGTCCAGACAGGGAACAACTCGTTAGAGACCATATGTCCGTTTTCAAAACAATATTGATCCAGAGCATCATGTATATTCAAATATCCCTGGCAGCAATAGGATGCGCTGCTCAATGCGAGAAGAACGCAGGTTGCCATTGAAATGATAAAGTTATGAGAGTGAAAGCATTTGCGGAACTCCATGCGGATACAGTTATACATCTGCGCCACCACCATTTTCATGAGAAATAAGAAAAGCCAACACCGGACGCATTGTCATAACCGACTTGGAGGTATACAGACTGTTCCTCCCACGCGGATGGCTCAATAAAAATTCCAATCTGAAAATTTAACGTATCACCAGGGGCCAAATTGAACTTGTTGTAGTCGGAAGCGCTATTTGTGCTGTCAGGGTGTGCACTGAAATAGAGCATTTGTGAATCACCCTCATTTCGCGGAATGAGGTCAAGCATAAATTGGTATTCTTCACCCGCACGGGGTTCCATTTCAGATTCTGAAGTGTTTGTCACGTTCATATCGAGCAGAATAAACTTCCATGTCTGATAGGTGTCATAGGAAGTGTTTGGTACACACTCGGACAAAGAAATGGGAGAGTCCTCTATCGTGTCGTATACCTCCACCCGGTTCAGCGTATAGTCACGGGAACCTTCCCCCATTGTTTCTGTGTCATGAATGGTTTCCCCAACACCGCGCAGGCCGACGGCCAAGGCTTCCGGTGCGGCCGTCGGGACACCGCCATTGTCGGCTTCCGTATGGTCGTCAACGGTTGGCGATTCCGTTTGTGTATCATCTGCGAGTGCACCTGTCTGAATATCTCGGATCGTTTGCTGTGCGCTTCGATCCAGCTGAGGGTAAACCCAAACAAAAAGTATCGCTGCTGCGATTATGAGGATGGCGATACCATAGACAAACCACTTTGTACTTTTTCTCATGCTGCAATTCCTCCAACTTATGAAGTCGGCAGGAATTTGCATATGCAGCAAATCCCTGCCGACCCACCTGATGGTTTTGTCGAAGAGTATCATTTATGTATGGCTTCTCGGCAGGGGACATAGAAAAAGTGATTAGTTATTAAATTCGATGCAACCACTTTCCCAAACACTGTCGGGGCTCCACTTGCCGTTGGCCCTGCCAGAACTCCCATCCGCACTACGCGCCATGATACGGGCCCAGGCATTAGAGCCGAACCGTTCATACACATCCTGACGGACATAACCCTTCTGCCCAAAGGTTACCGCCGCAACGCGCCGAGATGTTGAGGTACCATAAATCGCGCTGGTACAGTCATACCAAGGACCAGCGCTGCCGGATGCGCCGTCAATACGGACAACAATCCGATTGGGGCTGATCGGGATATTGTAGTTGACATAGGCACTGGTCGAATTGTCCTTTTTGCGAACGCTGACCTCATTGGCGCCCCATGTATAGTTGCTTGCAATAGGAATCATAAAGTTCGAATCCTCATTACTAGCAAACGCAGGAACCGCCATGCAGACGGCCAACGCAAGCGCCAGCATCAGGGTGAAAAAACGCTTTTTGGTTTTCATGGAAATCCTCCTTAACTGTAGTGGTTTGTGGTATCCGAGTTGTATTGGGTTGGCTGCGGGGCGGATATGTTCAGCATCTGCGCGCCGATGCTGGGAACCTTTGCTGTGCCCACAAAATACCACAGCGTTTCCCCGAAATCTACAAAACCTGCGCAAGTGACAGAAAATCGTGCGTGAACGCAAAAGCGTGTCTGCCCCCACCGGAGGCAGACACGCCGAGCAGCCAATGCTTTTAACGATAAAATTCCTGATACAGCCG
>ENA-OQBL01000368-OQBL01000368.1-human-gut-metagenome-genome-assembly--contig:-NODE-368-length-24941-cov-3.587975_pt1 | contig 24941 bp, 29 predicted proteins | sample MGYA00242747_ERZ504553 | MGnify/ENA primary metagenome ERZ504553 (study PRJEB26092, sample SAMD00036240) | human gut metagenome | host: Homo sapiens | study: EMG produced TPA metagenomics assembly of...
TTTCTACATAAAAAAGCCACTGATGCAACACGGAAAGTTATCGTTTTACATCAATGACTCTATTCTTCTATTCTATTTATCCTGCATATTCTCCAGCCTGGCCTGGTGGTGCTGCGGAGGCCCTTTGGACTAATTTTGGCGTTAGGAATATCTTTTTACTTAAACCACTTCTCTTAGGATCTTGCTGCTCCCTAATCAGCCCAAAAGCCGCCTCCAACATCTCTTGTACAGGATTTTCCATCGTCGTAAGCGGCGGCATCAGATAATGTGCGATAAAGTTGTCAAACCCGATCACAGAGATATCCTTCGGCACCTTTTTACGGATTTCATGCAAATACTGCATCGCGCCAGCCGCATAGATATCCGACCAGCAGATCACACTGGTAAGGCAGGGCTCCGCCTCCAACGCTTCCAGCATCGCGGTATAGCCATCCTGAACCCGCGCCTCATTTTTCAGCACCACCACCAGGTCATCCGGGTTTTTCCCAAATTCTTTTAAGGCATTTTTGATTGCCACCAAGCGTTCATATTCCACATCCTGCCCACTTTCAAACCCAAGATAAGCAATTTTTCATGCCCCAACCGCAACAAATAGGATACTAAACTGTACATTCCCTCACTGATGTCCGCCAGAACCTGGTTCATCCTGATACCATGCCCAGCACGTTCCAAAAAAAACCAGCGGTACACCACAGTTTTGCAAAAAGTACTGATTTTGAGCCGAAAGGCAGGGCTCCCCAAACGTCGTACAGATGATACCGTTCACCCCGACGTCTAAAAGCGCCTCCACCAGAGCAATGATTTCACTGTTTGTGAGATGACCAATCACCGGCAGCACATAATAGCCCTGTTTTTTCGCCTCATAGATGCATTCATACGTCACATTTTGATAAAAGAAATGGTTGTGTTCGTCCGGTAAAATCAGCCCGATCAACCGCTGGTTCTCTTTGCCGACGCTTTTTTTCTGTGGCCCCTTATAGCCCAGTTCCTGTATAACCTGCTCGATCCTCTGCCGCTTTTCCTGGCTGACATATCCACTGTCGTGGATCACCCGGATGACAGTGCTGACCGAAAACCCCGGCTTTTTGAGCAATATCCTGTAGCTTTACTGTTTTCATCGACGACCTCTTTTCCAAGTTACGAATTTTTTCAATAGTACAATAAAATAAATATACATGGAAAATTTCATGGTTTCTAGCTGTAAAGTCCACAAAAACGCAACATATTTTTCGTGAAAAATGACATTCACACTATCTTATACTTGGTGAATTGAAAAAGTAACTTCCACCCAAAAGTAAAGTGAAGAAAAAATAGCAGAAAAAATTGCCTGAAATGTTCATGTTAATTCTCAATTTGGATTAGAGTAAAGTGGCCTTTTTTTATCAAAATAAATATTGTGACAATAACCAGAATGCTATTGTAAAGTGAAAAAATATTTGCAATATGTGGTAGCATTAATAAAGTGGACATAATTTGCATTGGGGAGGTAGATCTCAATGCGATTAATTTTTTATACAGAGCATTCAGCAGAAGAATTTTCAACTCAGAATAGCAGCCTTTTTCCTGAGCCGCCACAGCGGTGTCCATTCAAAGACTGCGCATTGCCAATAAAGGCAAAAAAACACGGATATTATACGCGCTACTTTGTTAGCAAGACGTTTAATGGGATTTTGTACATAAGGCGATATATTTGTCCCTTTTGCGGTAGGACGATTTCCATGTTACCGGCTTTTTGTCTTCCTAAGTATCAATACTCAGGTATTGATATAATTCAAATGCTACACGAGTTATATAAAGGAGGCCTAACACTTAAACGGTATGTGGATGGCCTCAGGCAGTATTACTCTGCCATGGACAGACGGCACATCAATTACTACAAAAAAAGAATTCTGGAGAATAGGAAGTTTATCCAGTATGGGCTAAATCTGATTTCTCCGGAATTCATCTCTGCGGGATCAATCCCGGAGAACCAGATATGGGTCAAAGAATTCCTTGATGAAGTCAACCGAATACAAGCACGTATTTTCCTCGTTGATTTTCATACAAAAACAGGTGAATCCTTTATGACCTTACAAAATATGGTAGCATAAATATTGGCAAAAATAAAGTCCTTTTTGTGTTTGTACATTGCAACAGAAGCTTCCCACACTAGAAGCCATTATGGGTGGATACAATGTGAAAAATACCAAATTCAAACACAGGAGGATGAAAAATATGGACGATAAGACCAGAAATGCGATAGGTTTAAAGAAATTTTCAATTATCAGCCCTGCGCTTAACGGTCAAGTGTCAAGTAATGCTGAGTATTTCAGGCAGGTTGCAGCCAAGGCAATAGAGATGCCTTATTACGGTATGCGTAATTATACGGCTAAAACACTGGAGACCTGGCTTTACGACTACAACAAGTATGGACTTGACGGTCTGATAAAAAAATTGCAGGAGCGATAAAGGAAAGCGCCGGAAAATATCAGCTGAGCTTGGAGATGAAATTATCTCACGCAGAAAGGCAAACCCCAATGTCCCGGTAACTGTTTTGTATGAACAACTGGTTGGGGACGGCTTGATAGACCCATTAAGCATCTCCAGACCCACGTTATACCGGTATATTGAAGACCTTTCCATAGCCGGTGTGTTCACTGACAATGATCAAAAAGGCGAATCATTGAGGTTTTCTTATGTATGTTTTAAGATCGATTTTAACTTTATCCCTGCAGTCCGCACTGAGCATGATGCTTTACGTGTTGTTGAATCACTTATTGAAAAGCAACTTTTAACTTTGGAATCAAATCCAGAATACATAGAAGCAACACATAAAATAGAGTGTTTACAGCAAGATGTACTAGATCGAATATCTGCTCAACTCATTGCTCCACTTCAAGAATTTTTGCCATCTGTCAGAGATGTTCAAATTCATTTACAAAAAGATCAACGCCGATCAGCCTTTCGTCGTAGTGCAGATGTTGTCATTAATGATGGAACACCAACTCCACTACAGCAAAAAGGAGATGGGATCAAAAGCTTAACAGCATTGGCTATGTTAAATATTCCTACCTCTCATGATCGTGTATCTGTAATTGCAATAGAAGAACCGGAATCTCATTTGCATCCTGAGAGTGCACGGCAATTGTATGAAACAATTAATGCGCTTTCAGTTAATCATCAAGTTGTTCTTACGACTCATAGTCCGCTTTTTGTTAACCGTTCAAATTTAAAAGAAAACATCATTGTGGATTCCGGCAAAGCAACACCTGTAAAAAAAATAAAAGAAATCCGAGACATACTTGGAACAAAAGTCTCAGATAATCTAGTTAACGCAGAAAATGTTTTGATTGTCGAAGGGAAAGACGACAGAATTGTATTAGAAAAAATACTTCCTCAAATGAGTGAAAGCATTAAAAAGGCTATTCAGAATGGAACGCTTATTATTGATGATATGGGTGGGGCAGGTAACCTACCATATAAATTGTCTTTCTATCGAAATCTACAATGCAAATACCATGTTCTATTGGATAACGATGATGCAGGGCGAAGATCAGGACAAGAAGCCGAAATTCAAGGCCTGCTAAATACCCGCAATACTACTTATACCATATGCAATGGTTCACCTAATGCAGAGTTTGAAGATTGCCTCGAGAAAACGGCATACGCAGGAGCCATACTTTCAGAGTTTGGAGTGGATTTGAACGTAACTGAATTTAGAGGTAATAAAAAATGGTCTGATAGAGTTGCAGATTGTTTTAGGTCACAAGGGAAGCAATGGAATGATACGATGGAAAAGCGAGTGAAGCTTTGTGTAGCTGAATCACTTCTGGCTGATCCGGCAGTAGCTTTGAATCAATATAAGCGTTCATCTATTGATGCGCTTGTAACTGCTTTGAATTCTTTAATTGTATGATGAACAGCCGCTTATCTTCGTAAAATTTTTACCACTTACAATAACCGCGGTGCTACCCCAGTTACATACGAAGCCCGGAAATCCTGTCTACATCAGGCTTTCCGGGCTTCATTTACATTAGTGGCGGTGGGATACATAGCTGCGGCTGATGTGCAGGATATCCGCCACCTGCTGCTGTGTCAGCGGCTGCGTGCCCGAAAGGCCGTAGCGCATGATGACGATCTGCCGTTCCCGGCCGGAGAGGCGGTTCACCACACGGTAGAGCGCCTCGGTCTCCTCCTTACGCTCGTAGTCCTCGTGCACGTCGAAGGTATCGGCCACTACGTCATTCAGTGTCAGGCTGTTCCCGTCCTTATCGCTGTCGATGGGCTCCTGGATAGACACGTCGTTCTGGCTTTTTTTGCCCGCTCGAAACTGCATGAGCACCTCATTTGCTATCCTCCCGCCAATGCGGCGCCGGCGTATTTACGAACTGCGTATTTCCGTCGCCGTGCGCTTCGCTTCTTTCCTCCCGCTCTGTCCGCCCTTCCTCGGCGCACAGAAAATCCGCGGGGACCTCCGCAGTCCCCGCCAGCACAACGTGCGCGCTTTCGCCGTCCCACACGACCCTTTGCACCAGGGCCTGCACAGCGGCGCGTTTCTGCGCAAGCCGCATCGTTTCCATACTTTCCGGGAACGCCGCGAGCAGCCGGCGCTGTGCTTCAAGCTCCCTTGCGCCGAGCACGTTCTGCGCAGCAAAGCGCTCCAGTTCTCCGATGCGTTTTCTCAGTTCCCGGTCCAGTTCGTGCAGCGTCCCGATTCTTTTTAGAATATGTTCCCTTGCCGCGCCCGCACCCGCCTGTGCAAGGGAGTCCACCAGCGCGTCGATTTTTTTTGCATTCCCGCCCAGTTCCTTGCGCAAAGCCGACAGTTTTTCCCCGGCCAGGCCCGGTCCCCCCATAGAACCCCCTTTGCTTTGTGCAAGGCGGCCGGCAAAGCCTGCTTTATCCTCCGCCAGCGCTCCGATCGCCTGTAAAACGGCACTGTCGAGCATATTTCCATCCGCGTTTTTTCCATCGCAAAGGCTTCGGCGGCTCCGCTCTTTTTCCCGGCATACATAGGTATAGCTCCGCGTTCCGTCCGCGAGGCTCCGCTTCGAAAGCTTGGGATACATTCTGCCGCCGCAGCGGCAAAACAATAGGCCCGTCAGCAGCGCCTCGTTGCTGCGCGGCCTGCGGTATGCCTTGGATCTGTTGTGCTCCAGCGCGGCCTGTGCTTCCAGCCAAACCTCTGAAGAGATAAGTCCCCGGTGTTTCCCCACGGATACGATCCATTCACTGACCGGAAGATATACCGTGTTTTTCCCTTTGCTTTGATCGGTACGATTGTATGCCAGGACCCCATGTACGCCGTCAAATTCCCTTTCATTTGAAAACACATCTGCCTGCCGTTGTATAAAATACCGGTAGGCTGCCTGATCTGCAACCAGATAGACGGGATTTTGCAGAATCCCCTTGATGGAAAAGCGTGTGAATGTTTTTCCGTTTTTCGTAGTCACACCCCGCCGCAGCAGCTCCGTCTCCGTCGCGGTAAGGGAGTGCGTTTCTGCAAACAGCGCGTAAACCAGCTTTACGGTTTCCCCCTCCTCCGGGATCAGCTCCAGCATACACGCCTTTTTTGCTTTTCCGTCCACCATCACCGTCCGCACGCTCTTTGAACAGTATCCCGTGGGCGTTGTCCCGCCGAGCCAGCGCCCGGTTTTTGCAAGTTCATGCATGTTATCCCGGATGCGCTCCGCGATCGTCTCCCTTTCCAGCTGCGAAAAGACCGAGGCAATGTACATCATCGCACGCCCCATGGGCGTGCCCGTATCGAATTGCTCCTTGATTGAAACAAAAGCGATATCCAGTCTGCTCAGTTCTTCGATCAAGCCCGAAAAATCGCTGATGTTCCGGCTGATGCGGTCCAACCGGTACACAACGACCGCCTTGAATTTCCGCTCCCGCGCGGCCCGGAGCATAGCCTGTGGTGGGTTATGCGCGATGAAAAAGGGCAAGCATAATGATACTCCCGCCTTGAACGCGTCACGGCATTGGGTGGCCTCACTGGAAGTGGGGATGGGATAACCCCTGTGGTGGCTGCAGACCAGCAGCACGGTCAAGTTATTGCCACTGCGTCGGGGAGTTGTGTCGAATAGACGCATAAAAACACATGCGGCGGCCATACATGCGTGAGGCTATATCGGATATAGATAATGCTGGTTAGCGTATGGCCGCCGTGTTTTATTATAAGCTATGGGATAAGAGAATAGGCAAAAGCACAGTTCTGAGCGCATACCATATAAATAGAAAATGAAATTCAACGGGAGGGAAGACGATGAAAAAGCATGAAATTGTGGTATGCTGCACCTACTCGGAAGAAAAAGCAGTTTTTGGGACCTGATGGAGGAATCGTTTCGCCTGTTTTTAAGCCGCACCATTGCAGAAGATGATGCTGTGGGAGTATCCTGTTCATGATGAATGGTCGCTTATTTCATGGAGGAGTTTTATGTATTTGGAAATAAGCAATCCGATGGATTACCACGTAGCATTGTACATTCGTTTGTCAAAGGAGGATGAGACTGAAGGGCCGTCTCAAAGTGTTACAAATCAGGAATCGCTTTTAAAAGAATTTGCCCAGCGACAACATTTATCTGTTCACGACATCTACGTGGACGATGGGTGGAGTGGAACAAATTTTGAACGACCGGATTTTCAACGAATGATTGGAGATATCGAGGCTAAGAAGGTCAATATGGTAATAACCAAAGACCTATCCTGTCTTGGAAGGACTAAATCCTTGTCCAACGCTGTCATCGTTTGTCGAATCGACAATTTGGGTAGATTCGTGACAAGGGGTCAGTGCGCCCATTCGCACCCGCGAGATGGAATAGACCCCATTATTTCGAGTTAGAGTCGCTGATATAATCTGCGGCTCATTTTTCATTTTCGACGGGCTTCTTGATATACTTGCCGTCCGTTCTTGATTCTCGCGTCCGCTGGCTTCTCTGCGTCCTCTGGAATCCCCCAGACCGAGCCAATGCGGATAGCACCGGGGACGCGCCCCTCGCTGCACAAAATCTGAATACGGCGGGTGGAGATACCCCAGCGTTCGGCGGTTTGCGTGATAGATAAATACTTCATGGGCAGTACTCCTGTTGCAGTTCATTCCTGCGTCTGCTTACAAAATCACAGTATAATTATAATCGTCAAAGCGAATAAAAGCAATGGCTTCCTGAAAAGTTCAGGAAGTATTTTCAATTCAGACATGAAAGGGGTGTGGGGCTTCCCCAAAAATCAAAATGGGCGTATCGGCTGCAAAGCTGAACCGCTCATTTTTTCGGTGTGTACGGACACCGGATGTGCTTGCTACTCTCTCAAATCTCATATCCGCAGATACAACGCGCTCCCGCTTTTGCAAAAGCAGGGGCGCATATTTTTTGAAAATTTCTCATTTCGATACCTGCGTTTTGACTTAAAAATGTCCGTTGTAAAGTGAAAGGAAAAAATTTTTTTGCCGCCATACTCAACAAACGGCAAAAAGGTGTCCGTTGTAAAGTGAAAGGAGTTCTTTGATATGCCAGACCGTACACGACCCATCCGCAAAGAAATCTGCCTGAATGAGCAGGAATTGAGTCTGATTCGCCACAAGATGAACCAACTCGGCACCCGCAACTTCGGCGCGTATGCCCGGAAAATGCTGATCAACGGGTACATCATCAAGGTCGATTACACCGAGCAGAAGAAGCTGGCTGCCGCTGTCAGCAGGATTGCCACAAACATCAACCACGTCTGCCACCGCATCAACAGTACCGGGCATTTCTACGATGCCGATGTTGCCGAACTGAAAGAACGGATGGCTGACGTATGGGAGATGCTGAAAGCACAGCAGAGAAACGAATTGTGATTCGGGAAAGGAGTACAGATATGCCGCGCATGAGCAAATCAAAAAAGCTGGAATGGTCGTTCTTCCTGAATGACCGGGGACGCAAGGCGTACAACACCCTCTGCCGCCGCTGCGTCCATGACTGCAAGCAGAGTTTCCGGGCGGTTGTCGTTATTTGCCCACATTATCGGTCAAAGAGGGCAAAAAAGGGTGGCACATCTGCGTACTCCCCTCGTGGACCTGACAGAAAACCGCCATAGCAGCCGTATCACACCAGACCAGAGAGGATGTGATGAAAATCTATTTCAAACTGAATACTGCATTGCCGCCATTCATTCCCTTGCCGCGCTTCATGCTGGCGGGCGAATACTCCATCAACGCCAAGCTGCTATATGGGCTTCTGCTCAACCGCACCATGCTTTCCCAGAAAAGCGGTTGGGTGTCCGAGGATGGGAATGTGTATGTGATCTATACGATCAAGCAGATGGCAAACGATCTTGACCGGAGTGAGCGGACGGTCAAGACCGCCCTGCGGGAGCTGGAAAATGCCGGATTGATTACCCGCATCCGTCAGGGCTGGAATCAGGCAAACCGCATCTTTCTGCAAATCCCGGACAGGGTGCAGGTTTCTTCCCGTCCAGAGGGCAATATCTGCCCAATGGATGTGCAGGATTCTTCCCCTTGCATGGGACAAAAATTGCCTACAAGTAATACTGATACAGAATATAAAGAACATAGTAAGACTGAAAAAGTAGAGAGTACGCGCCGCCGATATGGAGAGTTTCAAAATGTTTTCCTGTCAGGCGAGGAATGTACCCGGCTGGAAGCGGCTTATCCCGGCAAAGCTGCCGAATACATTGAGCGGCTGTCCCGGTACATGGCTTCCAATGACAGGCACTATGCCAATCACTATGCCACCATCAAGAAGTGGCTGGACGAGGACAGCAAGGGCAGGAGTGCGAAAAACTATACCTCGATGATAACGAGGGAGAATGTCTATGAATCCGATTTTTACGAAAAATGGTTGATGCCGTTGAAGCGGCTAATGCCGCACCTGACGATTACATCAATTTCCGCTGATGGGCTGAAATACTGCGGCAAGTGCCACACGCCGAAAGAAGCCTTTTATCCCGCAGAACTTCAGGCACAGGGCTTTACCAAGCACCCGGTTATGTGCAAGTGCGCTGCCGAACGCCGAGAACAGGAAGAAGCGGAGCGCCGGGAAATACCGAGCGAATGTCCTATATGACAATGCTCCGCAGCGAAGCGTTCCGTGATATGCCCGCCGCTGGCTGGCGGTTTGAGGCAGCCGCAGTTACGACACCCCAGCTTGAAAAGGCGAGGGGTTACGCGCAGAACTGGGACGAGTTCAAAAAGCGGGGATCGGGCTTCTCCTGTTCGGGAACGTTGGCACAGGAAAATCCTATGCCGCTGGATGCATTGCCAACGCTCTGATTGACCGTCTGGAGTCCGTCCTCTTTGTGGGAATGTCTGATGTAGTCAACCGTATGCAGGGTAACTTCGGTTCGGACCGCGACCATTACATGAAATCGCTTATGCGCCCCGACCTCCTCATTCTGGATGATTTTGGGGGCAGAACGTAACACCAGCTTCGGTAAGGAGCGAGTGTTCGATGTGGTTGACAAACGGCTGCTGACCGGCAAGCCCATGATCGTCACCACGAATATCCCGCTTTCCGTTATGAAGCAAGCTGTCGATCTGGATGACCGCCGAATTTATGACCGCATCTTGGAGGTCTGCGTCCCGATCATGTTCGATGGAGACAGCTTCCGCAAAAGCACCGCTGCCGACAATCTGAAAACAGCGGCTCGTCTGCTCGGCTGATAAACCCAAGAAAGGAGCTTTTACATGGAGAATTGCATCGGCACCGTTCCAATTCATCTGAAAATGACGCTGACCGCCAGAGAAGCAGCAGAATACAGCAACATCGGCATCAACAAGATCGACAGTATGCTGAGAACGCCCAACTGCCCGTTCGTGCTTTTCGTCGGCACAAAGAAACTGGTCAAGCGAAAGGAATTTGAACAGTTCATCAGTGAAAAACTGGTGATATAAGTGGCTTCGGAAGATTTGTAAATAAGAGGAGAGTTTTTTCACGCAACGGCTTGAGAAAAAGGACGTTATATGCTATAATTTATGTGTAGTAGTGCGTCCTTTTTCGCAAGCGCAGAAAGGATACAATCTATGGGTAAGAATCTAAAAGGCAAAGAATGTGGTAAGGGTATCTGCCAGAGAAAGGACGGTTTATATTACGCACGGTTCGTAGATAAGACAGGAAAGCGGCATGAGAAGTATCTTCCGACGCTCCCCGAAGCTCGCAACTGGATTGAAGAATCAAAATACGCCGATGCGCACGAGGATGTTTTCGTAGCCACCGATACGACGGTGGATCAATGGTTTGATTTCTGGATTGAGAATATTGTGGGTGATTTAGCCCCCAATACGCTTCGCAACTATCGGGAGCGGTATGTTCACAATATTCAGCCTGTTATGGGCAAAATGATGATTGCCAACGTCAAGCCGATGCACTGCAAAAAGGTGTTCATACAGATGGATGCTGACTATGCGGGTTCCACCATCCGTCAAGCCTATATCACAATGGGTACGATGTTCAAGGCTGCGAAGATGAATGACCTGATTGCCAAGCACCCAATGGACGGTGTGCGGTTTACAAAGCCGGTTCGTGCGACAGACGATATTAAGTTCCTCACCCGTGACGAGCAGCGCGTGTTTCTTGAAACAGCGAAACGCTCCCGCAACTACAACCAATACGCGCTGATCCTTGAAACCGGCTTGCGTACCGGCGAGATGATCGGGTTGACGTGGGACGCGATTGACTTTGAAAAGCGCACGCTCACGGTCAACAAAACATTGGAGTTTCGACACGGTGAACAGTATTGGCGTGCGGGTCCTCCGAAAACACAGCACAGCTACCGCACAATACCGTTGACGGATCGGGCTTATGAAATCCTCAAAGGTATTTGGAACAGCCGCCCGGAGCAAAAGGAGTCACCGACGCTGGACAAAACGCTTGAGTACATAGACAGACGTACAGGCGTTTCTTCTCGGCTTGTCATGCGCGATCTTGTCTTTATCAACTGGCGAACAGGAGAGCCAGCGAAGAACAGTTCCTATGATACCCACTTATATAAGCTCTGCGACGAAGCAGGGATCAAACACTTTTGTATGCACGCTTTACGCCATACTTATGCCACGAGAGCGATTGAAAGCGGTATGCAGCCGAAGGTGCTGCAAAAGTTGCTGGGTCATGCCAGCATCAAAACAACAATGGATCGGTATGTTCATGTGACTGCCGAATCGCTGGATTATGCCATCAAGCAATTTCAGCAAAATGGTGTAGTCTGATAAAATCCAATAAAGCCAAATGCGGAAATGGTGTAAAAATGGTGTAACAGCCAAGACGCCAAACGCTGAAACCCCTTGAAAATCAAGGAAAATTGAAGGAGAATGAGTACAAATGAAATTAGGTATTGTCGGTTTGCCCAATGTTGGCAAATCCACTTTGTTCAATGCGCTGACCAGCACCCAGAATGCTCAGGCAGCCAACTATCCGTTCTGCACCATTGAGCCGAACTCCGGCATTGTTCCGGTTCCTGATGCCCGGCTGGACAAACTGGCCGAGATCTGGCAGACAGACAAAAAGACCCCCGCCATTGTGGAGTTTGTGGATATCGCCGGTCTGGTCAAAGGTGCCAGCCAGGGCGCTGGTCTGGGAAACAAGTTTCTGGGCCATATCCGCGAGTGCGATGCCATTGTACATGTGGTGCGCTGCTTTGACGATGACAACATCATCCATGTTGTGGAGGATGTGAACAAGCCGGAAAGCGTTGACCCCATCCGCGATATTGACGCCATCGACCTGGAGCTGATCCTGGCTGACCTGGAAGTTGTCAGCAACCGCCTGGGCCGCCAGCAGAAAGCCGCCAAGACCGGCAATAAGACCGCTGCTGCCGAAGCTGCCTGGCTGGCAGAGCTTGCCGCTCATCTGGAAGGCGGCAAGCCCGCCCGTTCCTTTGCCTTTGACCCGGATGACGACAGCCAGAACACCGCTCGCAAAGAACTGGGTCTGCTCTCCGCCAAGCCGGTGATTTATGCCTGCAACGTGGGCGAGGATGACCTGCTGGGCGGGTTGGACGAGAACCCGTACTATCCGTTGGTTGCCGCCCGCGCCAAAGAGGAAAACGCACAGGCAATCCCCATCTGTGCCAAGACCGAGGAAGATATCGCCGGTTCCAGCCAGGAAGAAAAGCTGGCGTTCCTGCACGAGATGGGCATTGAATCCACCGGCCTGGATAACCTGATTAAGGCAAGCTATGATCTGCTGGGCCTCATCAGCTTTTTGACGGACGGCAAAAAGGAATGCCGCGCCTGGACCATCAAGCGCGGCACCAAAGCCCCGCAGGCTGCCGGCAAAATCCATTCCGACTTTGAGCGCGGCTTTATCCGCGCCCAGGTCATCAGCTATGACGCACTGGCCGACAACAACTTTGACTATGCTGCGGTTAAGGCCAAGGGCCTGCAGCGCACCGAGGGCAAGGAATACGTTGTGAATGATGGCGATGTGATCGAATTCCTCTTCAACGTCTGATAAAAAGGAGCAATACCATGATCATTGGCATTATGGGCGCTATGCCCGATGAAGTTGACCAGCTGTGTGCCAAGCTGGAGCAGGTGACCAAAGAAACTTACGCCGGGGTGGAGTACCACCAGGGCATGCTGAACGGCCGCCAGGTCGTTGTGTGCTGCGCCGGTATGGGCAAGGCAAACGCCGCTTCCACCGTGCAGGTTCTAATTACCAAGTACGGTGCCGAGAAGATCATCTTCTCCGGCATTGCAGGCAACATGACCAGCAAGATCGGCATTGGTGATGTCTGCGTGGGCGAAACCGTGGTATATCACGACGCCCAGAACGACATGATTGCCCAGAGCGCACCGTTCACCGCAGAGTACCACGGCGACCCGGCCCTGGTCAAAGCTGCACTGGATGCCTGCAACGCCTGTGGTGTTAAGGCCATTGCCGGCAAGATTGCCACCGGTGACCTTTTTGTTGGCGATGCCGCCACCAAAAAGGCTATCGAGGACAAATGCCAGCCCGACTGCGTGGAGATGGAAGGCGCTGCTGTAAGCCAGGTTGCCGCCCGCAACGGCGTCCCCTGCGTCATCCTGCGCGCCATGAGCGACAACGCGGACGAGAGCGGTTATGAAGTTCTTGTCGTGAAAAAGTTCAGCATCGGCGAATACATCAAAACTGCCACTGCCATTGTGGCAAATATGATCGAAGCACTGTAATTGGGGAAAACGCTTTTAGGAAAAGTATAAAACATTTTTAGGGAAAGTATAAAACAACGGTCAAAAGATGAAAATTACACGTGAAGAAGAAAGCGAAATAAAAGGCACACCTGGGGTTTCTGCTCCGGCCCCGACTGAAACGCCGGAACAGCCCGCAGCGGCCGCAAAGCCTGCCGCGCGCTGGGCGGCTATTCCGCTGTGGGGGCGGGTACTGCTGATTCTTGGCATTGCACTCCTCTTGTTGGTATTCGTTGGCTATGCCGCTTTGCAGGGCATGCTGGGGCGCATCCGGCGTGCATCGGCCACCGAGGCAGTCTCCCAACAGGAAGAGACCTTTGAATCGGACGAAAACGCCGATGATACCTTGAGCCCGGAGGATGTAATCTGGAACGGGGCCGACACCAGCGTGATGCAGGACAAAGACATTGTGAACCTGCTGCTGATTGGCCAGGACCGCCGCGAAGGCCAGGACCGCCAGCGGGCCGACAGCATGATCATGGTCACGCTGAACAAAAAGACCAAACAGATCAGCATGACCTCCTTTATGCGGGACCTGTATGTACAGATTCCCGGCTACAGCGACAACCGCATCAACGCAACCTATGCCTTTGGCGGCATGGATCTGCTGGACAGCACGCTGAACACCAATTTTGGTGTAGAGATTGCTGGGAATGTGGAAGTTGACTTTGGCGAGTTCCAGACCTTGATCGACAGCATTGGCGGCATTGACCTAGAACTGACCCAGGACGAGGCAGATTATATCTGCGGCAGAAAGCGAGATGTAACCTACCCACAGCAGCTCCACACGGACTGGAACCTGCATGAAGGAGTAAACCACCTGACCGGCGAGCAGGCCCTGATCCATGCACGCAACCGCTCCCTGGGCAACGATTATGCCCGCACCGACCGCCAGCGTGCTGTGCTGATGGCGATCATCAATAAAGTGAAACAGATGGATGCTGTTTCCATCGTCAACTTTATTAACCAGGTTCTGCCACTGCTGACCACCGACATGACCTCCGGCGAAATTCTGGGATATGCGATGGAAGCTTTGCAAATGAATTTTGACAGTGAGCACTCTTACCGCATCCCGGCAGAGGGCACCTATACCGGCGCGGTAATCCGCGGCATGCAGGTACTGGTACCGGACCTGGCTGCCAACCAGACCTACCTGATGGATGTTCTGTATCATACAGACAACAACCAATAAACACATTACAAAAATATCGCCCGGCGTGGAACTGCAATGTTCCCGCCGGGCGGTTTTGTTTTGAGTTATGCGCCTGCCCGCGGCATGATAAGCACGGCGGCAAGGTACATAACATAAAGTATCAGGCATACCCTGCCCTGCCAGCGGTAAAGCCGCTTTTTGACCAGCGGCGGCAGCAGCAGGATCAATGCCATCAAAACGCAGAACGGGATATCATACTGGCGGAACTGTTCACCCACCGGCAAGCGGCGGCGGTACATCAGGCTGGAAACAGGCAGCACCAGCGTGATGCTCAAAATGGCGCTGTTCAGCACCTGCATGGGCAGTGCCTGCGGCGGGTAGATGCGGCATTTTTCCGCAAATCGCTTCCAGGCAGAGCCAAGGGGATGGTCGAACACTTCCACCAGCAGGGGCAGACAGAGGCCAAAGGAAATCAGGGTTGCCGCCCACTGGGCCTGAATGGTGCCAGTCAGGTTGGCCAGCGCCACGGCGCTGTTCAGCAGGGCCCACGCTCCCACGCAGAGCACTGCCATGCCGCCCACCACCCCGGCCAGGTTGCGCAGGCTGGTGCGGATGCTCATAGCCGGGAACAGGACGGTCCGCCCGGATGGGTCTTCCGGCGGGGTCTTTTCGCCTTTTTCCTTCTGGACAGTGATAAGCTCCAGCCCCTCCCGGAACGCAAAGCGGTACTGGTAGGCGATGCTCTGCATGACAAACAGAACAAACAGGCCCATCAGCAGGCCGGTACCGGTATAGCTCAGGGTGCCGTCCCGCACAAACAGGGCCACCACGCCGCAGGCCACCAGCAGCAGGGCGCATTTGCGCAGCAGCTCGCCGCGGTCCACCGTGACCTTACAGCGCAGCAGGCAAAGCGCCAGTACCAGCCCCAGCTGGGTGACAGCGCCCGCCAGAGCCGTACCAACGGCCAGCGCAGTAACGGACATACCTGCCGCCAGAAACGCCAGCACCAGCTGCGGCAGCGCCGTACACACCGCCACCAGCGTGCCGCCCACCATCCACATAGGCAGCCCGCACAGTGCCCCGCACCACGTTGCGCAGCGCGAAGCCAGCCTGCTACCGATACCAGTCAGCAGCAAGCCCAGAGCATAGAGCAGCAATGTAGGGAGAAGAAGCATAGTTTTTTAGTTAGAAGTTAGGGGGGGAGGCGTTAATTAGAAATTTAGGAATGAGGAATTAGGGCAATACCGCATAATTCTAAGTGCCGATACGGCGAGCGAGGTGCGGCAGATGCTAAGCCAAAAGCGCAGATAATACTTTGTGTATTATCGAGCATTTTGGCAACGCAGATGCCGTGCCGCAGCCGCCGGAGCGGTGCTTAAGCCGTCAGGCGGGAATTGTGCGGTGTTGCCTTAGGTTCGCGGGCGCACATTGTGCGCCCCTACGGTCCCTAAACATGCCGTTTTGGGTTCACTGCTTCCTGACCAAGGCCAATGTGCCTATTATAGCACAGCCTGCTTTATGCCTGCTCAAAAAATTTCTTTGCCAGCACCGGGCCGAACCAGTGGTCCGAATTGTGGGAATACCGCACCGCATACGCCGTGCACTGCCGCATCATGCTGACAATGCCAACGTTCATGCGGGTATCAAACCCATCCACACCCGGCAGCAGCGAGCCTGTCATATCGATCATGCCATTGCGGGAAAGCACCCGCATGACCTCGCTTTCCATCTCCTCCCGGTGCAGGATGTCCATATCCTTTTCAGGTAGGCCAGCGCGGCCATCAGCGCATAGCAGCCCCAGTCAGAGCAGGTTGCCGTGATGATGTTATCGGTGCTGCTTGCGGCCAGAATGCCGCCGCAGCAGCCGTCCTGGCATTCGCCGGGGGCGGTGAAGGGCACATATTTTTTAATGTGCTCCCCAATGGTGCCCATGCCGATCTCATTGCCCAGATCGCCGATGGCCACATTGGGCACGCCGCGGGCGCGCAGTTCGTTCCACAGCACATCGCTTTTGGCTTCCAGTGCGGTCACATCCTTGCCCACCGCATTGTGGTAAACACCCTTGGCGTTGCCGCCGCAGGCTTCCACCGAGATCACCGCTGCGGGTAAAATCTTATCCGCCAGCGCTTTGGCCTGGGCGGGGGCTTTGGCCTTATCTTTGGTAAAGGCCACAACGCCAAGGCTCAGCGGCAGCTCCATGGCGGTATCCAGGTCCTCATACACATGCAGACCCACCACATTGCCGCATTTCTTAAAGGCTTCCACGCTGTCCTGCGGGCAGACGATGATCGGCTTTGCCCCAAAGGCCAATACCAGAGACCGCGCCAGCAGGATCGCGCTGACAGAACCGTCCATTTCCGGCACCTTGTGGGGCAGCAATACAAACCCGACCAGGATATACACCGGGTCGCCGGGGTGGATGGCTTTGCACAACGCTTCGGCTGCGTGCATGGCGGTCGGCTCCCCGGTATATGCCCGGCTGCCCGCGTACAAAATGCGGCACACCCCGTAACCGCGGGGGTCCAGACACATGATGGCATCCAGGTTTTCGCCTACATTGCGTTTTTCCAGTTCGTCACGGGTCATGGTGTTTTCCCCCTTTTCAGCCCCACAGACTTTCGCAGCCGGTATAGTCATAGAACTCTTTCAGCACTTCGTCCTGGATGGCTTTCAGGGTAGCGGGGTCCTTGCCGCCGGCGGGCTTGCCCTCAAACTCACAGGCATGCAGACAGAAGTTGGAGGAGGAGGTCACGATGATCTCATCCGCATCGCGCAGGAAATCCACCGTGAACGGTTTTTCCATCACGGTAATGCCCAGGCGGTAGCAGGCCTGCAACATATGGGTCTTGGCAATGCCGCGCAAAATCAGTTCATCGTTCGGGTGGGAATAGAAAATCCCGTCTTTCAGCACTGAAACGTTGGAGTGCGCACATTCCGTTACAATATTCCCGCGGTGGAACACGGTCTCGCTCATGCCGGCCAGCTTGGCGCGCTGGGCGGTCATAACGCTGGGCAGCAGGTTCAGCGTTTTGATGTTGCAGTGGTAAAAGCGAGTGTCCTCCTCAGAGTTCAGGCGGATGGGCTTGTCGGGGTCGTTCAGGGTGTTGGGCCGGATGGAAACCCACAGCTTGCCGGGCACGCCTTCCTCATACACATGGTTGCGGGGCTCCACACCGCGGGTGACCTGCCAGTATACAAAGTTGACCTTGCTGTCCACCTTGGCCAGCAGGTCGGTCAGCAGCCTGCCCAGCTCGGCCTTGCTCATCGGGATGTTGATATCCAGTGCCTTGGCGCTGGTAAAAAAGCGATCCAGGTGGTCCTGCAGCAGGTATACCTTGCCGTTCGCGCCAACGGTGGCATCGTAGCAGCCATCGCCAAAAAAGTGAACGCGATCATTGAACGGCACCATCAATTCTTCCGGTGCGCCGATTTTGCCATCATAATATGCAATGGATTCCATTTTCCCTTACTCCTCTCATCTTGGTTGCCTTTATGTTCAGCCGTTATTTGGCTTTCACATCAAATTTCAGTTCAATCACTTTTTTAATCAGCTCCACGCAGTTATCCAGCCCAATGGCGGCGGAATCCAGGCAGAGGTCATAATTTTCCACCCGCTTCCACTGGTGGCCGGTGTGGTATTTGTAATAGCTTTCACGGTAGCGGTCCAGCTTGTCAATATAGTGCTTGGCCTGGCTGCTGCCAATGCCCTGGCGCTTCATCTCGCGCTCCACACGCCAGTCATAGGGGGCATCCACATACACGGTCAGCACGTTGGGCTTATCCCGCAGAACAAAGTCCGCCGCGCGGCCCACGCAGATATAGCTTTCCTCATTCAGCAGCTCCCGCAGCACCTTGGCCTGGTAGTTGAACAGGTTTTCATCGCTGATAAAGTTGCCACTTTCCGGCGGGATGATGCTGCCGTCATACACCCGTTCCGAAACCCGGTACAGCATGGTTTTGCGGGTGTTCTCATCGGCGCGGGCAAACAGTTCCTCGCCGATGCCGCTGTCCTCTGAGGCAAGGCGCAGCAGCTTGCGGTCATACAGGTCAATGTCAAATGCCTTTGCCAGCTGCTTGCCAATGTAGCTACCGCCGCCCGAACCACAGGTGCGGGTAATGGCGACTGCAAAATACGGATAATTGGGATACATTTTCCACCCCTCCTTACTGGCCCAGATAGGCTTTCTTCACGCGCGGGTCGTTCAGCAGATCCGCGGCGTTGCCCTCAATGCTGATGCTGCCGGTTTCCAGCACATAGGCGCGGTCCGAGATGGCCAGCGCCATCTTTGCGTTCTGTTCCACCAGCAGGATCGTGATGCCCTGCTTGTTTACTTCCTGAATGATGTCAAAGATCTCTTTGACCAGCAGGGGCGAAAGGCCCATCGAAGGTTCATCCATCAAAATCATTTTGGGCTTTGCCATCAGGGCGCGGCCTACGGCCAGCATCTGCTGCTCGCCGCCGGAAAGGGTGCCCGCCAGCTGGCGGCGGCGCTCTTCCAGACGGGGGAAGCGCTTATACACATCCTTCATCGTCTCTTCCATCCCGGCCGGGTCGGCATAAGCGCCCATTTCCAGGTTTTCTTCCACCGTCATCTGGGGGAAGATATGCCGCCCTTCCGGCACATGGGCCAGCTTGTAGGTAATGATCTTGCTGGGTTCCGCCTTGCGCAGGTCGTGCCCGTCAAACATCACGCTGCCGGACGCAGCTTTTTCCAGCCCGGTAATGGTGCGCAGGGTGGTGGTTTTGCCCGCGCCGTTTGCCCCGATCAGGGATACGATCTCGCCGTCATCCACATGCAGCGATATGCCGTTCAGCGCGTGTACCGCGCCGTAATTGACATGAAGGTCTTTTACTTCAAGCATCTGCTTCGACCTCCTCCTCTTTGTCTTTGCCCAGGTATGCTTCAATCACATGGGGGTCATTGGCGATCTCTGCCGGTGTGCCGGAAGCGATCGTGGTACCAAAGTCCAGCACCTGGATTCGCTCGCAGATTTTCATGACCAAACTCATGTCATGCTCGATCAGCAGCACCGATACCTTGAATTCGCTCCGGATATAATCAATAATCTCCAGCAGTTCCTCCGTTTCAGTCGGGTTCATACCGGCGGCCGGTTCGTCCAGCAGCAGCAGCTTCATGTTGGTGGCCAGCGCGCGGGCAATCTCCAGGCGGCGCTGCTCACCATAGGGCAGGTTGTCGGCCTCCAGATCCTCCTTGCCGGAAAGGTGCACCACCTGCAGCAGCTCTTTGGCGCGTGCGGTGGCGGCGGCTTCCTGCTGCCAGTACGCCTTGGTGCGGAAGATGGCCTGCGGCATGTTGTAGGTCAGTTCTTCCAGCATGGCAGCTTTGACGTTTTCGATCACCGTCATTTTTTTGAACAGGCGGATATTCTGGAAGGTTCTAGCAATGCCTGCATGAACGATCTGGTGGGTCTTTTTGCCGTTCATCCGCTCATCCATTCAGGTAAAGGGAGCCTTCGGTCGGCTTATACACACCAGTGATCAGGTTGAACACGGTGGTTTTGCCTGCGCCGTTGGGGCCAATCAGCCCCACCAGCTCGGATTCGCCGATTTCCATATTAAAATCATCCACGGCTTTCAGGCCGCCAAACTGGATGCCAAGGTGCTGGCATTTCAAAACGGGTTGTACCATGGTTCAGGCCCCCTTTTCTGCTTTTGCTTTTACCGTGCCGCGGCCGGTCAGTTTTTCCAGCGCACGGGTCAGGCTGAACTCCCACCGGCCAAAGATGCCGCCGGGACGGAACAGCATGACCAGCACCAGAACCACCGAGTAGGCCAGCATGCGGTAGGTAGAAAATTCACGCATCAGTTCCGGTAAAGCGCTCAGGAACGCTGCGCCGATGATAGAACCGGTCAGCGAACCGGTGCCGCCGATGATCACTTCGCTCAACAGCTCTGCGGAATAGTTAAAGTTGAAGTTGGTGGGGATCATTGCCGTCATGTAATGGGCATAAATACCGCCGCCGATGCCGGCAAAGAATGCGCTGATGGCAAAGGTCATGACCTTGTAATAGGTCACGTTGATGCCGGAAGCCGAAGCCGCGATGTAGTCCTCACGGATGGCCTGCACGGTGCGGCCATATTTGCTGCGGACGAACAGGTACATGATGGTAACGCAGACCACCATGATCCAGAATACCCGCGGGAAGGTGGACAGCTTGAGGATGCCGCTCATTGTTTTACCGCCGCCGGTGATGGAAAAGTTGCAGAAGCAGACGCGGATGATTTCGGCAAACGCCATGGTGACAATGGCGAGATAGTCGCCGCGCAGGCGCAGCGCCGGGATGCCGACCAGTACGCCCATGATGCCTGCAGCCAGGCCGCCGACCAGCAGCGCGATCAGGAACAGCCCCAGATCCGAAAGCCCTTTGCCTGCCAGCGCGCCGGATACAATGGCGGAGACATAAGCGCCGACCGAAACAAACCCCGCATGCCCCAAGGAGAACTCGCCCATAAAGCCAACTACCAGGTTCAGCGATGTGACCATGATGATGGTGTAGCAGGCGGTGGTGCAGATGCCCCTGAATATAGGTGGTGGAGGTGCCGAACGCATTAGCGGCGAACAGCCCTGTCAACAGGGCAAACACCAGCGCCACGCTCACAGCGTTCAAAAGATAGGAGCCTTTTATTTTTTTACTCATTGCTCTGCTCCCTCCCTTACACTTTTTCGCCGGTGTTCTTGGCCCAGGATACCGGCGGGCTTGACCAGCAGGATCACGATCAATGTGCCGTAAGTAACGGCTTCGTACCAGCCGGGGGCAAACAGCTTGACAAAAATTTCAATCAGGCCGACCAGAATGCCGCCGATCATGGCGCCGGGGATGATGCCAATGCCGCCCAGAACTGCGGCGATGAAGGCTTTCATGCCCATCATGGAGCCCATATCGGTGGTAACACGGGGGTAAGTGGAGCAGTACATCAGCGCTGCCACCGCCGCCAGGCCGGAACCGATAGCAAAGGTCAGGGTGATGATCTTGTTCACGTTGATGCCCACCAGGGTGGAAGCATCCTTATCCTGCGGGACGGCGCGCATGGCCTTGCCCAGCTTGGTCATTTTTTACAAACAGCTGCATGCAAAGCATCATCGCAACGCCGATGCCAATGGTCAGCAGCACGTTCAGCGGCAGCGATACCCCGCCGACCGTAATGGTGGGCAGGCTGAAAATAGCCTGCACGTTGTGCGGCTTGGCGCCAAACAGCACCATGGCCAGGTTTTCCAAAAAGATGCTCATGGCCAGTGCGGTAATCAAGGCGGACATGGGCCCGGCCTTGCGCACCGGGCGGTAAGCCAGGATCTCAACCAGCACACCAACCAGCGCACACACCGCAACGGCCACAATCACGGCCATCCAGGCGGGCATTCCCGCATCGACCATCAGCGGGATGGTGTAAAACAATGTGTAAGCACCGATCATGATAAAATCGCCGTGGGCAAAGTTGATCATGCGGATGATACCGTAAACCATGGTGTAGCCCAACGCGATCAGCGCATAAATAGCGCCCTGGTTCAGGCCGTTGATCAGGCCCTGAACAAATAATGATGCAGTCATGGTCCATTCACCTTTTCCTATGCATTTTTTTGTGAAATGTTTGATTCGGGGGAATCAAAAATAAAAAAGTGCGCGCGGCTGCTTGCATTGCCGTGCGCACCATTGCGCCTTTGCTCTGGAGGGGGTGTTTTAGGGGAATCTAAAAAACTTTACTCAGCGGAGGAAACCAGGTTGCCATCGGAATCCAGCGTCTCAGACCACTTGACCTTGCCGTCAACAAAGGTGTTGAATGCAATGCTCTTGATGGCGTCGCCGTTTTCGTCCAGCTTGATCTTACCGCCAACGCCGGTAAACTCCATACCGGTCATGCCTTTTACCAGGCTTGCGGTATCGGTGCCGCCGCCATTCTCGGCAGCTTGCAGCAGCATGTAGATGGCGTCATAGTACAGGGCCGCGCAGGCGTTCAGGCTTTCGGTGCCGTACTTTTCGGTGTACTTCTGCACAAAGTTCTGAACGGCGGGGGCGGTATCCTCGCTGGAGTAGTGGTTGGTAAAGTAGCAGTCATCAAACTTGTCTTCCAGGCCGGTGGTATCCGCGCCATCCCAGGCATCGCCGCCCATGATGGTACCGGTAAAGCCCGCGTTGCGCGCTGCGCCTACAAACAGCGGTACCGTATCCAGGAAGCAGGGATAATACAAAAACTCTGCGCCGGAAGCCACGGCCTGTGCTGCCTGGGAGGAAAAGTCAGTATCAGTGCTCATGCACTCGCCGGTATAGGTAATTTCAATGCCGTTGGCCTCGCAGTTTTCTACAAAAGCGTCCTTCAGGCCGTTGGAATAGTCATCATCCTTGGCATAAATCACGGCTACCTTGCTGAATCCCTTGCTCTTAACAAACAGGGCGGCCATCTTGCCCTGATACGGGTCAATGAAGCAGTTACGGAAGATCGTGGAGCCTTTCTGGGTCACATCCACGTTGGTAGCGCCGGTTGCCAGCAGCAGCATTCCGTCATTGGCAGCCTGGGTCGCCATAGGCAGTGTAACGGAAGAGAAGAAGCTGCCCACGATAGCGGCCGGGGAATCTGCCATGACCTTGTTGTAAGCGTTCATGGCCTGCTTGGCGTCCTTGGCATCGTCAGCCACCTTGCCGCCGCTGACAATCTCGACCGTGTAGCCGGAATCGCCGGAGTTGATCTCCTCCACAGCCATATCCACCGCGTTCTGGGCACCCTCGCCGTAAATAGCGGAGCCGCCGGTCATGGAGCAGACCACACCAACACGGATCACATTACCGCTGTCCGCGCTGGATGCTGTGGTGGAAGCGGCACTGGAAGTATCTGCCGTGCTGGCTGTGCCGCCCTGTGCGCTGGAAGAACAGCCGCCCAAAACGCCTGCCGCCATCACTGCCGCCATGGTAAGAGAAAGAACCCGTGTTGCCTTTTTCATCGTAAGCCCCTCTTTCTTTCATGTTCGTTCTGCTTTCTTCTCTCAGATATCTCCTGACCAAACAAAAAGCGCGCAGCCCCGCCGTCAAGCGGGTGCCGCACGCCTTTGTGCAAAAGCAAAATCTCTTTTGTTCTTTTTATGCTTTTGTCTCCGGAATCAGAACGGGGTCCGCAGCTTTTGCACTGCGGACCCCGTTGTCCTTGCTCCGTGTTTGGATTGTTCTGATTATAGCATACTGCCAAAATTTTGCAAGCTCTTTTTGTCAGCATCAGGGGGAATTTTGCCGCCGATCACCTTATTTTATTAAGCTGTTTCTTCGTTTTTCATCTCGCATCCCCGTTTTTGCTTTCTTTTTTCCGTCAAATTGTCCTTTGGGCTAAATAACTTCAAAATTACAGCTTTTCCCCCGCACCACTGGGTTATGCCGGGCAGCGGACGGCCCAGTCCGGCAGCCTTATTCCGCTGTTTTTCCCCGCCTTACGTTGTCACATCCTTGTTTATCGAAGAGTTTCTCTGCCAATTTCTTATGTCATCCAAAATCTCGCATTGTTTCTCGCTTTATTGCACCATGATTTTATATCGAACGTTCGTCTTATTTTATGCCGGCTTTTTTCCGTCATTTCCCAATATTATATATTTTGTGAACAATCATTGCATAGGTTGTAAACATTAGCACTCTCCTCTTGACAGTGCTAATTTTAGGGTTATAATAAAGGCGTACCTTGAAAGAGGGGGTGCGGAACGCAAGAGCGTTCCGGGAAACACCGCCAAGGAGCCGCAAGGCTCGGGAAGCGTCAGACTTCCCGGAGAGGCACCAAATAAAATTCCAGATTTTTACAAAGTGAGGTTATGACTTATGTTGCCGACTGTTTTTGGTGAAAATCTTTTTGATGATTTCTTTGACGATTCCTTTGGTATGATGAACGCACGCAGCCCGCTGTACGGCAAGCATGCACGCAACCTGATGAAGACCGATATCCGCGAGACCGATACCAACTATGAGCTGGCCATTGATTTGCCGGGCTTCAAGAAGGATGAGATCCACATTGAGCTGAAAAACGGCTACCTGACCATCAGCGCCGCCAAGGGCCTGGATAAAGACGAAAAGGCCCCCGAAGGCAAGTATATCCGCCAGGAGCGTTACACCGGCGCCTGCAGCCGCAGCTTCTATGTTGGCACCGACCTGCAGCCCAAGGATGTCAGCGCCAAGTTCACCGATGGCATCCTGGAGTTGACCTTCCCGAAGGAAGCTCCCAAGAAGGAACCTGATGTGACCCGCGTTGAAATTGGTGAATAACCGATCTGCCTTTGCGGCATAACTGAATAAGTCTCAGCGGTGCCCCGCTCTTGACCCCAATCGGTCAGGGCGGGGCACCGCTTTTTTGTTTTGTTGCACCCCTGTGGTATAATGGTTTATAATAAATCCAACAGGGGGCTGCTGTTTGTATGGTCGATCATATTGAGATCCGCGGGGCACGGGTACACAACCTGAAAAAATATTGATGTCGATGTGCCGCTGAACAAAATCGTCGGCATTGCGGGTGTATCCGGTTCCGGCAAATCTTCGCTGGCGCTGGGCGTGCTGTATGCCGAAGGTTCGCGCCGGTATCTGGACGCACTTTCCACCTACACGCGCCGCCGCATGACCCAGGCCCCCCAAAGCTGATGTGGACGAGGTTCTGTATGT
>ENA-OQBL01000369-OQBL01000369.1-human-gut-metagenome-genome-assembly--contig:-NODE-369-length-24930-cov-4.523646_pt1 | contig 24930 bp, 24 predicted proteins | sample MGYA00242747_ERZ504553 | MGnify/ENA primary metagenome ERZ504553 (study PRJEB26092, sample SAMD00036240) | human gut metagenome | host: Homo sapiens | study: EMG produced TPA metagenomics assembly of...
ATAAGTAATTGTTTTTTCTGTATTTGATTTCTCTATATTTAATTCTGCGGGCTTTTCCGTATCCCGGGTTTTACCATATCCGGGCTTTTCCGTATCTGGTGAATCCGTATCCGGTTTTCTAAGCTGTGGCTGCTCGTATATGACATACTCTGTATCGCTGATGCGTCCCTGCCGGTCACGCAGCTTGTGCCGCACAATGTAACCGGCAGCCTCCCAATTCCCGAACGCAGCGCCTATGGCATCCACGCCCTCCTTACAGATCTTTGCAAGACCACGGGTGGTGTAATTCCAGTCCTCTGGCAAAGATAACATCATGGAAAGCAGTCCCTTGGCTTTTAACGACAGGTTTGCATTTCGTAAATGATGATTGCTCTCACAGTAATGAATCACGGGTCCGTTCAAATGCGAAAAACGGCCATCGACCTCACTCCTTCCGAAATTTTGGGTACGAAAAAAACCGCAATCCTCATTCCAAAGAATTGCGGTGTTCAACACTTTTCAAAATTTTCTTGCATAGAACCAAAACAGCGGTTTTCGAGGACGCGCCTCTGTAAATGGCTCCTCCTGGGCGAAAGGGATTCCATGTCATGCTGAGATTTGCAATCTTCCCGGATTGCTTCTTGAATTTCCTTTACCGTACACATAGTCATTCCTTTCCTTTCGTTGTATGGGTTTATGAGCGGCGGCGTTTTCCCGGTTTGAAATCGAGGATATGTCCCTCAATCACACGAGCATAACGCTTGATCTTGATCTCCCGGCACTGCTGGCTTTGCAGGGCGGCCTGATACCCGTCCTCGGTCAAAAACAGCCGCATTTCCTCTCCGGAGCTGCCGTAAGCTGTGCTGGGACGCAGGACGGAAAACTCAATCATCCAGCGGGTGTTATCCCAAAACCTCTCTACGGCGAGAATTTTGTGTCCTTTCAGCTCACGGGCTGAGATATCCCTCATAGACGGCTCCTTTCATCGTTCCTGGTCTCTCTGACGCTTTTTCTGCCATGCCTCCAGCAGCTTGATGATGGTTTCCTGCATCCGCTGGGGCGTATAGCTTTTAGGAAAATACTTCCGCAAGGTGTCAGAGGTAAATGTCACTCGGTCCAGATCACTTTTCTTTTCCTCACCCATGATGACACGCATCATATCGAGGGTCAGATGCCCCTCCTGACTGTATTTTTTGGAGCCGCTGGGCTTGAGAAAGAGAAGGGGTAGCCTGTTCGCTGTCCATTGCGTCCAACAGGTCTACCTGTTCCTCCTTTTTGAGAAAGGACAGCTCATAGGCAGGGTTCAGGGCAATCTTCTTTTCATCCACCATATCCATCAATTCAGGAATCAGCTCTGTCAGACGGATATAGCGCTGAACTTGATTTCTGCTTGAACCAGCCTGCTGAGCCAATATTTCATCGGCTCTCAACTTCGTCCCAACTTGGGACGAAGTTAAATCAACTCGCTCTCCCTGATGTTTCATGGCATCCAGCTTCATCTTGTAGGCAAATGCTCTTTCACTGGGGAGCAGACTTTCTCGTTGCAGGTTGCTGTCAACCATAATGATCGTGGCGGCATCATCATCCAAATCCCGAACAATGACCGGCATGGTCTCCTTTTCTGCCAGCTCACTGGCTCTGTGCCGCCTGTGTCCGGCTACCAGCTCATAACCGCCCTCCGGGTCCGGTCGAGCAATCGCCGGAACCAGAACGCCATACTGCTTGATACTGTCTGCGGTCTCCATCATGGCTTCGTCATCCTTGACTTTGAATGGATGCCCTTTGAACGGGTGCAGTTCCGACAGCGGGATTTCTACTACTTTTTCTCTCTGAGCATCGGCACGGCTCTCCTCCGTAGAAAACAGATCATCTACCGATGCCAGTTCTACTTTTTTCGCGCTGCTTTTCAAGTTTCAACACCTCCTTCGTCAGATTTCGATACCCCTCTGCCACCTTACCGCCAGGGTCATGGACGAAAATGCTTTTTCCCTCTGCGCTAATTTCCTTTGCACGGACAGAGTGTGGAATCTCCGTTCCAAAGACTTTGATTTTACTTCCATAGGTGTCCCGCAGCAAAGCAGCAATCTCTTTGGCAAAGTTGGTGCGGTTATCCACCATCGTCAGCAGGATACCGTCAATCTGGAGCTTTGGATTGATCTGCCGTTTTACCTTGCTGACCGTAGATAAAAGCTGTTCCAGTCCTTTGGCGGGCAGATACTCTGCCTGAACGGGAATTATGATCCTGTTCGCAGCCGCCAGCGCATTGACCGTAAGCATCCCCAACGAGGGCTGACAGTCAATCAGGATATGGGAATATTGTCCCTTCAGTGTGTCCAGATATTGCCGTAAAACCGTTTCACGGCTCATGGCGTTTACCAGAGAAACCTCCATACCGGAAAGCTGAATATCCGCAGGCATCAGGTCAACGCCTTCTGCATGATGCAGAATACCTTCTCCGGGGCGTATAGGCTGATCCATCAGAATTTTGCCCATTGCATCCGACAGTGTAAATGGCAGCTTGTCCGGTTGCGGATTTCCCAAGCTGATTGTCAGACTTCCTTGTGGGTCCCCGTCGATCAGAAGCACTTTCTTTCCGGCCTGTGCCAGACCTATTCCCAAGTTCGCACAGGTTGTTGTTTTGCCAACGCCGCCTTTCTGGTTGGCGATGGCGATGATTTGCGTGTTCAAATAAACCTCCTCCTTCTACAAAAAATATCCCTATTCCGAAAAATAGGGATGAAAAAAGCCGCTTACTCAAATAAATGAATAAACGGCTATGTAAGAAATATTCGATTGTAAGTAAAGTTTTATATCACTGCAAAATAACGAAGTGCATCTTTGATTGCTTCTACCTTTTCTGGTGTCGGATGTTTCCTCGGCTGTTTCAATTCTTCTACCGCATTAGGAGCATCATACATCGGCAATCCCAAATTTCGCTTTACCTCTGCGATATATGCGGTATGTACCTTGAAGCCGTATTTCGCTTCTATGTACTCCTTAATCATTTTGTAGGTCACTTTTTCTTTGGGCTTATACGCTTCGGCTCTTTTAGCAATACTATCTACCGGAATCTTGCCCTCGCCCTCTCCAAACTCCACATCAATGTGGATATAACTGTCGGCTTTTTTGTGGGATAAAAGAACTACCGTCTCTACATGCTTCGTCCTCGGGAACAGATCCACCGGCTGGACCTCCACGGCCTTATATCCGTGCTCGGTCAGCCACTTGGCATCCCTTGCCGCTGTTGCGGCGTTGCAGCTGACCATGACCACGGTCCGCGGGGCCATCTCGGCAATGGCGGTCAGGGTCGCCTCGTCGCAGCCCTTGCGGGGCGGGTCTACGACGATCACGTCGGGACGCGCGCCCTCGGCGGCGAGCTGGGCGGCGGCTGCACCGGCATCCTGACAGCGGAAGTCCGCTCTGTCCGCGTCCAGTCCCAGCCGTGCAGCGGTCTCCTTCGCGCCCTCGACAGCCTGCGGCACGACCTCAACGCCGACTAAGCGCTTGCAGTCTGCCAGCATCGAAAGCCCAATCGTACCCATGCCGCAGTACAGGTCCAGCAAAAAATCGTCCGGATTCAGCCCGGCGTACTCCCGCGCCTTGGCGTAGAGCACCTCGGCGGCGGGGGTGTTGACCTGGTAAAATTCATGCACACCCATCCGCAGCGGCACACCGGCCAGCGTGTCCTCAATGACGCCGGGGCCCAGCACGGTGCGGGTCCTGCGGCCTAAAATAACGTTCGTCCGCTCACTGTTGCGGTTGACCAAAATTTGTCGTTAAGGCAAACTCTTTTTGCAGTGTGGCGCAAATTTCCGCCTCGTTCGGCAGACCGTTGCCGTTTACCACAAAGCACAAAAGCCGCTGCCCGCTGTGCCAGCCCTGACGCATGTACAAATGGCGCACGCGGCCCGCGTGGGTCTCCTCGTTGTAGGCAGTGATGCCGTTCTCCTCCAGCAGCGCACAGGCGCGGGCGGCCAGCTCGTTCATCCACGCGGGCTGCAGCTTGCAGTCGGTGCAGGCCACAATGCGGTGGCTGCGCCCGGCAAAAAAGCCGGTCACAATATGCCCGTTCTCGTCGGTGCCCACGGGCAGCTGGACCTTGTTGCGGTAGCGGTCCGTGTCGGGTGCGCCCAGCACGTCCGGCACCGGTACGTCCAGCTTGCCCAGCCGCGCAAAGGCGTCCCGTACAAACTGGGTCTTGGCGGCGCACTCGGCCTCATAGCTGATATGCCGCAGCCCGCAGCCACCGCAGGGGCCGGCCACCGGGCAGTCCTGCCTGACGCGGCCCGGCCCGGCGGTCAACAGCTTCTCCACGCGGCCAAAGGCATAGGTTTTCATCGGCTTGACAATGCGCACCTTGGCCACGTCGCCGGGGGCGGTCAGCGGCACAAAAACGGCCTGACCGTCCTTGTGGGCCACGCCGTTTCCGTCATTGGAGAGCGCTTCGATCTCCAGAGTAATGATCTGATTTTTCGCAAAAGGCATGTCTGCTCCTTATAAATAGTGCGGGAAATGTTACGGGTTGATGGCCTGCGGTGCGGCAGGACCCTCCTTCTCCAGCGTGGCCAGGTACTTGCTCGGCGGCACGCCCTTGACCTTTTTGAACACGCGGGAAAAATAGAACTGGTCAAAAAAGCCCACAGATACGGCGATTTCCGCAATCGACAGGCTGGAATTCTTCAGCAGGCTGCACGCCTCGCTGATGCGGTAGCTTGTCAGGTAGTCAATGGGGCTCTGTCCGACGTTCGACATGAACACGCGGTACAGGTGGCTGCGGCTGACGCCGACGGCCTTGGCAATATCGTCCACCGAAATATCATGCGAGTAGTTGAACTGGATATACTTGATGGCGGCCAGCACGTACTGGCTGCTGGACGAGCCCACGTTGGGCATCGCCTCGCGGGCCTCCTTCATCAGGTGCGCCATAAAGATATACAGATAGCCCGTCATCAGGGCCTCACACTGCGGCTCCGGCCCGCGGGAGAGGTAGATGTTGTACAGCGCCTCCCGCACGGTCTGCGGGTCCTTGCAGTGGTGTACGGGGTGCGCGTCTGAGAACGGCGTCTGCTGCACCAGCTTGTTGGCACACGCGCCGTTGAAGCCGACCCAGTAGTACTCCCACGGGTCGGTCTCGTCGGCGGCGTAGGTGATGAGCTGGTTCGGCTTGGCCAGGAACAGATCGCCCTCCTGCAGCGTGTGCGAGGCCCCGTTGACCTGATACACACCCTTGCCCGCCACCACCAGATGGATCAGGTAGTGGTCGCGCACGCCGGGACCCCAGGTATGGCCCGGCTGGCAGTATTCATGCCCGCAGTTAAAAATCGAGAGCTCGACGTTGTCGGTGTAGCTCTGCTTGTAGGATTGCTTCATCTCATTGATGGTCATGGCGGCACCTCGCTCGTGTGATATTTTCATTATACCAAGCTATTCATCAAAAGTCCATAAAAGAGGCGGAAAAAATGTTTGCCTTTTTTTGCAGGATTTGCTATACTGAAAACAAGAAACCCGCAGAGAGCCGCTCCTTTGGCTGTCTGCCTAAAAACATAAGGCTCAATTTGTGCATATCTACGAAAAGAGCCGCCCGACAGGAAAGGTGAGTGGAATCATGGCAAATACCATTGAACTCAAACAGCAGATCGCACAGGGCGAATACGACGCCGCCTTTGCCAAGCTGTACGGTGCAGACGCCGTGCAGGAGCAGCGCAAGCGCTATACCGACCTGATCGACGAATTTGAAAAGAAATACGGAACCAACCGCACGGTGCGCCTCTATTCCGCCCCGGGCCGCACCGAGATCGGCGGCAACCACACCGACCACAACAACGGCGTGGTGCTGGCAGGCTCTGTCAACCTGGATATGGTGGCCGTCGTCTCCCCGAATGAGGAAAATGTCATCCGCGTCAAGTCCCTGGGCTTTGACAAAATTGACGATGTCGATGTCACCAACCTCGTCCCGCAGCCGCGCGAGGCCGAGCACTCCGCGTCCCTGATCCGCGGCGTAGCCAAGGGCATTGTGGATGCAGGCGGCAAGGTGGGCGGCTTTGACTGCTACACCACCAGCAACGTGCTGCGCGGCTCCGGTCTGTCCAGCTCCGCAGCCTTTGAGGTCTGCATCGGTGCCATCCTGCGCGGCGAGTACAACAACAATGACATGGAGAAGTTCAACCAGGTCAAGATCGCCCAGATCGGCCAGTATGCCGAGAATGTGTTCTTCGGCAAGCCCTGCGGTCTGATGGACCAGACCGCCTGCGCCGTCGGCGGCGTTATCACCATCGACTTCAAGGACCCGGCCCACCCGGTGGTCGGCCAGACGGCCATCGACCTGGCGAAGCACGGCTTTGTCATGTGCATCAGCGATACGAAGGGCAGCCACGCCGACCTGACCGACGACTATGCCGCCATCCGCCGTGAGATGGAGAGTGTGGCCGAGCAGTTCGGCAAAAAGGTCCTGCGCGAGGTCGATGAGGACGAGTTCTACAAGGCTCTGCCCAAGCTGCGCAAGGCCGTGGGGGACCGCGCCGTCGTGCGTGCGATGCACTTCTACAACGACTGCCGCCGCGCCGCCCAGCTCTGCGACGCCGTGCGCGAGGATGATTTTGATACGTTCCTGCGCCTGATTATCGAGGGCGGTCACTCCAGCTTTGAGTTCAACCAGAACGCCTACAGCATCAAGAACCCGAAGGAGCAGGGTGTGCCTGTGGCCCTGGCCCTGAGCCAGCGCGTGCTGAATGGCCGCGGCGCGTGGCGTCTGCAGGGCGGCGGCTTTGCCGGCACCATTCAGGCGTTTGTGCCCGTTGACCTGCTGGACGCCTACAAGGCCGCCATCGACGGCTGCTTCGGCGAAGGCAGCTGCCACGTCCTGAACATCCGCAACTACGGTGCCGTGCCCGTGACGCCGGATATGTGAGCGCATACATAAAAGAGTGTAAATAAAGCCGCAGCTGTGCAGAAAACGCATAGCTGCGGCTTTTTGTGCTTTTTTAATATCATCGTGCGGTAGGGACCGGGCATGCCCGGCCCGGCGGCTGCCCGCAAACGAGCGCCTCCGTACAGCCGCGGGCCGCACATGTGCGGCCCCTACAAACCAGGGGACAGGCAGGCAGCAACTCCGCAGAGGTCGGCGTCCCCGACGACCCGTGGCCGTTTCCGTCGCAGCAAGCGCCCATGGGATGTATAAAGGCATCCCACAGCCCGTAGGGGCGGATTCCATATCCGCCCAGGCACCCTCCGCAACCGCAGACCTCAGGGGAGGGATAAATCCCTCCCCTGAATCGCAGCCTCATTTCCCGTTCCTCTCCCAGATCAGTGCCAGCCCCTTGAACAGCAAATCAGCGTCATAGATGATCTTCCGCTTGCAGCAGGGCATAATGTACGGCGCTAACCCGCCGGTGGCGACCACGGTCAGCGGCTGGCCCAGCTCGGCCTCAACGCGGTCCGCTAACCCGTCCAGCATGGCGGCGGTGCCGAACATGGCCCCGTTGTTCAGCGCGGCGACGGTGTTCGCGCCAATCAGATGCTCCGGCGGCTCGGGCGCGATGGGCGGCAGCTGCGCCGTGCCCGCGCTGATGGCCCGCAGGCTCGTCTGCACGCCGGGCACGATGAACCCGCCCAGAAACACTTTTTTGTCCGATATAACGTTGTATGTCGTCGCCGTGCCTAAATCCACGGTCATGCAGGGCAGGGGATAGTGCTCCGCTGCCGCAGCGGCATCGGCGATGCGGTCCCGGCCCACCTTGGAAGGCTCGTCCACGGCGAAGGTCAGCCCGGTGTCCAGCATGTAATTCACGACCAGCGCCTCGCGCCCGGTCAGCCGCTTGCAGGCGGCGGCCAGCACGCCGGTCAGCCGCGGCACGACGCTGCACACAATAACGCCCTCACAGGCGGTGGGGTCCACAGGCAGGCGCCGCAGCAGAAATTTCATCTCGGCGGCGTACTCGTCCTCGGTGCAGCGGAGGCGGGTGACCATGCGGGTCGTGAACGCAATGGTGCGGTGATCCGCCTCGTCCAGCCCGCCAATGCAGATGTTGGAGTTGCCGATGTCAACTGCTAAAACCATAGTGAAGTCCTTTTTATAGATAAAAGATAAGAGGTAATAGATAAAAAAGGTGGATCGCGGCTCTTTGCGCCGCTCAAAAATATTATACGCATTTGCATAGAAAGCGTCAATCTGCTATAATGACTACAGCGTAATTTTGTTTTCGCCAAAGGCGAAAACTCCACTATTTTATTATCTTTTATCTATATCTCTTATCTACTAATAAGGTGTTGATTTTTTTATGCTGCTTTCCAACAAAACCGTTGTCCTCGGCATCACAGGGGGCATCGCCGCCTACAAAATGCCCAACGTGGCGCATACACTCGTCAAGCTGGGCGCGGATGTACACGTTCTTATGACGAAAAACGCCACCGAGTTTATCTCGCCGCTGGTGTTTGAGACGCTGACCCGCCGCCGCTGCCAGGTCGATACGTTTGACCGCAACTTCCAGTACGACGTGGCCCATATCAGCCTTGCCAACGCGGCAGATTTGATGCTCATCGCCCCGGCCACGGCCAACGTTATCGCCAAGCTGGCCCACGGTCAGGCCGACGACATGCTGACCACCGTCACGCTGGCCGCGACCTGCCCCAAGCTGGTCGCGCCCGCCATGAACACCCACATGCTCGAAAACCCCATCACCCAGGATAACCTCAAAACGCTGGAGCACTACGGCTTCACGGTCATCCCGTCCGGTTCCGGTATGCTGGCCTGCGGCGACGTCGGCTCGGGCCGTCTGCCCGATGAGGGTGTGCTGGTCGACTACGTCCTGCGGGAGCTGGCCTGCGCGAAAGACCTTAAAGGCAAAAAGGTCGTCGTCTCTGCCGGTGCCACGCAGGAGCCGATGGACCCCGTGCGCTACCTGACGAACCACTCCACCGGCAAGATGGGCTACGCCGTGGCCCGCGCCTGTATGCTGCGCGGCGCAGACGTCACGCTGCTGGCGTCCACCGGCTGCACGCTGCCGCCCGTGCCGTTTGTAAAGACCGTTCCGTTCACCACTGCCGCCGACCTGTTTGAGGCTGTCAAGGCAAACGCCATGGACGCTGACGCCCTCGTCATGGCCGCCGCCGTGGCCGACTACCGCCCGGCCACTGTCGCCGCGGACAAGGTCAAAAAGCACGACGGCGAGATGAATATTGCCCTGGAACGCACCGACGATATTTTAGCCTGGGTTGGTGCGCATAAGCCGGAAAAGCTGTTTGTCTGCGGCTTCTCGATGGAGACCCGTGACTTGATTGAAAACAGCACGGCCAAGCTGCACAAGAAGAACATGGACATGATCGTGGCCAACAACCTGAAGGTGCCCGGCGCAGGCTTCGGCGTGGACACGAACGTTGTGACCATCATCACCGCCCAAGGCGTCACCGAGCTGCCCCTCCAGAGCAAGGATGCCGTCGCCGGTCACATCGCAGACGCGATTGCGGGAAAGTAAGAAACAGACTGCAAACGGCCAAAGCCCTTTCCCGAAACAAAAAATCATACCACCGCCCCCACCTGCATATTCATTTGTGAATCATGCAAAGGGGGCGTTTTTATGTGCGGAATTGCGGGGCAGGTCGGGCGCGACCCCCGGACCATCCAGCGGCGGTACGCGGCCTACTGCGCCATGCAGCAAACGCTGGCGCGGCGCGGGCCGGACCAGCGCGGTATGTACATCTGCGGCGCGGCGGCGCTCATCCACGCGCGGCTGGCGGTTGTGGATCTCGAAAACGGCCTGCAGCCCATGCAGCTGGACTGGCAGGGTGAAACCTACGTGCTGGTTTATAACGGCGAGCTCTACAACACGCCCGAACTGCGCGCCGCACTGGCCGCCCGCGGGCACAGCTTCAACGGGCACTCCGACACCGAGGTACTGCTCCACGCTTTTGCCGAGTGGGGCGCAAACTGCGTGCCCAGGTGCAACGGTATTTTTGCGTTTGCGGTCTGGCAGCAGAACGCAGGTACGCTGTTTTTGGCGCGGGACCGCTGCGGCGTCAAGCCGCTGTTCTACACGCAGGCGGAGGACTCGCTGATATTTGGCAGTGAGCTGAAGACCCTGCTGGCGCACCCGGCTGTGCCGCCCCGCGTCGATGCCAACGGCTTGGCCGAGGTGCTGCTGCTTGGCCCCGGGCGCACGCCGGGCTGCGGCGTGTTTCAAAATGTGCGGGAGCTGCTGCCCGGCCAGTACGCTGTCTATGAGACCCAAACCGCCCGCCTGACCCTGCACACCTACTGGCGGCTCGAGGACCACGACCACCCCGACGACTTCGCCGCCACGGCCCGTAGGGTGCGCGACCTCGTCACCGATGCTATCGAGCGGCAGCTCGTGTCCGACGTGCCCGTGGCAACGTTTTTGTCCGGCGGGTTGGATTCCAGCCTGATCTCGGCCATTGCCGATGCGCATTTTACGGCGCAGGGCAACCAGCTGCAAACGTTCTCGGTGGGCTACCGTGATAACAAAAAGTACTTCCACGCGACAAAATTTCAGCCCGGCGCGGATGCACCCTACATCCGCAAAATGAACGACTTTCTCCATGCCAGGCACCACTGGGTCACGCTGGACACGCCGGAGCTTGTGCCCGCGCTGTACGCCGCGGTGGACGCCCGCGACCTGCCCGGCATGGCGGACGTGGATGCGTCGCTGCTCGTGTTCTGCCGGCATATCAAGCCCCACGCCACGGTGGCGCTGTCGGGGGAGTGCGCGGACGAAATTTTCGGCGGCTACCCGTGGTACCGCGACCCCACGGTGCGCGAACGGTACGGCTTCCCATGGGCGCAGTCCACGGCCTACCGCGCGTCGTTCATCAAGCCCGGTGTGCTGGGCGGCATCGACCCGGCAGCGTTCGTGGATGAACGCTATCGCGCCACGCTGGCACAGACCTCCGTCCGCCCCGGCCTGCCCGCCGCAGAACAGCGGATGCGCCAGATGATGAACCTGAATTTCAAATGGTTCATGCAGACGCTGCTGGACCGCAAGGACCGCATGAGCATGTACAGCGGCCTCGAGGTCCGCGTGCCGTTCTGCGATTACCGCATTGCGGAGTATCTCTACTCGGTCCCATGGGAGTTCAAGGACTATCACGGGCAGGAAAAGGGCCTCCTGCGCGAGGCCATGCGCGGCGTGCTGCCCGACGAGGTTCTGTGGCGGCGCAAAAGCCCGTACCCCAAAACGTGGAACCCCAGCTACCTGGCTGCCGTCTCGGCGGAGCTGCGCACCGTCCTGAACGACCCCGCCGCGCCGCTTCTGCGCATCATTCGGGCGGACGCGCTGGAAACGCTGCTGGCCTCCGGCGCGGATAACCCCATCCCGTGGTACGGTCAGCTGATGACCACGCCCCAGACTATCGCGTGGTTTTTGCAGCTGAACTATTGGCTGGCAAAGTATAAGGTGGAGCTGGTGTGAACTTGCGGCGGGGTGGGGCACCCCGCCCTGCGTGTATCATTTATGCGGGGACGTAGGGCGGCATGCCTTCATGCCGCCGTGCCCGTTTCCGTCACCGCAAGCTTCCCGCCACCACCGTAGGGGCGGATTCCCGATCCGCCCGCGAACCAAACGCAGCCGCACACGGCCCGGGCACATATACAAGGCGCTCCTGCGTCACGCTGTACGCACACAAACGCAAAAATAATTTATTTACCCTTCCCATCTGTTCAAACCCGCCAAAACGTGCTATAATAACCCAATAGGACTATAAATAGAGAAGGGAGTCTCCTCATGCAGCAGGAAACTGTCATCGTTCTGGATTTCGGCGGCCAGTATAATCAGCTGATCGCCCGCCGCGTCCGCGAATGCAACGTATATTGCGAGATTTATTCGTACCGCACCGACCTTGCCAAAATCAAGGCCAAAAACCCCAAGGGCATCATCTTCACCGGCGGCCCCAACAGCGCCTACCTGCCGGATTCGCCCACGATTGACCCCGAAATTTATAACTGGGGCGTGCCTATCCTCGGCATCTGCTACGGCAGCCAGCTGATGATGCACATGCTGGGCGGCAAGGTCTGCAAGGCACCCGAGCGCGAGTACGGCAAGACGCTGGTCGACTTGGACACCGCCAGCCCGCTGTTTGACACGCTGCCCGCGCAGAATGTCTGCTGGATGAGCCATAACGACTACATCGAGCAGGCCGCCCCCGGCTTTGAGATCGTGGCCCACACGCCCAACTGTCCCGTGGCTGCCGCGCAGGATAAGGCACGCGGCCTCTACGCCGTGCAGTTCCACCCCGAGGTCCTGCACACCGAGAACGGCACGAAAATTCTGCATAACTTCGTCTATAATGTCTGCCGCTGCGCCGGTGACTGGAAGATGGATTCCTTCGTGGAAAACTCCGTCAAGGCCCTGCGCGAAAAGATCGGCGACGGCAAGGTGCTCTGCGCCCTGTCCGGCGGCGTGGATTCCAGCGTCTGCGCGGCCATGCTGGCCAAGGCCATCGGCAAGCAGCTGACCTGCGTGTTCGTGGACCACGGTCTGCTGCGCAAGAATGAGCGCGAGCAGGTTTGCGAGGTCTTTGGCGAGGGCGGCCAGTTCGACATCAACTTTGTCTGCGTCGATGCCCGTGACCGCTTCTACAAGAAGCTGGCCGGTCAGGACGCCCCCGAGCGCAAGCGCAAAATCATCGGCGAGGAGTTCATTCGCGTCTTTGAGGATGAGGCTAAAAAGATCGGTGCTGTGGACTTTTTGGCACAGGGTACGATTTACCCCGACGTGGTCGAGTCCGGCCTCGGCGGCGAATCTGCCACGATCAAGAGCCACCACAACGTCGGCGGCCTGCCCGACTACGTTGACTTTAAGGAAATCGTCGAGCCGCTGCGCGACCTGTTCAAGGACGAGGTCCGTCAGGCTGGCCGTGAGCTGGGCCTGCCGGAGTACCTTGTCGCCCGCCAGCCGTTCCCCGGCCCGGGCCTGGCCATCCGCATCATCGGCGATGTGACCCCCGAGAAGGTCGCCATCGTGCAGGATGCCGACGCCATCTGGCGTGAGGAGATCGACAAGCTGCCCATGGCCCAGCGCCCGAGCCAGTACTTTGCCGCACTGACCAACATGCGCAGTGTCGGCGTCATGGGCGACGAGCGCACCTATGATTACGCCATCGCCCTGCGCGCCGTCACCACGACGGATTTCATGACCGCCGAGGTCACGATCCTGCCGACGGAGACCATCACCACCGCCGCCAACCGCATCGTGAACGAGGTCAAGAACATCAACCGCGTCATGTTTGACTACACCACAAAACCGCCGGCAACGATTGAGTTTGAGTAACCCCTAACCCTGCCATCCCGCCTTGGCCTGACGCCTGGCGGGGAATTTTTTTGTTGCGCGGGGGGCGCGGGTGGTGTACAATGGTCTATAATACGGTGAAGCGCCATTCGCGGAAAGGACACTCCCATGAAAGAAATCCCCATTACATCCTTTGACAACCTCCAAATCGGCCAGGCGGAAAACACGGCGGCGGGCACGGGCTGCACGGTGATGCTGCTGGGCAAGGACGGCGCCCCGGCGGGGCTGGATGTACGCGGCGGCGGGCCGGCCTCGCGAGAGAGCGAGTTGCTCAAGCCGCTGGCGGCGGCGCAGGTCATCCACGCCATTGTGCTGGCGGGCGGCAGCGCCTTCGGACTGGATGCCGCAGGCGGCGTCATGCGGTATCTCGAGGAACGCGGCATCGGCTTTGACGTAGGTGTGACGAAAGTGCCCCTCGTCTGCCAGTCCGACCTGTTCGATTTGACCGTCGCCGACGCCGCACCCGGCCCGATGCGGCCATGGCCTACGCGGCCTGCGTCAACGCCGAGACCGGCAACTACCGCGACGGCAACCACGGCGCGGGTACCGGTGCGACTGTCGGCAAGCTGCTGGGCATGGACCATTGCATGAAATCCGGCATCGGCAGCTACGCCGTGCAGGTGGGTGACCTGAAGGTCGGCGCGCTCGTCGCGGTCAACGCGGTGGGTGACGTCTACGATTTTGAGACGGGCCGCAAGGTCGCCGGGCTGCGGGCTGACGACGGCAAAACGTTTTTGGATTCCGAGCGGGTACTGATGCGGCAGCTCGACGCGCCACAGGAAAAATTTGTCGGAAACACGACACTTGGCATCCTTTTCACCAATGCAAAGCTCGACAAGGCGCGGCTGTGCAAGGCCGCGGGCATGGCGCACGACGGTTACGCCCGCGCCATCCGCCCGGTGCACACCTCGATGGACGGCGACAGCATCTACGCGGTCTCGCTGGGCGACGTGCCCGCTGACCTCGATGCCGTCGGCGTGATCGGCGCGCGGGTCATGGCTAAGGCCATCGTCCGGGCCGTGGAGGCCGCAGACAGCGCGTACGGCTTCCCGGCGGCGCGGGATATGTAAAGTCGGCCCTGCCCCGATACCGTGGGGGCGGATTCCATACCCGCCCGGGCACCGTGCTGTTGCCGCAGGTCGGCTTCAATACAGCATTGCGCCCGCCCCAAAATCGCGGTATAATAGTGCCAGAATCACAACAGGGGAGAACCACCACACGCTATGCCAAAATTGGACGAACAAATCAAAACGCTGGCGGGCTACTTTGCGGCGGACTGTGAGCCGGACGGCAAGCTGACGCTGCAATTGGAGGTCGAGCACTTCCTCACCCGGTCCGACGGCCAGCCCCCGGCCTTTGCCGATGTGCAGGCCGCGCTGCGCGATTTGCAGCAGCAGACAGACGCGCCGATCATCACCGACGGCGAATATTTCGGCTACAGCGGCCCGGCACTGACGGCCACGCTGGGGCCCGTGTGCCAGCTGCGCATCAGCCTAGCCCCGCTGCGCGACGTGCAGGACATCATGGATCTGTACAACCGCTTCTATTTGCAGTTGGGGCTGGCGCTGGCTGCCCACGGGCTGCGCGCCTGGACGGCGGGCTGCCACCCGACCTGCCATGCCGAGGATCTGCCCCTGGTGCCCCGTACCCGGGACGAGGCCATGGACGCCTACCTGCGGGAAAAGGGGGGCCTGCAGCGTGCAGATGATGCGCGCCACGGCGGCGACGCAGGTGTCCATTGACTATCAGGATGAGACCGATTTTGTCCGCAAAATGCGCGCGGCCAGCCTGCTGACGCCGTTCTTTGCGCTGCTCGCGACAACGCCCCGGCTCTATCAGGCCAGCCGCAACAGCAGCTACTGCATCCGCACGCGGCTCTGGCAGGATGTGGACCGTGACCGCTGCGGCGTCACGCCGCATCTGATGGACGCGGATTTCGGCTACGCCCGCTATGCGGAGAACGTGCTGACCAAGCCCCAAATCACTGCGCTGCGGCTGGGCCGCGTCAGGGCTGCGGGCGGAAAGATTGCGCCGGAGCTTTACGCCGGGCACGTCAGCCGCCAGGAAACCGCGCAAATTTTGTCCAATTTCTTTTACGATGTACGTCTTAAATCCCGCATTGAGCTGCGCGCCGCGGACAGCATGCCGCCGCGGTACATCGCCGCGTATGTGCAGCTGGTCAAGTCGGTGTTCGGCAGCCCGGCAGCGCTGCAAAATGTGCTGCGCCACTACGCGGGCGCGACGACGCTGGACATCACGTCGGCTAAGCTGGCCGTCTGCAAGGACGGCTACAACGCGCTGGTCTATGGCCGCCCCGTCAGCGGCGAGCTGGCCTGGCTGCTGATGCAGGCCCGCAGCCGCACGCCCTCGCAGGAGGAACGCGCACTGCTCGACCCGTTCATGCAGCTGCTGACGACCCGCAAAACCATCCGCGAGACGGAAAATTACAACGAATAAACGTGCTTTCTGCGGGCATACTGACCCTGAAAGGGGGCATGTGCCATGCGGGAAACATCCTACCACGCGGTCATTGCCGAGATGACTGTCCGCGCACTGTGGGAGCTGCAAAACCTGCTGGACTGCATCCCCGACGCGCTGTGGGACCGCTGCTACGGCGGCGCACCGCTGTGGCAGCACGTCTACCACACCCTGCACGAGCTGGACCAGTGGTTCATCAACCCGCGGGACACCGACTTTGTCGAGCCGCCCATCCACACGCCGCACTTGCAGGAATTGCACATTTACCCGGCAGTGCGTCTTGACAGACCGGCGATAGATGACTATTTTTATACAATCAAGGCCAAGCTGTCCATCTATCTGACCTCGCTCCACGACGAGGATCTGCTGCAGCGGCCCGACAACTGCGAGTGGACGCGGTTTACGCTGATTTTGTCGCAGTATCGGCATTTATACCGCCACATGGGCATGGTGATGGGGTTTTATTGAGGCCGAGACCGGCCTCTGCCCGCGCACGCTGGAGGTGGGGGAGGACCCACCCGCCGCGCCCTACGACCCTTATCAATGAGAGGAACTTTCAAGAAGTATCGCTGTTTTTCGGCGCTTGCGCTGGCAATGTTGCTGCCCGGCTGCGCTGCCGCGCCCGACCTGACGCCGGTCTGGCAGCGCGACCTGCCAGCCAGCGGCGTACATATAGAGCTTGCCAACGCGGCGCTGCTCTCCGACGCGGACGTCTACTACGCCGCAACGCGGGAGGAGCTGTACGCGCACAATGTGTCGGTTTTGCCCGCCGTCAAGGCCGACGGTCAGCCCGTTGTAACGTTTTACGGCGCTGCAGCGCAGGATATTGACCTTGTGTATCTGGAGGACATCGGCGACGTGTACGTCGATTATGACCGCGTCAAGCCGCAGATCAAGCTGGATTACATCCTGACAGAAGGGGACGGGTACGTCTCCTACGAGTTGGACACCGCGTACAATTTTGAGTTCACGGTGACGACACAGACCGGCGAGGATAAGATTCTGGTCGTCAGCGAGAGAAGCGACGTGAAATGAAAATGCCCTGCCCGGGTTGGCCGAGCGGGGATTTTTGTGCGTTAAAGGCCTTCCCCTTTGGGGAGAGGTGGCCGAGGCCCCGCCCGAGGTCGGATGAGGAGAAAGTCCGCGCGATTTCCCACATACGGGCAGTCACGGGAACTCAGCCCTCATCAGTCGCCTGCGGCGACAGCTTCCCCCGATGGGGAAGACTTTGCTGTCGTTGCCGCCCACAGCCTCACTTCCTCTCCGGCAAATCCACCGTCGTCGTCGGGAAGGCAAACTCGCAGCCTTCCTCCTGCATCAAATCCAAAATTTGCAGATTCAGCGTGTTTTTACCTGCATAAAATCCCGCAGATTGACTTTGGTGATGTACACCCGGCACGCCAGATCAATGCTGTAGTCGTTGAATTTATCCAGCGCAATCGTCACGCCGTCGGGCTGCACGTCGGGCTGGGCTTGCAGCATGGCGGTCAGATCGGCGGTCAGCTGTTCGAATTTTTTTGCGCGGGGTGTCGTAGGTCAGACCAATCGTAAACTTCCACAGGCGGCTCTGGCGGCGGTCATAGTTTTGGATGTACTCCGCTGTGATTTTGGAATTTTCTATCGTGATAGCGACATTATCCGGGCTGCGGATGCGGGTGGAGCGGAAGGAAATGTCCTCAACAGTGCCCTCGCAGTCGCCAAGCACGATGTAATCCCCGATGCCGAAGGGCCGCTCCAACACTAGTGTGATGCCCGCAATCAGGTTGTTCAGTGTGGACTGCGCGGCCAGCGAGACCGCCAGTCCGGCGACACCCGCGCCGGTCAGCAGGCCGGAGACCGGCACGCCGAGGCGGTCCAGCATGGCGATACCCGCAAACAGGCCGACCAGCGCATGAAAGATGTTCTCAAAAAAGTGTCCCATCGTCTGATTTGTTTCTAAATCCAGATGGTTCTGGGCACTGCGCAGCAAAAGCCGGGTGACCGGGGCCGCACGCCAGCAGCCGAGCGAGATGTAGAAGATGACCAGCAGGTCGGCAGCCAGATTCAGGTATTGCAAAAAAACGGCGTCGCGCACCAGCTCAAAGGGCAGCGACTTGACGGCAGCTGCGCCCAGCAGTACCCGAAAAAGGCCCGCCACCGGCGTAAGGAAACTGTCCAACAAGATGTAAAGCCACGATGCCATGTGACTTTTTGCGCGGCCCAGAAAACGCCGGGCGGCGAGCTTGTACACCTCGGGTGCACCGGCAGCCGCCAGCGCCAGCAGCGCCGCGGGCAGAAACGAGAGAAAATCGTGGGTGAGTTCTTCCATGGTGGGTACCTCGGTTGGGATGAAATAAGGGTGGTCCCGTTAGCGGGCGTTTACGGGTAGGTGCAGGGCCGGACATTGCGGGGTTGCGAGCACGGGGCCACAGTTGAGCGCAGCGAAACTGGGGAGCGAGCAATGTTTGCCCCCGCGGGGCAAACAACCGCACGAGCGTGCCAGCTTTGCTGGCTGACGGCGCTCGTTGTGCGCCGTCAAGCGTCCGGCCCCTACGGTGCTCCTCAGTGGACCGGAGGGGTCAAGACCGCTCCGCAGTGGGCTGTCGTTGGCGGGCGAGAATTTCCTTAATTATACCACACCCCCTTGCATTTTGTAAAATCTATGCTATAATACTTCCCAGAAAGTCTGTTTCAGGGCGGGGTGTGATTCCCCACCGGCGGTGAGCGGCATGGCCCGCAAGCCCGCGACCAGCTGCAAATGCGGCTGCTGACCCGGTGTGATTCCGGGGCCGACGGTTAAAGTCCGGATGAAAGAAACGGAAAGCTGTTTGCTTTGCTTTTTTTCGCGCCCTGTCGTATATTTTGCGGCAGGGCGTTTCGTTTTGGCAAGGGCAGGGCAGAGCCTCCCGGGTTTCGTGAGCTGACTTTCACAAATTTTTTAACGGGAGGCATCTTCTCATGCAAAACAAGACTACCAACATCCGCAAGCTCACCGGCACCGCCATGCTCGGCGCTGTCGCCGCCGTACTTATGTACATGGAGTTTCCGATCCCCATCATGCCGTCCTTCATCAAGCTGGACGTGTCCGAGCTGCCCGCGCTGCTGGCCGCCTACGCCTACGGGCCGGTGTCCGGCATCGCTGTGTGCCTGATCAAAAACCTCATCAAGCTGCCCAGCACCAGCACTGCTGCGGTGGGTGAACTGTTCAATTTCGTCATGGGTGCGTTGTTTGTAGGCGTCGCCGGCTTTGTGTACAAGCGCAGCAAGACCCGCCGCAGCGCACTCATCGGCGCAGGGCTGGGTGCACTGATCATGGCCGTTGTGTCCGTGCCGTACAACTACTTCATCGTCTACCCGGCCTATGTGGTTTTGTATCATCTGCCGCTCGAGGCCATCATCGGTATGTACCAGGCCATCAACCCCAGCGTGGACGGCCTGCTGACCTGCCTGATCACCTTCAACTTCCCGTTTACTTTGTTTAAAGGTCTGCTGGACGCGGCGCTCTGCTTCCTGATTTACAAGCCGCTGTCCGGCGTGCTGCACGGGAGAAAGTAAGAAAGGCTTCCCCCGCGCAGGGGGAAGCTGTCACCGAAGGTGACTGATGAGGGCCGGGTTGACGCAACCACTCGTCTATGGGCGGCAAGGAGAGCTTCGCCCATCCGGCCTCGGGCGGGGCCTCGGCCACCTTCCCCGATGGGGAAGGCTCTCCTCCAAAACCACACACGCTGCCGCATTTGCCCCACTTTTGTGCAAACCGTCTGAACTGCACAACGAAATATCGTTGACTTTGCCAAAAACCTGTGGTACACTAACTTCACAACAACAGAATAGCAACTTATCAAGAGCGGCTGAGGGAACAGGCCCGATGAAGCCCGACAACCTGCGTGTATGCGCAAGGTGCCAAGTCCTGCGGGAAACCGAAAGATAAGCGTTACCGCGCGCAGTCTTTCCGGCTGCGCGCTTTTTGTTTCCACGGTTGCGTTTCTGCCGAATATTTTATAGGAGGCTTTCCCCAATGTCCAAAGTTCTTTTCACGTCCGAATCCGTCACCGAGGGGCATCCCGACAAAATCTGCGACCAGATCTCCGACGCCATCCTCGACGCCATCCTGGCGCAGGACCCCGGTGCCCGCGTTGCCTGCGAGACGACCTGCTCCACCGGCCTCGTCCACATCATGGGCGAGATCACGACCAGCTGCTACGTGGACATCCCCGGCACGGCGCGCGAGGTCATCCGCTCCATCGGCTATGACCGCGCCAAGTACGGCTTTGACTGCGACACCTGCGGCGTCATCACCAACATCGACGGCCAGAGCCCCGACATTGCGCTGGGCACCAACGACGACGTGGCCGGTGCGGGCGACCAGGGCATGATGTTCGGCTACGCCTGCAACGAGACGCCCGAGCTGATGCCGCTGCCCATCAGCTTGGCCCACAAGCTGGCCAAGCGCCTGACCGAGGTGCGCAAGAACGGCACGCTGGATTACCTGCGCCCGGACGGCAAAAGCCAGGTCACCGTGGAGTACGACGACGGCAAGCCCGTGCGCATCGACGCGGTGGTCATTTCCAGCCAGCACAGCCCCGACATCACCCAGGAGCAGCTGCATGAGGACATCCGCCGCGAGGTCATTGAAAAGGTCATTCCCGCCGAGCTGCTGGACGAGAACACCAAGTACTACATCAACCCCACCGGCCGCTTTGTTGTGGGCGGCCCGCAGGGCGACTCCGGCCTGACGGGCCGCAAGATCATCGTGGACACCTACGGCGGCTATGCCCGCCACGGCGGCGGTGCGTTCAGCGGCAAGGACCCCAGCAAGGTGGACCGTTCCGCCGCGTATGCCGCCCGCTGGGTCGCCAAAAACGTGGTTGCAGCGGGCCTGGCCACCAAGTGCGAGGTCGAGCTGGCCTATGCCATCGGCGTGGCAAAGCCCGTCTCCATCATGGTGGACACCTTCGGCACCGGCACCGTTGCCGACGAGAAGATCGTGCAGGCTGTCGAGAAGGTCTTTGACCTGACGCCCGCCGCCATTATCCGCGACCTTGACCTGCGCAAGCCCATCTACCGCCAGCTGGCCGCCTACGGCCACATGGGCCGCGAGGACCTGGGCGTGAAGTGGGAGAACACAGACCGCGTGGAGGCCCTGAAGGCCGCCGTGGCGGAGTAAATCAGCAGGAATTTTTCCGGTCCCCCGTGCAGCGTATGCGCGGGGGATTTTTTGTTTGTGCGTAGCGCACCGGTAGGGGGCCCGGACGTGTCCGGCCCTTACGTGCGTGGTGATTATTTTTACGTGCGCGGCGGCGCGGGGGCCGGGCCCGATACATTCATTTACTGCAAATAAATTTGCCAAATGCCGCGCAATGCGGTATAATACCCTTATCTATGAAAGTGCGGCGATTTTGCGGAAGGGGGGCGGCTATGGAACAGCAGGAACAACAGCTTATGAAGCTGGAAGGCACCGTCGAGCACGTCATCTACGAGAACGCCGACTCCGGCTACGCGGTGTTCGAGGTGGACGCGGGCGGCACCGACGTGGTCGTCGCCGGCAACGTCGGCGGGGTGGACAACGGCATGAGCGTGACCGTCTACGGCCATATGGTCAACCACCCCAGCTACGGCGAGCAGTTCCGCGCCGAGAGTATCGAAGCGCGCCTGCCCGAGGACCGCACCGCCATTTTAAGCTACCTGTCCAGCGGCGTGCTGCCCTATATCGGGCCGTCCACCGCTAAGAAGATCGTGGCAAAATTCGGCGATGATACGCTGACGGTCATCGCCGAGACCCCGCAACGGCTCTGCGAACTCAAGGGCATCACCGAGCAGAAGGCGGCTATCATCTCCAACGAGTTCCGCCGCATGTACGGCGTGCGGGAGGTCGTGGCCTGGTTTGCCCGGTACGGCATGACCGCCCAGCAGGCCGTGACCTGCTACCGCGCGCTTGGGCCGCACACCGTCGAGGCGCTGACCCAGAACCCGTATCTGCTCTGCGGCGAGCCGCTGCAATTAAAGTTCGGTCAGGTGGACACCATCGCGGCGGCGCTGCAATTTGAGACAGGCTGCCGCCTGCGGGTGGCGGCGGGGCTGCTCTACGCGCTGCGGCACAACGCGGGCAACGGCCACACCTGCCTGCCGCGGGATAAATTGCTTGAATCTACGTCGAAATTTCTCCGCCTGCCGCTGGGCGACCTGGAAGCCGCGCTCGACGAGCTGCTCTCCTCCGAGGAGCTGCGCACCCGCACGTTTGACGGCGTCGAGTACATCTACCTGCCCGACCTGCTCTCCGCCGAGGAGGACATTGCCGCGCGGCTCGGCCAGCTTTCGACGTTCCCCACCGAGGCCCCGCCGACGCTGGATGCGGACATCCGCGTGCTGGAAATGGCGCAGGGCTTTGCGTACGCGCCGCTGCAGCGGCAGGCCATACGCCTGGCGCTGTCCAGCCGGGTCATGGTGCTGACCGGCGGCCCCGGCACCGGCAAGACGACCACCGTCAACGCGATTCTGAGCCTGTACGAGGCACTGTATGACCGCGTGGCTCTGTGTGCCCCCACGGGCCGCGCCGCCAAGCGGTTGAGTGAGCTGACAACCACGCTGCATCGACGATTCACCGCTTGCTTGAGGTGGACTACAGCAGCGGCAGCGTGCGGTTCATCCACAACGAAAAGAACCTTTTAAAATATGACGTCATTATCCTCGACGAGATGAGTATGGTGGACGTCAAGCTGTTTCAGGCGCTGCTGGCTGCGGCGCGGTACCACTGCCGCATCATTATGGTGGGCGATGCCGACCAGCTGCCCAGCGTCGGGCCGGGCAACATTCTGGGCGAGATTTTAAAGGCGGGCGTCGTGCCGACGGTACGTCTTACCGATATTTTCCGCCAGGCGCAGCGCAGCCTGATTGTCCAGAACGCCCACCGCATTGTGGAGGGGCAGATGCCGCAGAAGGGCGGGCCGAAGGACGATTTCTTCCTGATCGAGTCCAACGGCCTTGCCTGCCAGAAGCTGGTATGCGACCTTGTCAGCACGCGGCTGCCGAAAGCCTACGGCTTTGACCCCGTGCGGGACATTCAGGTGCTTTGCCCGACGAAGGTCGGCCCCCACCGGCAGCGTTGAGCTGAATAGGCGGCTGCAGGATATTCTGAACCCGCCTGCCAAGGGCAAGGGGCAGATCGGCACGGCGGAGAGTGCCAAAATATTACGTCTGGGCGATAAAGTCATGCAGGTCAAGAATGACTACGACATCACGTTTGAGCGTGCCGGGGCCGAGGCCGGTGTCGGCGCGTACAACGGCGATTTGGGCATCATCACGGCGGTGGACGTGGACGCGCGCAGCGTGACGGTCCAGATGGATGACAAAAAGTACACCTACACTGCCGACCAGCTGAACGAGCTGGAGCCCGCTTACGCCGTGACCGTCCACAAGAGCCAGGGCTCGGAGTTCCCCGCGGTGATCCTGCCTGTGGCCGACGTGCCCGCCCGGCTGTGCTACCGCAACCTTTTGTACACCGGCGTGACCCGCGCGCGGAAGCTCTGCGTTCTGACCGGCACCGCCCGCACCGAGCAGACTATGGTCGAGAATGTGCGGCAGAATATGCGGTACAGCGGGCTGCGGTATTTGCTGAAGGACGCGGCGACACCGACAGAGGAGAAGCAGGAACAGCTCTCGGCGACGTGAGCGGGCACGGAGGGGGTCAATACCTCTCCCTACGAACCGCCCGTTCACCCAGGCCTGTAGGGAGCGGTCTTGACCGCTCCGCAGGGGGCTGGGGTTGACGGGAAAGCCACACACGTAGGAGCATACTGGCGATAGAACGACGATATTTTACCAATGGAGAACTTTCCATGAAACAATACGACATCGGAATTGACCTGGGCACGACCTCCATTATCATTGCCACCGAGGAGCAGGGCGTTGTGTTCCGCCAGCCGACCATCGGCGCGGTGGACACGCGGACAAACTCCATCCTTGCGGTGGGGGACGAGGCATTAAAAACTGGATGGGCCGTGCACCCGCGCACATTGACTTGGTGCGCCCGCTGCGGGACGGCATCATCCAGGACCACCGCATGACGAACGAGCTGATCGTCCGGTTTGTCAATCAGGTCTGCCGCTCGCGCATTTTCAAGCCGCGCATTGCGGTCTGCGTGCCTGCGGCCATCACCGGCATCGAGGCGGACGCCGTTGTGGAGTCCGTCATGGCGGCGGGCGCCAGGCAGGTCTACCTTGTGGACGAGCCTGTGGCAGCGGCGCTGGGCGCGGGCTTGCAGATCCGCCAGCCCCACGGCTGCATGGTCGTGGACATCGGCGGCGGCTCCACCGACATTGCCGTCATCAGCATGGGCGGGCGGGTCAAGGCCGCCAGCCTGCCTGTGGCGGGCAACGCCTTTGACAGCTGCATTGCCCAGTACGTGCAGGAAAAATACCAGATCGCCATCGGCCCGCTGACCGCCGAGCAGCTGAAAAAGCAGGTCGCCTGCTGCACCAGGAGCGAGTTTGAGGGCGTTATGGAGGTGCGCGGCCACTCGTGGGAGACGAACCTGCCCGCGCGGCGCATCATCTATACCCGCGACCTGTACGAACCCGTGCAGGAGCTGGCCGCCCGTATTGCCAACGCAGCCCGCAACGTGCTGGAAAGCACCCCGCCCGAACTGGCGGCGGATGTGTCCGGCACCGGCATTTTGCTGACGGGCGGCGGCTCGCTGCTGCGCGGGCTGGCCGGGTATATCGCGGGCGAGCTGCACACCGATGTGGCCATCGCCCCCGACCCGCTGAACTGCGTGGCCCGCGGCACGGCCATCAGCCTGAGCGAGGGCAAGTATCTGAGCGCCGGGTTCCGGGATGCCACGCCGAAGGTGTGGAATAGAAGGTTGAACCATAGTCACGACCCGTTTACGGGAGAGTGAGGAATCGTTGACTGCGTGGCCGACCCGGGAGGCTTATGCCGACGGGAGCGGGCGTGAACCATACGCTGCGCACGTAGGGGCCGGGCACGCCCGGCCCTGCACGTCCCCGCAAACGCCCGATACCGGGAAACCCGCGGGCCGGGCATATCCGGCTCCTACTGCGCATTTTTAAATAAAATCTATGGCAACACCGCATAATTCCCGCCTTACGGCTTAAGCACCGCTCCGGCGGCTGCGGCACGGCATCTGCGTTGCCAAAATGCTCGATAATACACAAAGTATTATCTGCGCTTTTGGCTTAGCAGC